>Ga0181603_10002325_pt1 | contig 15271 bp, 11 predicted proteins | sample 041ome_13_FD_148633 | JGI IMG/M metagenome (GOLD analysis project Ga0181603, IMG submission 148633) | Coastal salt marsh microbial communities from the Groves Creek Marsh, Skidaway Island, Georgia - 041409US metaG (spades assembly) | ecosystem: Environmental > Aquatic > Marine > Intertidal zone...
AGCGGTAAAGTAACAATAGCTGATGCAGATATTGTAGTATCAGCTGGAAGAGGTCTTAAAGGACCTGAAAACTGGCATATGATTGAGGAATTAGCAGATGTTCTTGGAGCTGCAACAGCATGTTCAAAACCTGTTTCTGATATGGGATGGAGACCACATAGTGAACACGTAGGACAAACCGGTAAGCCTGTCGCATCTAACCTATATATAGCAATTGGAATATCTGGTGCAATTCAGCATCTTGCTGGTATAAACTCTTCAAAAGTAAAAGTGGTAATCAATAGTGATCCTGAAGCTCCGTTTTTTAAGGCTGCTGATTACGGTGTTGTTGGTGATGCTTTTGATGTTATTCCTGAATTAATCAAGAAACTTAAAGCTAGATAATAGTTTATTCTTATTAAATATTTTTTTTTATAAACTTTTCTTATACTAATAAATAAAATCTAATAAAAGAAATTAAATTTTTAGCAAATGCACTTTTATTATAATTTTTATCTATTAAAAATAGAACTATTATAATATATACTAATATTCAGTATATAAAACCTCTAGTTTAAGCTTCTTAGAAAGATCTAGCTGATTTGGATTTGATCCGAATAGTGCAACAGGAAAAGGCAGAGAAACTGATGCGTCAGGAATGCTAAGCCTTTTTGGACCAGGAAGATAACCGTTCCTTAGAAAACTATTTTCAATGTCAGATGTAAGCGTTAATCCTAAATCTATATTAAGAGAATCATATCTAATAATATTAGACACATGATTTGTTACATTAAATTTATAGCCAATTGGTTTATCGTTTGAATCATATTGAAGTAGTCCGCCAAACAAATATTTATTTGCATTTACAGAACCCTCATTGAAATCAACCGTAAAATCTTTATAATAGTCTTCTATTGGCTCTCCGTCATTATATGAGTATAAGTAGAGTCTTTTAGGAAGATATTCATATTTAGATCTATGAATATTATCATCAATGTATAACATAAGATTAGCCTCGTTAACTATAACATTCTTTGATTTAAAATTGTTTAAATCAGATGAGATAGAGTTATCTTCAGAAAATAGTTTCAGTTTTGAAAAAAACTTAGAACCATTCAAGTATATCATTTTAGATGGTGTACTTTCAGCAGAGGAATTTATTTCATTAACTATTTCCTGATTATATCCACTTTGATTATAAAGATTTATGGTAACACCTCCAAGAGGTATTGCATTAGACTTTTTCTTCCTCTCAATAATATCATCTAATACATCATCTGTACCATTGGTATTATAATAGTTGTAGTTATATTCAATTACTATCCTTGCATTTAAAATGTCCAACAACATGTATAAATCATCTGTAAAACTATCTGCTTTTATAATTAATCCTTTAAAATAATTATTGAAGTTTAACTGGTTTATGAGATCATCAGTACCTTCTTTATTTACTATGGCACGTTGGAAGAATTCTTTTTCAAGGGGGACTCTTATCCTAGGAGTCTCAAAATAATTTACCTCATTTATCTCATTTACATCATCAGTTAAAGGGTCGTCCTCTAGATAGAGAACAGGAATTTCGTCAAAATTAAGACTTACAATATCATTATGAAATTCTCTACCATAAAAGCCCTCTTCATAAAAATCATCATTAGAAAAATATTCTTTGATAGATTCAAAATTGTTTGAAGGGTCTAAGGAGCTTAGATAATAGGTCAATTCATAAACTTTGAGTCTAAATTCTGCATTTTTATTTCCAAATATTGAGTCAATTTCATAAACTTGACTATCAGGATTATAACCGGTAATTTCAGTATCCTGAGGATCTAAAATACCATCATTATCTGTGTCTTGGCTTAGGGGGTTGGTACCCGCTTGAAGCTCTACAATATCCGATAGACCATCATTATCTGAATCACTATTGCTATCTTTTGGGTCAACGTCATAAAGGTCAATAACTCCATCATTATCTGAATCGTTGGTATTATTAAAAAATGGCAGATCTAAGTATACGGCTGTTACTTGTTCTTCTTCATTAATTACCCTTATATCTTCCAGGCTTCCTTCATTCTCTTCTTCTTGAGAGAAATCTCCAAATGATTGAAGTAAGGAAACATCAAGCTGAGATATAAAGCTCGAATTAATTTGTCCAAAAAAACTATCATTATATACTCCTAAATGTACATTTGTAGTATTGTTAGTTTGAACTTTATCAAAATACTCTTGGTATGAAAACACGGGAAATGTTTTTGACTTTAAGTCCTCAAATTGATTGTCGTAAAGCTCTAAACCTACAGTGTAATAATCCTTATTACAAGAAGATACAAATATAATTGGAAGGCTTAAAAGAAGTGTCTTAACTCTCTTTGTAAACATTAATCAATATTTTTTAATAAAAAATCCATTAATTTTTCCTCTGATGATGAATCCTTAAAAGAAAGTAAATCCTTTGAATGTTTTTTAACAGAAGACTTTAAATCTTTTTCAATATTATCTGATGAAAAAATTACTGAATCTGAGAATCTAATCATTAAATCAGACAATGAACTAAAATCTGGTGTTGAAATTGAATCAAGGTTTTCATCAATTCCATCAAATTGGATTTTTTTTGTTAAAGTTTTAGACAGATTACCATCAAAAGCTTTTGAATACAATGATGAAACTATTTTACTTTTTTCAAAAATTGGATCATCTGAGTATAATTTTTTAAGATACAGAGGGAACAATGAAGTAAACCAACCATGAAGATGAATAATATCTGGAATCCAGTTTAACTTTTTAACAGTTTCAATTACTCCTTTTGTGAAAAAGATCATTCTTTCATCATTATCCTTTAATAATTTTTCATTTTTATCAAGTAAAAGGTCCTTTCTTTTAAAGTATTCTTCATTATCTATAAAATAGACTTGCATTCTTTCTTTTGGTATTGATGCTACTTTAATAATTAACGGCATATATAGATCATTAATAATCATATTCATGCCTGATAACCTTATAACTTCATGCAATTGATGTCTTCTCTCATTAATAATTCCATATTTAGGCATAAAAATTCGTGTCATACCTCCATTGTCATTAATTTTTCTCGATACAGTAAATGAATTAATTGCCTTTTCTGTTTGAGGGAGATAAGGAACAACCTCTGATGAAATGACTAGTATTTTTTTGTCTTTCAGTAACTTCAAAATCTAAATATTGGCTATAGAAAGGCAAAATTACGAAAATTATAAGAGTAACTATATAAAAAGCCTATCTTTAAATTTAATTTCTCAAAGTTAAGAGTGTTCTCATCCCATAAAGAGCTTTTAAAGTCAGTAGATTCAAATAAACAAGTTGGGCTAGTCCCAACAATGGGATCCCTTCATAAGGGTCATCTTTCCCTTGTCGAAAGAGCTCTAAGTGAAAATGAACTAGTCATTGTTACAATTTACGTTAACCCCACCCAATTTAATGATATCAGTGACCTAAAGCAATACCCAAGAAATTTAGAGAGCGACATAGATAAATTAAGGGATTATAAAAATATATTTATCTATTCGCCAACAGACGAGGATCTCTATCAAGAGGTTGTTTCTAAAAATTATGATTTAGACAATTTAGATAAAATTTTAGAGGGTAAATATAGGCCAGGGCATTTTAATGGAGTTGCTACTATAGTTGAAAAGCTGTTTACTATATTCAATCCTAATAATGCCTATTTCGGGGAAAAAGATTTCCAACAACTAAGCATTATTAAAACAATGGTCAAAAAACTTAGCATTAGTGTTAATATTATATCATGTAAAACAATAAGAGAAGCTGATGGATTAGCAATGAGCTCAAGGAATAAAAATATGACTTCAGAGGAAAGGTTAATTGCAGGAAAAATTAATAAGTTTATGATCAAGGTAAAAGAGATATATAAAAACAAAAAAATAGATAAGGTTCCAATTAGCATCATAGATGAGTTAGACAGTTTAAAAAACTGCAAACTTGAATATTTTGAGATTGAAAATCTATCAAAGCATAGTAGTAGTTTAACAGATGAAGGTGATAGAATTTTTATTGCATGCTGGATAGGCAAAACAAGAATAATAGACAATTTAGCACTGAGATAATTTGAAAAAAAGACTTAAAATATTAATTCCAATAATAGTTGGATTTTTCTTTATTTATTTGACTTTTGAATTGACTAGTCCTGATGAAAGAGCTTTAATATTGGGCTATATAGGTTCCGCAAAAATTGAGTTTGTTTTAGCAGCAATGTTGTTAGGAGCGTCTGCCGATGTGATAAGAGGACTTAGGTGGCAGCTACTATCTAAATCCTTAGGTTATAAGTCAAATAAACTTATCAGCATCGCAAGTGTATTTATGTGTTATACATCTAATATGGCTATAGCTAGATCAGGAGAATTTGTTAGAGCCTCTGTTCTTAGTAGCTACAATAATATTCCTGTAGGAAAAACACTAGGAACTATTGCTGCAGAAAGAGTTGTTGATATTTCTATATCCCTATTAATATTAATATCTATTTGGGTTCTTCAATATGAATTAATAATTGAGTCACTATTTGATGATGAGCTATTGCTCTATATAAATGAGAACATTGGAGTTACTGTGTTTGTAATTCTAGCGTTTATAATTGTCTCAATTATTTTAATCAAAAAAATAAAAAGACTAAGAAGGTTTTTTAATACCATTTTAGAAGGACTATTGTCAGTAACTAAGCTTAAATCAAGAATAATTTTATTTGTTATATACTCATTATTGATTTGGACATGCTATATACTTGCTTTTTCAGTAGTCAAGTTTTCAGTTCCAGAGTTAAGTGTTATAAATTCAAATTTAATTTTTCCAGCATTTGTTGTTGGTGTATACAGCATTTCTCTTTCAAATCATGGACTAGGTGTTTACCCATTAGCTATATCTTTGTTCTTAGTTAATTTTGGCATTAATACCGAGCTAGGGTTAACTTATGGCTGGTTAGCTTGGTCATGTCAAGCAATTATAACTTTGATTTTTGGAGCTCTATCTTTTTTTGTGCTACCTTTGTTAAGCGCAAGTGATTGAAATGGACAAAATAATTAAACAATTTTTATCACAAGTAAGTCAAAAAAACCAAAATGAACCTGAATTTATGCAGGCTGTCACTGAGGTTGCAGAGACTGTTATCCCTTATATAGTTACCCAAGATATTTATTATGGTCAAAACATTTTACTTAGAATGGTTGAACCTGAAAGAGTAGTGTCTTTCAGAGTCGCATGGATAGATGATAATGAAGAAATTCAAGTTAATAGAGGGTATAGAATTGAAATGAATTCTGCTATAGGACCATACAAAGGAGGTTTAAGGTTTCACCCATCGGTTAACTTGAGTATTCTAAAGTTTTTAGCTTTTGAACAGGTATTCAAAAACGCTCTTACAACACTTCCAATGGGAGGTGGTAAAGGAGGTTCAGATTTTGATCCAAAAGGCAAATCTGACACTGAAGTGATGAGATTTTGTCAGAGTTTTATGACTGAACTATTCAGACATATAGGTCCTAATAAGGATATTCCTGCTGGAGATATTGGGGTTGGAGGAAGAGAAATTGGATATCTTTTTGGTCAATACAAAAGATTAAAAAATGAATTTTCAGGTGTTCTAACTGGTAAAGGAATATCATGGGGTGGTTCCTTGATTAGACCTGAAGCAACTGGTTATGGTGTTGTTTATTTCATTGACGAGATGTTAAAAAATAAAGGACAAAGCATGAAAGGGAAAAAAGTTACTATATCTGGATCTGGTAATGTAGCACAATATGCAACAGAAAAGTGTATTGATATGGGGGCAAAGGTTTTAACTCTTTCTGATTCTTCTGGATTTATATATGATAAAGATGGTATAGATTCTGAAAAACTCAAATATATTATGGAGCTTAAAAATGAAAAAAGAGTCAGAATCTCAGAGTATATTAAGAAATATTCTAAAGCAGAATTTTACTCAAAAAAATCTCCATGGAATATTAAATGTGATATTGCAATACCATGTGCTACTCAAAATGAATTAGGTAAAGAAGATGCAATGTCTCTTATAAAAAATGGATGTAATGCAGTTGGTGAGGGAGCAAATATGCCCTGTACTCCAGATGCAGTTGATCAATTCATAAAGAATAAAGTACTCTATGCACCTGGTAAAGCTTCAAATGCTGGAGGAGTTGCAGTATCTGGATTAGAAATGGCTCAAAATTCCTTAAGGATCACCTGGACTAGAGATGTTGTTGATGGAAAACTAAAAGAAATAATGTCTGATATACATACTTCGTGCGTTAAGTATGGTTCGACAAAAGATGAGATAAATTATTTAAAGGGGGCTAATATTGCAGGGTTTGTTAAAGTAGCTGATGCAATGCTTGCGCAAGGAGTAGTCTAGAATGCCCAATTCAAAAGGTTTTGTTGTAAAATCAATTAAGAATGGGGAGACTAGCATGATTGTTTCATGTTATCTTGAAGATATTGGTTTAAAAAGCTTCATAGTAAAAGGAATCTATGGAGCAAAAAAGCCTAAGTTTAGCAAAGCACATTTTTTTCCACTTAATTTCATCAGCATAAACTATAGTTTAAGTAAGCCCGATAGACTAAGCTATATAAAAGAAGTAAAGCCTGTAATTATATTCAATAGTATACATTCCAGTATTGAAAAAAGCACTGTTATAATTTTTTTATCAGAGATTTTAAATAGTGTATTTAAAGAAGAGGGAGATAAGAATCAAAATTTATTTAATTTTTTAGATAAATCCATACGCTGGTATGATGCCCAAGAGAATTGTAATAATTTTCACATAAAATTCTTAATTGAGCTAACTAGACACATAGGATTTTATCCAAATATTATGAGCCAAGAAGACAATTTCTTTAATCTTGAATCTGGATCTAGCTCAACTATAAAACCCATATCAAAATTTATTGATTTTCATGATTATGAATTATTCAAGCAGTTATTAGGCATGAAATTTGAGGATTTAAATTATATGGCTATAAATAAAGATTCTAAACTACGATTACTTAATCATATAATTGACTATTATTCTTTACATTTACAAATGTTCAAATCCCCTAAATCAATTGATATTTTAAGTGAAATTTTCAAATAACTCCATACTAATTTGTAAGAAGATACTTCTGTTTTTTTTGTTTACGAGTGTTTCTATTGGACAACAAATCACTGTAAGGGACAGTGAGACAAATGAAGTTTTATCAGATGTTGCAGTATTTAATGACAGTAGAGATAAATCAACAATAAGTGATTTAAATGGAAATGTTGATCTTAAGTTATTTTCTAGTGAGAAAAAAATATATTTCCAGTTACTTGGATATTCTTTATTAGAATTATATCTAGATGATATTAAAGATGAAAGTATAGTTTTATTATATCAGGAAAGTCAAAATCTAGATGAAGTAATTTTATCAGTTGCAAGGTCTGCATCTAATGTAAATCAAATTGCAGAAAAAGTTTCAGTTATTAAATCCGAAGATTTATTCATTTCATCGCCCAGCTCAGGTGCAGAAATGTTAGAATTAAGCCCTGGAGTTAGAATTCAAAAAAGCCAAGGTGGGGGTGGTAGCCCTATTATAAGGGGATTCGAGGCAAATAGAGTCCTAATTGTTGTTGATGGTGTAAGAATGAATAATGCTATTTATAGATCTGGTCATTTACAGAATTCCATTACTATAGATCCCAGCAATATTGAAAGAGCAGAGGTAATATTTGGATCTTCATCTGTTGGTTATGGTTCAGATGCAATGGGTGGTGTAATTCATTACTACACAAAGAATCCAATACTAAAAAATTCTGAAAAAATATCATCAAGTTTTACTAGTAACTTTAATTCAGCCAATAATAGTGTGTCAAATAATTTTAATACCAATTATAGTTCTGATAATTGGGGTAGCATAACTTCAATTTCTATTTCTAAATATGGTGATATTAAAATGGGAAAAAAAAGAAATCATGGAAATTCATACTGGGGTTTAACTCCAATTTTTTCTCAAAATTCAAGATATAAGTTTTATGCCGAACCATCAATTAACTTGGATGAAAGTATTCAAAAGAACACCGGTTATAGTCAGGTTGATTTATTTCAAAAATTTTTATTTAGAATTGGAGATAATAATCTGCTTAACTTAAATATTCAATTCTCTGAATCAAGTGATATAGATAGGTATGATCAACTAAGCATTCCAAAGGATAATTCATTAAAATTTAGCGAATGGTATTACGGGCCTCAAAAAAGATTATTGATTTCTCCAAGTCTGAGAATTTTTCCAAAAAAGAAATTCATGGACAAAGGTGTTATAACTTTTGGATTCCAGAAAATTAATGAGAGTAGAATTAAAAGAAAGTTTAACTCATTAAATAGATCTCATCAGATAGAGGATTTAAAGGTGCTAAGCTTGAATGGTGACTTTGACACATCTTTTAATAATGGACATACTGTTTCATATGGAATAGAGACAACATATAATCATAATTATTCTAAAGCATATGACAGAGTTTTAGATGTTGATGGTAATAATGTTGTGGGTGTAAGCAAAAAGTATGCAATACCTACCAGATATCCTAGCGATGGAAGTTCATATGCAAGCTTTGCATCTTATGTAAACTGGTCTTGGAATATGAGTGAGTTTTTTACTTTTAATATTGGGACAAGACTAACATTTACAAAACTAAAAGCAAGCTGGAATGATGTAATATCAGTAAATCCTCAATTATCAAGAGTTAATTTAAATTCTGAGGCATTAACAACAACCGTATCAATGAAGTTAAGGCCAAGCAATAAAATTCAAATAAATACAGTTTTGTCTAGTGGTTTTAGAAATCCTAATATTGATGATATTGGAAAGATTAGAGAGAATAATGGATTACTAGTTGTTCCTAATACATTTTTGAAGCCCGAATATGCATACAATTTAGATTTAGGAGTTGATTATAAATCTCTTGACAACAAAAATTATTTGTCAATTAGAGGTTTTAGTACAATAATTTCTAGACATATTGGAAGAGCAGAATATATAGTTTACTCCGACATTACTACTCCTGATACATCTACAATTATCTATAATAATGAAGAAGTAATTACAATTGCTAATAAGAATTTGGGTAATAGGTTCATTCATGGGTTCTCAATTGATGGCTTTAATAATCTAAGTAGAAATTTAAAAATTGATTATAGCTTAACATATACTAAAGGGGATAATAATGAAACTTATGGACCACTTCCTTCAATATCACCTCTATTCGGGTCACTTTCATTGGATTACGTTAAAAATGATTTAACAATTAAGGCTGTATATAAATTTAGTGATTCAAAAGATCCTTCAGAATATAGTATAGGAGGAGAAGATGGTCTTGATGAAACCCCATATATAATTGGTCAAGATGGTTTAAAAGACTTTCTAGGAACACCAAGTTGGTCAGATTTTTCAATTTATGCAAGTTTAAATATATCTCCAAATTCCACACTAAGACTTGGTATTACAAATATTTTTGATATTCATTATAGAACATTTGCATCTGGAATTTCTGCCCCTGGGAGATCTTTCCAAGCAGGTTTAAATCTAAAATTATAAAGTACCTAATTAACTTTATTTTGATCTAAAATCATTAATTTCGCCTTTAATTCTAGGTATAATGGGATTTAAAGAATCAAAAAATTTTTCACTTAATTCAATTGCAAAAGAAATTGAAGATTTCTGGGCTAAAAATGATGTCTTTATCAAATCATCCAACAGAAATAACAGAGAAAGCTTTGTGTTTTTTGAAGGTCCTCCTTCTGCAAATGGTAAGCCTGGAATTCACCATGTAATGGCGAGAACTATAAAGGATGCTTTTTGTAGATATAAGACTATCAAAGGATTTAACGTTAAGAGAAAAGCTGGATGGGACACCCATGGACTTCCTGTTGAATTAGGTGTAGAGAAGGAACTGGGGATTTCAAAAGACGATATTGGTAATAAGATTAGTGTCTCGGAGTACAATAGGGCATGTAAAGAAGCGGTTATGAAATATACTTCTGACTGGGAATCGTTAACAAAAGAAATGGGTTATTGGATTGATATGTCTGATCCTTATGTAACATTTGAATCTAAATATATGGAATCAGTATGGTGGATTATAAAAGACATTTACAATAAGAATTTGATATACAAAGGTTATACTGTTCAGCCCTATTCACCTGCCGCTGGATCTGGTTTAAGCTCACATGAGCTTAATCAGCCTGGTGCATATAGAGATATTAGTGACACATCTGTTGTGGCTCAGTTTAAGTCTATTAAAGAAGGTCTCCCCAGTGAGTTAGTTAATCTATATCCATTTTATTTTCTTGCTTGGACTACTACACCATGGACACTCCCTTCAAATACAGCATTAACTATTGGTAAAAAGATCAAATATTCTTTTGTTAAAACATATAATCAATACACTAAAGAGTCAATAACTGTTGTAATAGCTACTAAACTAATTGATAAGATTTTTTCTAAGATTTTTTATGAGGTAAAAACTGAGAAAGAATTAGATTCATATGATACTGAAAAGCCCAACATACCCTATTTAATTTGCCATGAAGTATCTGGTAAAAATCTCGAAAATATCAGATATGAAAGAATTTGGGAAGAATCTCCTCTTCCATTGGATAATCCGGAAAATGCATTTAGAGTAATTAGTGGAGATTTTGTTACTACTGATGACGGAACAGGAATTGTCCATACAGCTCCAACATTTGGAGCAGATGACTATAAGGCTGCCAAATCGGCAAAACCTGAAGTTCCACCATTACAAGTATTAGATAAAAATGGCATTAAAGTTCCACTTGTTGATCTTAAAGGAAAATTTATTGACGGAATTGGTTTAATAAGTGGTAAATATGTAAAAAATGAATATTATGAATCAGACTCTATCCCAGAAAAATCTGTTGATGTTGAGATAGCTATTAGACTTAAAGAATTAAATCGAGCATTTAAAGTAGAGAAATATTCACACTCTTATCCTCATTGTTGGAGAACTGATAAGCCAGTTCTTTACTATCCAATGGAATCTTGGTTTATAAAAATGGATAGCTTATCAAACAGAATGTTTGAATTAAATCAGGGAATTAATTGGAAACCTAAATCAACTGGTGAGGGTAGATTTGGAAACTGGTTAAAAACTGCTAATGATTGGAATCTTTCAAGATCAAGATTTTGGGGAATTCCTCTGCCAATTTGGACTGATGAAGAAAATGAAGAAATTAAAGTGATTGGTTCAGCAGAAGAGCTTATTAATGAAATTGAAGCTTCAGTAAAAAATGGTCATATGTTATCTAATCCTTATTCTGATTTTGACATTGGTAATATGTCAGATGAGAATTATTTAAATATAGATCTTCATAAGGATATTGTCGATGAAATAACTCTTACGTCAAGTAAAGGGAAGCCAATGAAAAGGGAAAAAGATATTATTGATGTTTGGTTTGATTCCGGATCAATGCCTTATGCCCAATTTCATTATCCTTTTGAGAACAAAGATTTAATTGATAATAAAATTAATTTTCCGGCTGATTTCATTGCAGAGGGTGTTGATCAAACAAGAGGATGGTTTTATACTCTTCACGCTATTTCAACTCTAGTGTTTGACTCAATCTCATATAAAAACGTTGTATCAAATGGTTTAGTTCTCGATAAAAATGGACAGAAAATGTCTAAGAGACTGGGTAACGCAGTAGATCCATTTAAAATGATAGAAGAATATGGTGCCGATTCAGTTAGGTGGTATATGATTTCAAACTCAAATCCATGGGATAATTTAAAGTTTGATCAGGATGGTGTGGCTGAGGTTAAAAGAAAATTTTTTGGCACATTACATAACGTATACAGTTTTTTTAGTCTTTATGCCAATATCGATAATTTTTCATATAAAGAAGATGTAGTGGCATTTGAAGAAAGATCAGAATTAGATCAATGGATAATCTCAGAATTGAACTCTTTAATAAAAAGAGTAGATAATTATTACAATGATTATGAGTTGACCCCTGCCTCAAGAGAAATTAGTGATTTTGTTCAAGAAAAATTAAGTAATTGGTATGTTAGATTATCAAGAAGAAGGTTCTGGAAGGGTGAATATAATAATGATAAAATTTCTGCATATCAGACTCTTTATGAGTGCTTATCCTCCATAAGTAAACTTATTTCACCAATTGCTCCTTTTTACTCAGATTATATTTATCAATGTATTAACACTGTTACTGGAAAAGAGGAACATGAATCAGTTCATTTATCTGAATTTCCTACTTCAGAAGAAGGTTTAATTAAAGTAGAATTAGAAAAGAAAATAAATCAAGTAAGAAATATTTGTTCACTTGCTCTATCAATTAGAAAAAAAGAAAAGTTAAAGGTAAGACAGCCACTTAATAAGATCATTGTCCCTGTTAAGAATAAAAATGAAAGAAATGATATTGAAAATGCTAAGGCTCAAATATTATCTGAAATTAATGTAAAATCTATTGAATTTTTAGATAGTAAAGATTCATTGCTTATTAAGGAGCTGAAGCCTAATTTCAAAATTTTAGGACCAAGATATGGCTCAATAATTAATGATGTTTCTAATATGATCAAAGGCTTCTCTCAAGAGCAAATTGAAGATTTAGAAAGAGACGGAAAGGTAAATTTTATGATTAAAGATACTAATGTTACAATTGATTTGGGCGATGTTGAAATAAACTATAAAGACATAGAGGGATTATCAGTGGCAAGTGGTGATGGAACAACTATTGCTTTAGATCTTAAACTAGATGAAAATCTTATAAATGAGGGTATTGCTAGAGAGCTGGTTAATAGGATTCAAAATATAAGAAAGAGTAAAGGTTTAGAAGTAACCGACAAAATTGAGATTAACATCAAAAAGTTGGAAAAATTGGAAAATGCTATTAAGTCAAATTTAGACTATATCAAAGGTGAAACATTGGCAAATAAATTATATTTTAGCGAGAATTTTGATGATGAAGGCGAGACATTAGAGTTTGACGATATTAAAACTGTGATAACTATAAACAAAATTTAAAATGAGTAAAAGTTCAAAAAATAGATATTCAGATAAAGAGTTAGAAAGCTTTAGGAAAATAATTAACGAAAAAATTGAAAAGGCACAGGTTGATTTAGATTTACTTAAGAGTGCATACATGAACGACAGCAATAATGGAACTGACGATACATCTCCTACCTTTAAATCATTTGAGGAAGGATCTGAAACAATGTCAAAGGAAGCTAACACTCAACTAGCCTTAAGGCAAGAAAAATTTATTAGGGATTTAAAAAACGCCTTAGTTAGAATTGAGAATAAGACATATGGGATATGTAGAGTTACTGGAAAGCTAATCAATAAGAAAAGGCTTAAAATAGTTCCTCACGCAACACTTAGTATAGAAGCTAAAAATATCCAAAACTAAAAATTGAAAACTTGATTCCTTTAATTAAAAATATTGATGCTAAAAAATCATTAGTTCTGATTTTAGCTTTAATATTTTTAGATCAAGTAGTTAAATTTTATATTAAATTAAACTATCCCCTCACAATTTTTGGTGAACTTCCTATAATTGATATTGGATTTTTTAAACTATTATTTATTGAGAATAAGGGTATGGCCATGGGTGCTAGATTAAATACATTATTCCCTTTTCTTGATGATAATACTGCAAAATTGATCTTAACATTATTTAGAATTGTCGCTTGTATTGGTCTAAGTGTTTGGTTAAGGAGTATGATTAAGAAGAGAGCTTCTCAATTATTAATTTTTTGTCTGTGTTTAATATTAGCTGGTGCAATTGGTAACCTTATTGACTCAGTATTTTATGGTGTTATCTTTTCTTCAAGCTATGGTCAAGTAGCGACTCTATTTCCTGAGGTTGGATATGCTCCTCTATTTTATGGAAGTGTAGTGGACATGATTCAGTTTCCTCTAGCAACCTGGATTTGGCCAGAGTGGCTTCCTATAATTGGTGGTCAAGAATATACATTTTTTGAGTATGTCTTCAATTTTGCGGACTCATATATAAGTACAGGAGTACTTCTATTATTAATATTTAATAACAAGGTCTAAAGGTTATTAAACTTATGTACTTGTTTTGGTGTGACACAATAATCTAGTTTAACATCATTGTCATCAATATCTAGGATTTTATTTATGGGATCAAAGAATGAAAGCCCTATTTTTAATGTACTATTATTGGTTAGCTTAAGAAACCTATCATAATAGCCCTTTCCATACCCTACTCTATGACCTTCTATATCAAAAGCTAGAAGTGGAATAAATATTATATCTAAATTCTCAATTATAAAATGATTACCATCATTAGGTTCTTTTATCCCGTAATCATTTAAACCAAATTCAGTTTCATCATTTATAGCAATATGAACAAGTTCATTATTTGAAATTTTTGGAACTATTATAATTTTTTGTTCTGAATTTAATTTATTAATTATATAAGATGTGTCTAGTTCATTATATTTTAAAATTGAAATAAAAATATGATAGTGCTTTAATTTCCAAATGTTAAGTTTATCTAATTGCTTACAAACTCTCTGACTTAAATCATCAACTTCTTGTTTTGTTAAGGAGAATCTTTTCTTCTTATAATGAGATCTTAAAAAAGTTTTGTCTGCAGTTATCACTTAATATTATTTAAACTAAAAATAGGTTTAATTTTGTTACAGTGAAAGAAAGTAAGGTATATATAAAAGCTAAGTCTCTACCGGAAGAGCCAGGAGTTTATCAATTCTTTGATAAGGACAATGAAATTATATATATAGGTAAAGCTAAAAATCTCAAGAAAAGAGTTTCATCTTATTTCACCAAATCACATGACACCAATAAGTTAAAGCTTCTTGTCAAAAGTATTGACAAAATTGAGAGGATAATTGTTGATACTGAAATGGATGCACTTCTTCTTGAAAATAACTTAATTAAAAAATATAAACCAAAGTATAATGTTCTTCTTAAAGATGATAAATCATATCCTTGGTTATGTATAAAAAAAGAGCCTTTCCCAAGGGTTTTTTATACAAGAAAAGCTATTCGCGACGGATCCGAGTACTATGGTCCATATAGAAATGTTAAGACTGTAATTACTCTACTTGAGATAATTAAGGAGATTTATCCTCTTAGAACATGTAACTATAAATTAACTAAAGAAAACATAGATAATAAAAAGTTTAAGCTTTGTCTAGAGTACCACCTAGAAAACTGTGAGGGTCCATGTGTTGGTAAAGTAAAGGTTAATGATTATGAAAAAAACTTAAAGGGAAT
>Ga0181603_10002338_pt1 | contig 15225 bp, 8 predicted proteins | sample 041ome_13_FD_148633 | JGI IMG/M metagenome (GOLD analysis project Ga0181603, IMG submission 148633) | Coastal salt marsh microbial communities from the Groves Creek Marsh, Skidaway Island, Georgia - 041409US metaG (spades assembly) | ecosystem: Environmental > Aquatic > Marine > Intertidal zone...
CTCCTTCTCTCTCTTCGATGCGGTCTGGTGGTACATTTTCGCGGGCGCGGTGCACGAATTCGCGCACGTGCTCGGTTTCGTCGTTTCGTTCGCGACGACGACGATGAAAAAAGATGCCGCTTTTCTCCTTTATCCATCCTCCTCTTCGGCTTCGTCTTCTTCCGTTGCCACCGTTCTCGTCGCTCTCGCCCAGAGCGCTTTGGGAAGAAAAACAGACCTGAACGGGTTCCTCGCGAGTGATTTTGATGATTACGATTTGGAGCGGCAGCGGGAGCGCGCGGTGGCGTTTTCTCGGTGCTTCGCGGTCTTCGCGAGTTGTTTGCTTTTTTTCTTTTATTCTGCGAAGAAGAAGAAGAGAAGCGACGTCGAGAAGAGCGAAAAGGATGACGATGAGAAGAAGAAGAAGGCGAAAATGTTCGCGTTCGCGGCGACGGCGTTCGACGCGCTGTGCACGGATGTTTTCTTTTACGGATGGATGGCTTCTCAGTCTTCTTCTTCGTCGATGGTGTACTGCGGCAACTTTGGGATTGTGCTTTTAAACGCCGCGTGGTGCTCGCAAAACGGCGAGCGCGCGTACGATTTGCTCGAGAAGATGGTCAACGTGACGATGATGCGAGGCGCGCAATCGGGAGGGATCGTGACGTTTGAAGAACAGAGCGAAGGGAAGATGCGAGGGGTACGAAGTCGAGTGGTGAACATGAAGAGGACGGATTTGAGCAAGCTGTTGCGTTCAAAGACGGAACGGGAGAGCAAGGCGAAGATGAAGGTGGCCGAGAAGAAAGCGCAGACGCGTATTTTTTGCGGCCACACGCGGTTCGCGACGACGTCCAAAGCGACGTTTGATGGAACGCATCCGCACCAGTGGAGTCCGAAACAAGACTTGTTGGTGTACGCTTTGAAGCAAACAAAACCCGGATCGACGCGGGTACCAGTTGAGAATTTCATCACGCACAACGGCGACTTTGATGCGTTTCAAGTGAATCGCAGGTGGAACGATCAAGGAAGCATGAACTTGTGGTTAGAGTCAGTTTTGAAAGTCAAGAAACCGTCGGTTGTCGATTCGGCTTCAATTGCTGGCGTGGTTGATTTGATCAGAGCGCAGGGATGTTTCGCATTAGCGGCGAGATTTAGCGCTTGTTTCATGCTGAAAACCAGCGACGTCTTTGAGGACGCACCGATGCCGACGTTGGCGCAGTTCGAAGACATCGGTAAGCGTTTTGAGAAAGTTTTGGATGAAACGCTCGAGGCAAATAACGGCCAAACCACGGTCCAAGAGATTGGATTTAACCTAGCGATGCGCGAAAAGCTCACGAAGGAAATTACCGAGGAGTTTGAAAAAAGCGCAAACGAAGACGCGCTGAAATGTTTGGAGACTTATCTCGACGAAGAACTCGGGGCGCCGATTCGAGAGTTTGTGCGATTTACCGTGCACGCGTTCTTTGATAACGATTCGTTGTTCACGATGAAATATTTTTTGACGCACGCAAAAGGGAGTTTTGGTTTAATGGTCACTTGTTCTTTGGACGCGCACAGGCAGTTGTGCGTCGCAGCCAGAGGGCAAACCATAAGCGTCGCTTTTTATCCCAAGAAAGGTTTAATTTGTTACGGGAGCGAGCAGGCTGCCGTAAAAGCTGGGTTGTCTGTGGAAACGCCCAATGGAGACATTTTAGCCAGCGTTCACGGCGGAGAGTACGGCGACGATAACGCCGCCATTCGTCTCGATTTAGACGATTTGAACGGAGAAATTTGTTTACTCGATTGGGGAGCAGATCGTATTCCGGCCGTTTCCTATCCCAACTCTCACTTGGAGCAGTATCCTTTGATGGGTGGAACCGTAACGGCAATCTTAGCGAAGGAAGGCGAGATGAAAGTTGATGAGCCAATGACAGCTTTGAGGAAACAAAAAAGTATGGAAAATATCGCGCCGTCGTCGCCGAGACGCGGTAAAGGAGTATCGGTCGATAAAAAACTCTTTCATCGAATGACGCGTTTAGAAGGTAACGAGCTTATTAAGATGTTGCCCGAAGAAAGTTCAGATCCTGTTTTGACGGATATTTCGGACATCCCGAGGATTTTGAAAAACATTCAAGACGATTGGAGGAACAAACCTCAAGGATCCATGTCGCTCAATCGATTGACCGCGTGGAACTTAGCGAGATGTTTGAAAAAACGTCTGGCGAGACGCGTGGACGGATCGATCAAATCAGAGCACTCCATCGATGTTTTGGTGACTGGTTGCGAAGTGTCCCTCTGGTTGGCCGAACAATTCGCGTCTGATTTACAAACTGCGTTTCCGCGCTTGCGCGTCAAAGCTATTTCGAGCAACAAAATTTTGGGTCTGTGGGGGCAAGACTTACCCGTTCCGTCGGTTGGTTTCACAAACTCCAAGAAAACGGACGATTTCACCGACACTGTCGTCATCATCGTCTCGCACTCGGGAGGCACGTTCGCGCCTTTAGCGACTTCGAATCTTTTAGTGAGTTCCACGAATTCTATTTTCGTCGTCGCTAGCGAATGGGACACTCAAATCGGGAAACAACTTCGAGCGATAAAATCCGACGGCGAGTTTGATAGCCGAATATTCACCACGGACGTCGGCGTTCGTCCAGCGGAGCCGTGTTCGATTTCAGTCGCCGCGACGCAACAACTCTTGACGCAACTCTTCTTGCACATGTCCTTAGTTATCCTCGATAACGCAGATTTTCGAAAATGTACCAACGCGTTTGTGACGAAACACGATTTGGCGGAACTAGAGAAGTGTAATCAGATGAACATCGCCGCGTTGGAGGAAATTGTCGGCTATTCCGCGTCACCAAAGAAGGAAAAACTGAAATCAGCGAAAGAGGACGAGTTGAGAAAACAAGGCGACGAGTGGGCTGACCACGTTCTGGAAGGTGTGAAAGGTTGGATCATGAGTTTCGTGTACATCGTAGGTACGGTAACGGCTGGGTATCCGCTCATTACTGGCATCGCCGTTTTGTGCGGTTTGGCGACAACGTGGGCGTTCTACATCACGCGGTTCTTCGACGCTCTCATTTACGCGTTCTTACCGCAAATATCCATAACCATCATACGATTGATACAAGGAAGAAATCTCTTGCATCGCATGACTGCAAGAACGATTGTCATCGGCGATATCCCGTGGGTGAGTCAATGCGCAGATGCATTCTTGTCTAAAATCTTCGCGTGTTCATACTCTGCCGCAGGCGTATCTGTGTTGAGCGGGAATCCAAACGACCATCTCGTTCACAGACACACGCACAGAGTCGTCCGCGGGGCGTTGCTCATCGTCGGTCGACCGGACGGTAGACTCTCCGGGCTCACGAGCGCCGAAGCGACAACGTCCTTATCGCTATCGCAAGCGTCGAGCATTCAAAGCATCGGCGGCACGTGCGAATCCATCACCATCGGACATTCGCCGTATAAGCTCCCGTTGTCAAAGAATGCAATCTTCTTGAATACACATCGTCCAAAATATTTGTGCGAGAAATATTACGAAGAGCGAACGAATAATAATCTGGACGGCAAGAGCGCGGGAGCTTTGCTCGGAATTTATTCTTCCTACCACGAAGAGCACAACGAGTTGAGCGTGCACAAACTCAACAACAGAAACGCCGTCACGCTTCTCACGGACGCGTGCAAATATGCGGAAGAGCAACGCGCACACAATCTCGCCGTCTTCAAAGAGCTGGACATGAACCAAGATGGGCGACTTTCCATGAGCGAATTCACTCAGGCGTACAAAAGGTTGGACGCGCTCGCCGCCGCCTCGGGAGAAGATCACATCGCTTTGACCGACGCCCAGATCGCAAAACTCTTCCGATCGGGCGACAAAGATAAGAGCGGTGAGCTAGACTTTGAAGAGTTCACTGAAATCATAAACTTGCCAGAAATTTTGATGCTCAAGATCCTCGAAGCCGACCCGCGCAACGCGCAAGGTTTACTTATGGTTGAGCCTTCGCACGAAGAATATTTCGGCCAAGCGTTGCGCAAATCCGCACCACCGCTAATGAAGCCGTATACTCTCATGCAATCGCAGGAATTTAGCATGAAGCTCTACGAAGCGAGAATCGCATCTCTGCAACGTTTCGTCGCCATGACGGTTTTATTCCATCAAACCGGTACGAGAGTGCAAAAGTTCTGGAGAAACGTATCCTTCGGGTACCTCGGCTACCGCACGGACCGAACGCACTCGATCATGCGGATCGCAACCACTGCCTCTCCGGTATCTGGCGCAGAGGTTCGAGATCGCCGACACTTCATCGCGCTCGTCACCGCGTTCAACTACGCCGTGTCTACCATTCGCAGAGTCCATTTCGAGTTCATCGAAGGCGTCAATTTAAGTCGCAAGCGCGTGATGCGAAGAAGCGCTTCCGGGACCGACGTCAACAAAGGAGGAGTTGATGGCGAAGGAGGAGACGGCAGTTACAGAGGCGGCGCGTCTAGCTTTCGAGAGTTGTTGCTCAGACGAGCCGGAAGCGTGTAGTGCGTTTATTAATATAAATAGTCGTACTTTAATAACGCGCCGGCGTGATCTGCACGTGTTGTTTTTTTCGAAACGTCAAAAAGCGTATCTTAACTAACTTTTTTCCCCAGAACACAAAAGAGTCACCCACCAATGACCCGCGTCCTTTGCACCGCCACCGTTCAAAACGACGACGACGACAGAGAAGACGACGACGAAGACAAAGACAACGAATCGCCCCTCTGGCGCGTCCTTCAATCGCGGGACATCTTCCAAACCCACATCCTTCCTAAACTGGATGGTAACTCGATAAAATTCCTCCACGCTTCCGGTCCTTCGTGCGCAAAGTTACTCACGCACGCTTTTTCCGGGAAACGAAACGAACGGAAACTTAAAAAGATACTGCGCAGACCGTTCAAAGTGCGCGAGATTGAGTCTCGATCGGTGTTAGAGTACGCGTTCCAAGAGCGTAAAGAAGAAGAGATGCGCGAGGAAGAGTTCACGGCGCGAATTCAGAGCAAAGAGTTGCTCGAGTTTGCTCTCGAAACGAAAGGATGGCGCGTCGACCATCTCTCGCCTAGAATGGCATCCTGCGCCGGAAATTTGGAAATTTTACGATATCTGAGCGAAACAAATCGCTCGTATTTACTCGACGAAGGCGCGCTGGTCGCGTCATCGTTTTACAATCGGAAAGCGTGTTTGCGATTCTTGACGACGCAGAACGTTCCGTGCGACGTGTTTGCGTTCGGAATCGGCGCGTTTTCGAGAAGGTGGAGAGCGATGTTTGAAACGTACGAGCAGATCATCGCGGATGATGATGATGATGATAATGATGATGATGATGATGGAGAAGACAAAGAAGAAGAAGAGGAGGAGAAAGAAGATGCCTTCTGAGCCGTCCTTCTCGTTTTTTGTGTGTATACATAGTACCCTTTTGCTCCGCGGGCGGACGACCCCCGCGTTTTCTTTTACGCCGCCGCGTCGTAAGAAGAGGAGAAGAAGAACGAGGACGAAGAAGACGCCTTCTCTGAGCCTTCCTCTACTCGCAGACGATCATCGCGGTTGCAGACGCGCGTTGTTGTTGTAATATTATCTACTACTGTACTCTATTTAATACATATATATATCGCTCTACTAAACTGGAAACTTTCTCTCTCTCTCTCTCTCTCTATTGCACTCTCTCCCCACCGGGCACGATCATGCATATGTTATTCCCGTTCAACAAAATGCTCTCCAACTTTTTCTGAGTCTCTTTCCCGGTCTCCGCGTCTCGATCGTGTTCGATCGCGTCTTCCAGCACGCAGTTCACGTACACGTCGAAACCTTTCAGCGTGCCCGTGAACTCTTTGTGTCCGCTCTTCATGATGATCCAAACTTTCTCGTTGACGCATTTGTCGACCAGCTCGGAGGGCAAGAGGAGCGAGGGGTTGTTTTGGGAGGACGTGGAGGTTGGCAGAGCCATTGTTATTATATGTTGGTGTTTTTTAAAGTGCGTTTTGAGTGGTGCGATGCGTGTGTGTGTATCGCGTCCGCCAAAACCTCTTTCGTTATGACGAACGCTTTTCGGGAAAACGATTCGCCTCAGAAATAATACTCGAGAACACGAGAGAGAGACTTCGCTTGGGCGTCGCTTACCGAGAGAGACAGACAGACAAAGAGGGGCAGAGAGGAAAGGATTCATTCCTTCATTCGGAGAGAGAGAGAGAGAGAGAAGCGCGGGCGGAGTACAAACACACATGCGGTCGAGTCGAACGGATTCGCGCGAGAATTCGCCGCCGAGTCGAAGTCGTCGCCATCGTCGGTCTCGAAGCCGCTCGAGAGATGCGAAGAGCAACGGCGGAGGTGGTGGCGGAGAGAGAAATAATCACAGTCGCAGTCGTCGTCGCGATCATCGTTACGATGATGATGATTACGATGATGATTACGACGACGACGATGACGAGAGACGACGCGGGCGACGACGACGAGACGAAGAAGACGAAGACGACGAAGAAGACGAAGGACGACGTCGAGGAGGAGGAGGAGGAGGAGGAGAGAGGAAGCCGGCGGAAAAAAAGAGGAAAAGGCGAACGTTTTCGTCCAAGTCGCCGACGAGGGAGGAGAATAATGCGCGGGAGAAGAACGTCGCCGAAGATCTTCCGAAATACGGATACCAACCGCGCGCGCCGAACCCGAACGGGAAGCAGAGCGTTCCGAAACATCCGCAGTCGATGGTCGCGGCGAAGCACGTTTCGATCAACGACGTCCCGACGACTGCGACGACGACAACAAAAACAACCATAAAAGCGGCGGCAGGAAATAACGGCGATGCTACGGGAAGACCGAAAGGTACAACTAATGAAGAAATTGCTGCGTACCAAAAGAAGAAACAACGCGACGCGAGAAGATGGTTGCTCTCGCAGCAGATTTCTGCGTACGAAAACCTATCGGTGCCGAATTCAGATTCCGAGAGGAAACAACGGCAAGTGTACGTTGGGAATATTCCACCGGAAGTGGATGCGGAGACTTTGAACGTATTTCTGTCGTCCACGTTGTCCGCGGCGTATCCCGAGGCGCTGGCGTCGGGTAAGTATCCGAACGACTCGTTGATCGAGGAGATCAGAATGAGCGCCGATCGCAAGTATTGTTTCGCGACCGTGGTGGATCCAGACATGGCGACGGCGTTGTTTGCCATCAACGGCGTCGATTTGTGCGGATACACTTTGATGATTGCTCGACCGAGCGGGTGGGTAGATCCGCAAACGATGAAGGAAAAAGCAGACATCGCGTACGAACAGATGAAAATTATACAAGCGGAAGAGAGAGCGGAATTAGGGGAGAATTTACCGGCGCATCTGGCGGCGGCGCAAAACGTCGCCGCCGCATCCGCAAAGAAATTAGAAGGAGAAACAATAGCATTAGCAGGAAAAGGAGGAGCAGAAAATCCATCACCATCAACGGCTACGGTATACGTTCGATTAAAGCATATCGCCACCGAGGAAGATGTAAACGATGACGAGGAATACGAAGATTTAAAGTTGGACGTCGCCGCAGAGTGCGAAAAGTTTTGCTCGCGCTCTTCGAGTGGTGGTAGTAGTGGTAGTAAGTTAGCCCTTCCCAGGCGGGGACCGTTCCTAGGCTCGGCGTTTGCAAAGTTCAGAGATCAAGAGTCCGCCTTGAAAGCGAAGGAAGGAATGCACGGTCGCGCTTTTGACGGTAGAATTATAGAAGGTTCGTTCGCGAGCGAAAGCGAATACGAACAAGCAGTCAAGGACCAATGACGATGATAAATAATAAATGTGCTATGTAATCTCTACATTTTACCTACAAAAACTAATCGCTAGATATATACTATAATAAACAACGTATAAATAATACTACTGCGGTACGTGCTAGCACCATGCGGATACCAATTTACACTCTTAGCTTCTTCTTCGCCTCCTCGTCGTCGCGGCGATACCATCTCATAGTGACGCCCTCCACGTCCCCTCTTTCCAGCTTTTCTCTCAAAGCGTGCTGGATTTCGTTCACTTCTTTCCCGTTGAGCGGATGACGTTCGCAGAAATAGCGCAATCGAATGTTTCTAGCGACGGCGTTTGACCCGTCTTTCGGGTCGTACCGATCGATGATGAACGCATCCGTGAATTCGATATTTTTATGTACCTTCCACGTCTTGGCGATTTCCTCGGCGCTCTCCATCGCCTTGACTCTAATTTTTTCCAACAACTCTTTCTCCTCTGGTGTGGTGTCCTCGACCCCGTTCGTTTGCTTTTGCAACTGCAACGCTTTCGAAATCTTGACGTAACACTTCCCGCAGCACCACTTGCCTCGATACGCCGCGTCGAAATACCTCGACGGGACTTTTCTGTTCAATCGAGTGTACACCAACGGTTTCCTCTCCTTGTCGCATCGTTTTGCAAACGCGCACGTGCCATCTTTTGCAAACGCGCATCGCTCTCCTTCCGGAGCAAAAGTAGACATGATGCCGTTTTCCTCGTCGTCTTTAGTCGTCTTATCGTCGCTCTCTCCCGCGCTCGTGCCGACAAATCTTTTCTCCACCGCTAAACTCACATCCCTGGTAAACCTCTCCTCCGTCCGTTGAAACCTCGAACACGTCCCGTCCAATGCGGAAACTTCCTCCTCTCTTTTGTATCTGTGCACGACCGCGTTGCTCACGCGAAACGACCTGGAGTCATCCAACCCTCTCCAATGCCCGGTCGGCTTATACGACCTTTCTCTCCATTTCTCCTCGTTGAATCGTTCGCACTCGACCAACGCCATCCCGACATCCGCGCCCATATCGTAAGCCTTCCACGTGTCGCCGTACATCAACCTCGACTCGTTCCCATCCATAAACGTCCCACCTTGACCAGGCGCCAACGCCACCTCGCACGCGCCGTTCTTACGCATCACCCTCTCATCTCTCGCCGCGAGTAAAAAGTTTCGCAACAGTTCTCTGTTCTTGCTAATCTTCCCTTTCCCCGGTAAGTGCGGAAACGCGAATACGACCGCGTCCGCCGCTCCTCTTCTTCCACCGTCGTCATCATCATCATCTCCTCCATTTCCTCCTCTCAACGCTCTCATCATGTCTTCAACTCTCGTCGCATCGATCCCGTGCGCCACCCTCTCGACGTTCGCCATCTTCCTCAGCTCGAGAACGTTTTCCCGCCCTTTCCAATTTTCCTCGATGTCGCTCTCCGAGGACAAACTCGTCGCCACGATGATTGCACTCTTGCCTTTCTCCGTCCCAGCGAACGCTCGCGAGAGCGAAAAGTCCCCGTCGCCGACGAATAACACGCGCGTGATCCTTATTTTCTTCTTTTTCACGCATTCTTCGTCCCGCACATCGACATCATCATCATCATCATCATCAATAGTACCATCATTGAGGGAAGAAGAAGCGTCCGGATTCCCGAGCAAAGTAACACCTACTTCTCCTCCCGCAACGACCATGGTGGTCGTCCTCTTCGTTACCATCACGGAAGAAGAACAACGAGAAGAAGCACACGCGGGAAAACTATACCGCGACAGAGAAGAAGCAGCGCGAAATCGCGTCGACGTGCTCAGCAACCCCCGCGCAGCCGCCAGGCGCATCAAAAAGTCAATCCTTTTTTATGTGGCGCGCAAATTGGAACTTTTTACTCGTGTAAAGATACGCTTTTTTGGCGGCGGCGGATTCGCCACTTTTTGATGATCGAATACCATCAACACCACCGGCACGCACTAACAGAATCTCGCGCGAAAAGACACGCACATGGACGAACACCGAACGGTTCTGGGAACTCTGCACCACAGGTTGGAGAAAGGACTGATCGATAAAGATTCTGGCCGGGAGATTTGTCGCCGGTATTTACAGAATCTTCCGTGTTATTTCCCGGGAGGGACGGACCAAAATGATGGAAACGACGACGACGAAGAGGAACGAGAAGAAAGCGCGAAGAAGAAGAAGTGTCGATACTTCCACCCGGATCCGAGACCCGCGTGCGAACAGTGGACGCTGTATGGGACGTGTAAACGGGACAACGGGAAGAAGTGTTGGTATGCGCACGAGAGTTTGAAGACGAGTCGTGCGTTTACGATTGCGTTTCACACGAGCACGGTGTTCGGGTTGAGGTTGTTAGGTGTGTTTTGATTAAAGTCTTCTTCTTCTTCTTTCTCTCTCGCGCGCGAATGGCAATCGGTCGTTTTTACACTCATCGAAACAGATTTTAAACTGACCTTTGCTTTGTTCTCGTGTACTCTCTATCGTTATTCGTGCATTTCATCGAAGAGCGATGCGCGGAAATTTACGGCGCGGAAAACGTCACGTCGGCGGCGCGAGAGCGACAAGAGAGCGTGAGCGGATGCGTCGTGTGCGTGAAGTGTCCCGAAGAAGAGGAGAACGAGGACGATTCTGGGAAAGAAACGAACGAGGTTAAAGTGATTAAATTAATCGAGAAGATGCAAAAAAACGAGCCGCACGGGTTTTCGATGTGTTCGAGGATATACGCGAGAGACGAACGCGCGAACGAGGATCAGGCGGTTGAATTTCACGGCGACGGCGTCGAGTGGAGGACGATTTTTGAAAAGGTCAAAGAGCGATGGTGCTCGAATAGTAATAGTAGCAGTAGTAGAAATAATAATAATCAAGAGGATGAGAAGCAAAAGGAGATACGAACGGTACGCATTCGGTGCTTTCCGAAAGAAATGGAAGTTGAGGCATACAGAACTTTAGACGCGCTCATTGAAGAAGCTTCAGGAGAGGGTACCGCGTACGGACTCACCGGGCCGGGTAAAGGAGTTTCCGCGCGCGAGTGCGACGTGGCGTTAGACGCCGTGCTCATAAGAGGACGTTTACACGTCTCCACGTGGAAAATTACCAAAAGACTCGACCAATGGATCAATCAAGCTTTGAACGATGCAGAAAGTAGACGAAAAGATATTCGGCCGCTGTGCAGAGCGTTTTTCAAGATGGAAGAAGCGATTTTGCGCTTTCGGTTGTCTGAATTCATCACGAGCGCGTCGATGGTGGTGGATGTCGGGTGCGCTCCGGGCGGATGGATACAAGCGCTCGGCGACGAGATGAAGAGGAATACTAATAAGACAGGCGATGATTCAGGTATAATTTTTGCGGTTGATCCAGCGCGTCTTGGTTTCAAACCTCCAAAAACGGTCGAACCGCCAACTAATCTCATCCATTTACAAAAGAAAATTGAAGAGTCCATCGACGATATTCGCGAAAAACTCGATGGAAAAAAACTCAGCTTAGTCGCGTGCGATGGAAACTCGTCGCCGCTGTCGGTGTATCGTTGGGTAGAGCCATTGTTATCGATGGTGGACGAAACCAAAGGCGCTTTAGTTTTGACGATGAAGAATTTCGTCGCCGGAAAACGAGCATTTTACGAAGCGAGCGAAGAGCTGGCGCAGAAGTTGAAGTCTGAGCATCAGTTCGAAGAGACGCATTTAGTGCCGCTGTTTTCGAACTCGACGGAAGAGATGACGCTCGTCGCGTTTCGGAAGAAGCGTTGATGATGATTTGTTGTATTATCGTTCTTTAAAAAAATTAGTGCATATTTACAAAAAGTGCCTACATGTTTTATTTTCTCGTTTTCTCTCTCTCTCTCTCTCTCTGTCCAAAGCTTCTGTTACGTGGAGACGTATCCATCGAAACTAGTCTCCCCTCCTTCCTCGTCTTCGTCGTCCGCTTCCGCCTCGTTATCCTCTTCCTTCCATTTCACGCTATCTTCCTCCGGGTAATCCAACTTTGCTTTTCTATTCAACTCTTTCGGCACTCTTAAAATTGTTTCTAACCGCCACTCTCCTTCCGTCAGCGCTTCCTCCCACGTCATTTCCCCAGCCTTACACGACACGAGCGCGCAATTCGACGTCTTCAATCTCACTTTTTTACTACTTTTCGTGATTAGTTTCACCACGTTTTCCCATCCGGCGTTGTGTCCGACCACGCACACCGTTTCCGCCCCTCTCATTTGCGCTTCTCTTTTGATCTTCTTCGTGATTGCTTTGCGTATTCTTTTCGCTTTCACATCGCTTCCGTGCGCCACCTCGTAAAACTCCGGCGCTAAAATCACCGTGGATTTACCAAACGCCTCCGGTTCAGCGATCGTAAAACACTCGACGGTGTCTAAACACCGCGTGGCGTCCGAGGTGATGATAATCGAAGGCACAAACTCCGGGTACTCCGCCACCAACATCTTCGCCACGGCCGAAGCGCCGATTTTCCCTCGCGGCGCAATCGACCGGTACTTATCCGGTAAATCAAAATTATCGTCCTCGTCCCCGTTAATCTCGCTCTTATCGTCGCTTTTATTGTTGTTCGTATCGTCAACCGCACCGTCGTCGTCGTCTCCGCTGACGGAAGAAGAGTACGCCCACTGCGAATAACTGCTCTTCGCGTGTCTCAAAAAAGCAACTCGGTACGTCTTTTCATACGGAACGAGCTTCGCGCGCATCAAGTCGTACACGTCTGGTTCTTCATTCGCCCCCGACGATAAAACGAGCGAGTCGTCGTCAAAGTTCAACTTCCGCGTGGAATCCTCCTCCTTGGAGGACGACCGAGGTGGCACCGCACCGCGACCGGGACGACGATAGCGAGCCCCTTCGCGCTGCTTCTCGGGAGAAAAAATATTCCAATTCTGACGTCCAAAAGTCGCGTCAAAATTGGATTTCGACGACGACGACGACGAAGAAGAAGAAGAACACGAAGCGAGATTGTGACGAAGACAACGAAAACGCGCGGAAGAAGAAGAGGAAGAAGAAGAAGACGCGCGGAGGACGCGGCGATGATGCAAACTACCACCGCTGCTCGCGGAACAGGAGGTCATCATGGGTGCTTAAAAATGAGGATAGAGTTTTTTACAGATTTTTTTGCTGCGAAAACCGGGGAGAAACTGAAGGGGTGTGACATGTTCTTCTTCTTCTTCTTATCGTTATTATGATCTTCTTCTTCTTCTTCTTCTTCTTCTTCATCATCATCATCTTCATCATCTTCTTTGCAAAAATCAATCTGTACATATATACGTCTACATCTAAAATCATCTCCACTCTTTGTACAACAAATCTCTCGCGAGCGCTCTCCAGTGGATTTTCACGCCGAGCAAACGACACCGCAAGCGAGTCACGTCGAGAGTTTCTCTTCTGTCTTTACTACCGCGCGCGATGCCGCCGCCGCCGCCGGGAGAGGAGGAGGAAGGCGAAGAGGCAACGGATTCGGCGACTTCTCGAACGGTTTCGACTTTTCGACCGAAATTGAGAAGTCGTCGCGCGCCTCCGCTTCCTTTCCTGTTGGTTTTGGCCGAGGCGGAGATTTTGCCGCTGGTTCCTGGCGGCAGCGCGCCTCGAGAGGAAGAGGTATCGTCGGTATCGTAGGCGCTGGAGTAGTCGGTCTCGCTGTTGATGCCACTGCCGCCGCTCGCGGAAACGTCGTCGGCGGCGAAGCCGCCGCTGGTGCCACTTTTGTGCGCCGAGGATGGAGAAAAGTGCAAATGTTCGGCCGAAACCGCTACGGCGGCTTCGCCTTCCTCTTCGGTGCCTCGTCCTAACGTTACGACGGCGTCGGTTTCGCCGGCGCCTCCTCTAGACGGCGAGGCGAAGGATTTCGGATGTTGGCGGTATGGGGAGAGAAAAGAGGTACCTCTTCTTCCTTCTCCTCCACCGCTGTTACCGTGGTTACCACCGTCGTCGTCGTCGTCGTCTTCGTCCCGGTTCCCTTCGTGAGGAACGTCTTCGTCGAGACGTTGCGCTTCGTCGTCATCGCTATTCCCGTGCGCACCGTTTACTCGATACCCGTCGTCGTACAAACCGTTTTCTGCTACGCCGTTACCGCTAGTACTATTATTGCTACCACCATGCTTCCTTCTTCTACTTCTTCTATTATTTGAATCGCCGTAGTGCAATTTTGGTAAATCGAACCCAAATGTCGAGCTTGCAAACGCACGGAACGTAAACGCCTGCTTATACGCGGCTTTCCTTTCAACGTTGTACGCCCTCGCTACGTCCGACCTGGGTGCAAACCCGCTAAAAACTACAATCTTCTTTTCTTCCTCCGTCGTCGCGACTTTGTCATCGTCTAGATGCGTCTTCAACACGCCCCCCGTCGCAAATAACCTCACGCACAAACAATCTCCGTCGTATGTCAACGCGCACTTCTCCCACTCCTCGCTGTTGGCGTAATACGACTCAAACGACACCTCGGGTAACGTAGAATCTCTCCTATCGCTCTTCAAATTGTTCGACTGTGCCATTTTCGACGTGCTCGCAAAAACTTTCGTTTTATACGACGCCAACGGGTTCGCCAACGTTCCTTTCTGTTCGCGTTGAATTTTATGCGCATCCTCTCCTCCCTTCGCGGTGCTATTACCGCCATCACTCTTGTGTTGCTTCTTTTCCAACTGGTCCAACAGACACACGGAAACCTCCGCGGAATACGTCGTGTGTTGCACGATGTTCAGTAAAGTCGTCGCTCGCCAGTCCACGTTCTCGGTCGTCAAATCCTCCATATTACTGTTGTTGTTGTTGTTGTTACTATTATTATTATCATCGTTCTTCGCCATATCTTTCTTCTTCCACCGGCGAACGAAGACGACGTCCTTCGCTCCTCCCGTACCTCCTCCTCGACCGCTACTACTACTACTACTACTCGGCGCGTAAAACAACAAGTCGTCTTGCATGCCAACCTCTTTAAACGTCTCCGCGTCGTCTAAAAACAACCGCTCGAACGCGTCGCGCCAATCTGAATTCGTCCATCTTTTTTTTCCCGCCGACGACGATGATTTCTCTTTATTATTCTTATCGTTACCGTCATCATTCAGCGACAAAGCGCTTTTCGCGCGTTCTTTAATCTCTCTCAGCGTCTCTCGTCTTCGCCTTCGCGCGTCGTTTTTGTTTTTGGTGTTGGCTTCCTCTTTTGTCAGAGACGACGAGAACTGATTATCACGCATGTTATCGTCCCGTCGTAATACCACTCACGCCGCGCGAGACCGCGACGAAAAAACCGTCGCTCTAAATCTCTCCACCACCACCCAGTGGCGGTGCTTTTGGCCTCTCCTTTCCCGTATCGTTCAACTTTTGGCGAAGAAGAAGAAGGCAAAGGTTTCTGTTATTAATCGCGCCCTCGTGGCGCGTAAAATTTCAGTCCAAAGATTTTACGCGCGAAATAGAGAGAGAGAGAGAGAGAGAGAACACGCGCGAGCTCTCTCTCTTCTCTCTCTCTCTCTGCCCTCAACGCTCCTCCTGTCGCGCCCGCCGGTCGTCTCTCGGAGGAAGAAGACGGAAGACGGAGAAGA
>Ga0181603_10002352_pt1 | contig 15185 bp, 19 predicted proteins | sample 041ome_13_FD_148633 | JGI IMG/M metagenome (GOLD analysis project Ga0181603, IMG submission 148633) | Coastal salt marsh microbial communities from the Groves Creek Marsh, Skidaway Island, Georgia - 041409US metaG (spades assembly) | ecosystem: Environmental > Aquatic > Marine > Intertidal zone...
ATATCAACAGATTTGATTAAAGGATATTTATCAAGAAATTTTTTAGCTTCAGTTATATATTTCTTAGAGTCATTTTTTTTCATGATGTATTAATAAATAATATTAACTAATATCTAATTATATTTTTATTGGAAGGCTAAAATGATATTTGGATTAAATTTCGACCATTTAGGTGGTGCAAATGTTCAGGATAATTTCAATTCTATAAATACATCAGATAAAGAAAAAACTGTATGGTTACATTTTGATGCGGACTCAAATGAAACACGACAGTTCATTGATCAAAAACTATCCCATTTGGATCCTCATATTAAAAGAGCAGTATTAGCTGAACAAACAAGACCAAGATTTGTTCCTTTTGAAAATGGTTTTCTGTTAATCCTTCGAGGAGTTAATTTAAACAAAGATCAATCTCATGAAGATATGATATCCTTAAGAATATGGATTGAAAAAAATAGAATTATATCTTTTCAGAAAAGAAAACTTCAAACAATTTCTGATTTAAAAGACTCACTTTTGAATGGCAAAGGTCCAAAATCAATTTCTGAATTTATTCAAAAATTGATTGAAATACTCATTTTTAAAATGGAGACTCCGTTTGATGAGCTAATTAAAGATACTGATAATTTTGAATTGCTTGACTTAAATTTACTTTCAAAAAATCAAAGTGATCGTTTAAGTGATATTAGAAAAAAATGCGCCATCTTCTCTAGATATTTAGTTCCTCAAGCAGAAGCAATTAATTCAATGATAGATAATTCAAACAATAATTTGATTAATGAGCAAGATTTAAAAAGAATAAATGAAACTTATCATGATATTTTAAGAAGAGTTGAGGATATATCTTCATTAAAAGAAAGGATTCAGTTTATATATGATGAACACAGTCATGCAATTGCTGAAAAGATGAATAAAACCATGTATAAAATAGCAATCATCTCAATGATATTCATACCAATAAGTTTCTTGACTGGACTTTTGGGAATTAATTTAAGTGGGATACCTTATGCATCAAGTGGGAGTGCATTTATTGGATTTTCATTGTTATTGTCAATGATTTTAGTTATTCAGTTAATTATTTATAAAAAATTAAAGTGGATATGACTTTGATATCATAAATAAGAAAAATTATAGAATTTACAAAACTTATACTGTAAATATTCCTAATAAGGCCCGCTGGCAGATTGGTTATGCAGAGGACTGCAAATCCTTGTAGCTCGGTTCGATTCCGGGGTGGGCCTCCAAAATACTATGACATCATTTGATCACATCGAAGTACACGTTAACAACATTAATAATTACATAGATTTTTTAAAAAAGTTATTTGATGGTGGAGAAAGCAAAGTTTTATCTGAAAATGGCACTTCTATGTTTAAAAGCCCTGAAGGTTTATTTATAGAATTAAAAAAAAAGGAAACTGTCGCTAATTCAATCTTATCTGGTTTCTGTCAACCTTGCTTAAGAAAGATAAATGCAAAAAAATTTATTGAAGAAAATAACTTAGAAATAGTGAGTGAGATAGAAAGTCAAAATGGAAAAATATACTTTTTTAAAGACTTTGAAGGCATAATTTGGCATTTAAAAGACTATGAAGAAAGAGATTGGACTAATAATTGGTAATTAAATTATATAATTAAGCTAATAAAACCAACGATAACCATTATTATTGATAATACGAAACAAATTTTAAAAATAAGATTCAATAAATTAAATTCTTTTTTTCCAATATATCGTTTCTTAGCAATATATAAGGCTGCAGTGATGATTGTTAAAAACCAGAAAGAATTAATAATTAACTCAGAATCAATATTCATTTTTAAAAATTAAACCATCCCAAAACGTAAGTTGATAGACCAAATAAGCCTAAAGTAACTAATAACATGACAATAAATACTCTGTCTAATTTATCATATTGAGAAAGTGCCTCATTATTAAGGTTTTCGTCGCTATCATAAATTTTATTTCTTTTAAAATAAAAATAGATTGTGGTAACTAGCGATAAACAAAAAAGAATAAATGCCCACATGTATCTAAAACCTCCCTATTTTTTCTTTCTATAAAAAATTATGCCAATAATAATTATTAAAACACCAATAATCATTAATAATTCACCAGCATTCCAAAACCAAATTAAAAAATCGATCATTTATTTATCAGCATCAAATATTTCATCTACAGGTACTTGAAGACTATTAACTAATTGGTTCGTTTTTGCAGCTAAAGCAACTATTTTTAAAAATTCAGCGTGTTCTTCACTAGTCATTCCTAATTTTTTAGCTGAAGCCGTATGAGAGTGTGTACAATAACTACAATTATTGGTAATAGAAACAGCCATATAAATCATTTCTTTCATTTTTTTATCAATCAGCGTTTCTTTGGTCATTAAGTTCTTTACCTCTGTCCAAACCTCTTTAAGAAGAGATGGATCAAAAGCTAGATATTTCCAAAAATTACCTATGTACTGAGTATTGCGCGTGTCTCTGATATCTTGATAAGTTTCTTTGACTAATTGATCATTTTCATCTGTGATTTTTTTTACTGTGGTCATGTACACCTGCCTTTTTTATCCAATTGCTTAATATTAATAAAAACATAATATCCCTGATCGTGTCCTCATTCTATTTGAATAATAAAAACTTATTAATTTTTGGATTTTTAACCTGTATGGGTTCTGCCTTTGGTCAAACGTATTTTATTTCTTTATTTGGAGCGGAGTTAAAAGAAACATTAAGCTTAACTAATGGAGAATTTGGATCATATTACTCGCTAGCAACTATAATTAGTGCGATTACTCTTATTTGGGTAGGGAAATTGATTGATAGTGTCGCTCTTCGAAAATACACCCTCTTTGTAATCATTTGCTTTTCAGTGGTATGTATAACCTTCGGATTTGTATCAAATATCGTGATGTTTTTTATTTGTATCTATTTCTTAAGATTATTTGGACAGGGATTAATGACTCACATATCAAGAACATCCATGGCAAGATATTTTGATAAAAATCGAGGTAAGGCCTTAGCGGTTTCTGGTTATGGTTCCTCATTTGCGGAAATGATTTTTCCCTTCATCGCTGTTAGTTTAATTGGTTTGATTGGGTGGAGATTGACATGGATATCTGGGGGACTAGCTTTAATATTTATTTTTGGATTATTAGCTTTTTATCTTTTAAGAAACCATCAAAAATACCACGATAGTTTTTTAAAAAATAATATTTCGGAAAGTAATATTACCTGGAAAAGAAGAGATGTTTTAAAAGATAAAAAGTTTTATTTCTATCTACCCATTACCTTGATGATGTCTTTTACAGTGACGGGATTTTTATTCCATCAAGTAGAAATTGCAGGCTATAAGAGTTGGACCTTAGAGATGATATCCTATGCATTTATCTTTTATGCAATCTCCGCCATTATTGGAACCACTATAGCTGGTCTGGCGGTTGATAAATACAATGCAAGACAACTGGTTCCTTTTTTTAGCATTCCTATTATCTTGACACTAATAACTCTATCGCAATTTAACGGTATATTGATTTTATTTGTTTACATGTCCATTTTAGGTCTAACACAAGGAATGGCAGAAAACATATCAAGTGCCCTTTGGGCAGAGCTTTATGGTGTTAATAATTTAGGAGCCATTAAGGCATTAATGCATTTTTTTATTGTTCTTGCCTCGGCAGCCTCACCTTTTTTATTTGGTTTTATCTTAGATCAAGGAGATACAGTGAGTAGTTTGATACTCATTACTAATTCTTTATTTATCCTTTTTTCAATAATGAGTTATTTTGGAAAATATTTTAAATAACAAAACCTTTTTTAAATGCCTCGATAGCTATTAAAGCGCATCCTTTCGCATCAGAGAGTGCATCATGATGGTTAAGAGGAATTCGTAAGTTTTTACAAACTGTATTGAGTTTGTTATTTTCAAAATCCCAATACTTTCTAGCAAGAACAACTGTATCTTTGAATTCTTGTAAAGGGATATCAATGTTATAATGATAGCAGCAAGAGTGCAGAACAGACCTATCAAAAGGTGCGTTATGGGCAAAGAAATAATCAACACTTAATAATTCCTCTTTTATTTGATTCCAAACCTTATCAAAAGTCTTTTCTTTTTTCAGCAAATCCCATGTTAAGCCATGAATTTCAGTAAAATGTACTTCGGGTTTTGGAGGTTTGATTAAATACGATTTTTTTTTAATAATTTTTATTTGATTAAAAATTACATATCCAATAGCACATGCAGAGTTTCTTTCACTTGAGGCCGTTTCAAAATCTATTGCAGCAAATAACTGCATTAAAACATTCCGTTGATGACCTCAGAATATTTCTTTTCAACTTCGTGTCTTCTAACTTTCATTGTAGGAGTCATTAAATTATTCTCAATTGTAAATGGTTCATCAATAATATGATAACGTTTAATTTTCTCAGGCTGTGATAAATCAGTATTCATCTTTTCTATGTAGAGATCTATTTGTTCTTTTGTGGCTTTGCTATCAGCGCTAAGAATAATTATGGCAGCAATATAATTTTTTTGTTCACCAAAAACACAGGCTTGTTCGATATCCGAGGATAAAGTTAATAAATTTTCTAGTTTTGAAGGTGCAATGTTATCTCCCCCTAGAGAAACAATGATATCTTTTTTTCGGTCTGTAATTTTTAAATACCCCTCTTCATCAAACTCCCCAATATCTCCTGTGTGTAACCATCCATCGATAATTGTTTTATTGGTTGCTTCTTGATTATTCCAATATCCAAGCATGAGATTTTCCCCTTTAACGAGAATTTCCCCGTCTTCGGCTAACTTAACTTCAACACCAGGGAAAATAGGACCCACCGTTTCAACTTTTACTTTGTGTAAAGGATTACAACTAACAACTGGAGAGGTTTCCGTTAAACCATAACCTTGAAGAGTTTTTAATCCTAAGGCATTGAGCGCCTCACCCACTCTACTATCTAATGGACCCCCTCCCGAAACAAAAGCTTTTAACCTCCCGCCAAAGTTATTTAAAACTTTTTTTCGAACGAGTTTGTCCATTAAGAAATCAAATATCTTTTCAGTAATGGATAATTTTTGTTGATGAAGTTTTTTAGTACCTAGTAAAATCGCTTGGTTAAATAAATTCTGTTTAAATTGGGATTGGGTTTTTAAATTTATCTGCATTTTTGCGAATAAATTATTATAAAAACGAGGAACGGCAGTCATAATATGAGGTTTGGCAATCTTAATTGTAGGAAGAAGAGTCTCAATACTTTTGTTATAAAATACTTTTGCTTCCATCATTAAGGTTACAAATTGAACAACATGTTCATATGAATGAGACAAAGGCAACCAAGTTAAAAAAGTTAAATCTGGACCTTTGAGCGTTTGCAATAATTCATAAGCCCCCTCACAATTACTTAAAATTCCTCCATGACTTAGAACTACACCTTTAGGAAGACCTTGAGTGCCTGACGTATAAATAATACTAGCGGGGTCTTTTCTTTGAATAGAAAGGTATTTGTTTGGCTTAATAGAAGTATCTTCAATTAAATCATCATAAAAGCTTAAATTAGGAATATTTGAATTATCAAATCGATCAAAACAAATGATAAACTGTAACTCGAAGTTAATTTTCTTGGACGCAATCAAAACAGTGTCGAGAAGATTTTTATTAGAAACAATTAAACCCTTAGGTTTGGAGTCATTGAGAATATGTTCAAAATCTCTTGATGTATAAGTAATATAATTTGGAACTGCAATTAACTGATTGGACATAATCGCTATATCTGCTGTCATCCATTCAGGTCTATTTTCAGATACTAGTAAAACTCTTTCTTCCTTATGTAAATTTTGAGAATTTATAAACTGATATATTTTATTTACTGATCTGAGCGTATCTGACCAAGTCCAACTTTCAATTTCATTGGTAGTATTATTAATTTTTAATAAATGCTGATTTTTGAAATTCTCTTGCGCTTTAGAAAAAAATAATTCTGGAAGATTTTGATATTTATCCATCTACAGAAATTAATTTATAGAAATTATCCATCATATTCATTAATTCATCATCATAAGTGACTAAATGTTCATTCTCATCAATGAAATAATTCATCTTAGGTTCATTGGCTAATTCGTACATCTTCTCACCCATCCAAAAAGGAACTATCGTGTCTCCTTTTGCATGCAAGATTAATAAAGGGGTAATTATATTTTTGATTTTATCTTTGCTCATATATCGATCTTTCAGCATCCAAGAAACAGGTAAATATGGATAATGAAATTTAGCTGCATCGACCATTGAGGTGAAGGGTGCTTCTAATATCAACCCTTTAAAAGGTTCATTTTGGGCTATTTCAATTGAGACTGCTGTTCCAAGAGACTCTCCATAAATAATTATGTCTTCTTTCTTATATCCTTTGTTTTGAAGCCATTTAACAGCACTTATTGCGTCATCGTAAAGCCCTTTTTCCGTTGGGCTTCCTTCATTGCCGCTATAAGAACGCCAAGATATTAGAAGAATATTTTGATTATATTTAGATAATTTATTTAATTTATAAAATCTATTTTCGATGGGCCCGGCATTACCATGAAACATCAATAAAGTATTATTTGTTTTATCAGGATTTTGATAAAAAACTGATCGAAGTTTATTTCCATCGCCATTTTCAATAAAAACTTTATCGGTATTTATTACTAATTCCTCATCGCTATAATTATCAATATTGGGCAAATATAAAAGTGATCGTTGCTTAGAGTAAACATAAAAAACTACAATTAAATATATAACGACAATAATTCCAATTATTTTTAAAAATAAAGATAGGTTCATTTAATCTTATAAATAAATTGATCAAAAAAACCTTGTGCGGATTGAGGGAATTTCCTATGCATTTTAGGAAAGGATAAATTTGATTTTTTATCTTTATAAAAGATATGTCCTTTTACAGGAACTTTACGATCTAGAGAGCCAGAAGAAATAGCAATTTCTTCATTCGATGATCTCGATTGAAAGAATAATGAGCTTCCACAATTAGAGCAAAATCCTCTCTTAAAATTTTTACTAGAATGAAACCATTTTAAATTTTTTTTATGAATAAATTTTAAATTTTCTTTTTTTACTTTGGTGTAATTACTAAATTCTGCATTAGATTTCTGGCACATTGTACAATGACAAAGAACTGAGTATCGACATTCATTAGAAATTTCAAAAACTATATTTCTACAGAGACAAGAGCCTTTAATTTTTTTCATTTGTTCATTAATTTATGTTTAATCAAAGAAATTCCATTTTTTAATTTAAATTCATAGGATTTATTAAAAGAATTTAATTGCCAGCCAGAAAGCCTGCCTTTAATGATTTCTAAATTTTCATTTTTCCAGTTAATGGAAGTACTTTCTTCCTTCCAAATGGACTTTTCATCCTCTGTTCTGCCACAACCATAACAAAATCCCGTTTCTGGGTCAGTTTTGCATACTGAGATACAAGGTGAGATCGGATTACTCATATAATGAAATTATAATGAAAATAAAGCGTTTGAAGAACAAGAAATACTAAAATGCTAATTGAAAAATAAATAAATTATTGTAGTTTGTTTCAACGTTCCGCAGTAGCTCAGCGGTAGAGCATTCGGCTGTTAACCGACAGGTCGTAGGTTCGAATCCTACCTGCGGAGCCAATTTTTTTTATGTTTTCCAAACAGTTTATTTCTACTTTGTGTTTAATCGGAGCTGCAATTATTTGGGGCACAGCTTTTGTAGCGCAAACAACGGGAATGGAATACGTCGGTCCATTAACATTTACCAATATTCGTTTTATTATTGGAGGATTATTAGTTCTTCCTTTTGCTGTTAAAGAATTTCCAAAACTACAAAAAATTACAGAAAAAAAAAAGCTAATATTGATAATTTTAGCAACCGGTTTGTGTTTAGTGCTTGGCTCTTATCTACAACAGTATGCACTTCAATATACCAAAATAGGTAATGCTGCTTTTTTAACCATTCTTTATGTTCCTTTTGTTCCTATTATTTCTCGTTTTATTTTAAAAAAGAAAATTCATTGGAGTATCTGGATATCTGTTAGTATTTGTTTAGTAGGGTCGTACTACTTAACAATTGAAAATTCGTTTGAGGCACAATTTGCAGATTTTTTAGTTGTTATTTGTGCTTTATTTTTTGCGCTTCACTGTATTTTAATCGATGAATATTTTGAAATTGTTGATGCACCCTTTAGTTTAGCTTCAGCTCAATTTTTACTATGTTTTATTTACACTCTTCCTTTTATGTTTATTTTTGAAAATCCTTCTTTTAGTGGAATTTATAAAGGATCTTTTGAATTATTGTATGTTGGAATAATGTCTGTAGGTATTGCTTTCACTCTACAAATTATGGGGCAAAGGTATGTTAAACCCTCAACGGCTGCAATCACCTTTTCTTTGGAGGGCGTATTTGGAGCACTTGCTGCTTGGATAATTTTATCTCAATTTTTAACTATTGCTCAAATTTTTGGATGTTTAATGATTTTGATTGGCGTTCTTGCTGCTCAATTAATTCCACTATTTAATAAAGATGCTTCGTCAAGTCGTTATTATTCTAATTAAAAAAAACCTACATTTTCAAATTAAAATACTTTAAGATTTATTCAATGAGCGAGGACAGTAAATTTTTTTTAAAAGACAGTGATGTGCCGAAACAATGGTACAACCTGGTAGCGGATTTAAAGGAGCCAATGAGTCCTCCTTTACATCCTGGAACAAAACAACCCATCGGACCAGATGATTTAGCTCCCCTTTTTCCAATGGAACTAATCATGCAGGAAGTCTCTCAAGATCGATATATTGATATTCCTAAACCGGTTCAAGAGGCCTACAGTCGTTGGAGATGTACACCATTAGTCAGAGCCAGAGCTTTAGAAAAAGCATTGGATACTCCTGCAAGAATTTATTACAAATATGAAGGAGCAAGCCCATCAGGTAGTCACAAACCTAATACAGCATTAGCTCAAGCTTTTTACAACAAAGAAGCTGGTATCAAAAAAATTGCCACTGAAACGGGTGCTGGTCAATGGGGAACCGCATTATCTTATGCTGGTGCAGTCTTTGGTATCGAAATACAAGTTTTTATGGTGAAGGTTAGTTTTAATCAAAAGCCTTATAGAAAAGCAATAATAGAGAGTTACGGCGGTAGTGTAGTTGCTAGCCCTTCTGAATTAACTAATTCAGGAAAAGCGATACTTGCAAAAGATCCTAACAACTCGGGATCGTTAGGAATTGCTATTTCTGAAGCAGTTGAAGTTGCCGCTACTAATGACGATACTAAATATGCTCTTGGAAGCGTTTTGAATCATGTATTGATGCATCAATCAATTATTGGCCAAGAAGCATTGCTTCAAATGGAAATGGCTGATGATTACCCAGATATTGTGGTTGGTTGCACTGGTGGAGGAAGTAACTTCTCTGGTCTTTGTAATCCATTCTTAGGAAAGAAGTTTAGAGGAGAGCAAGATGTCCACGCCATAGCAGTAGAACCATCTTCATGTCCTTCTCTTACTAAAGGAACTTATTCCTACGACTTTGGTGACACAATGAAATCTACTCCACTTATGAAAATGCATACACTAGGATCTGATTTCATGCCCTCACCAACTCATGTGGGTGGATTGAGATATCATGGTATGGCGCCTATGTTAAGTCACCTAGTCCATCATGGTCATGTTGAACCCCGTGCTTATGGTCAAAAAGAATGTTTAGAGGCTGGTATTCAATTCGCTCGAACCGAAGGAATCATGCCTGCACCCGAAGCTACTCATGCCATTAAAGGCGCAGTTGATGAAGCTTTAAAATGTAAAGCAGAAGGAAAGTCAAAATCTATTTTGTTTAATCTTTGTGGTCATGGTCACTTTGATATGCAAGCATATATGGATTACTTCTCTGGCAACTTAGCCGAGGACTCTTTTGACACTAAAGCTTTTGAAGAGTCTCTTTCAGCTATTCCTGCGGTTAATTAATTAACTATAGGTAGTTCATAGAAACTTGAGGTGTAAGCGGGACTTAAATTCTTTCTTCTTGTAAGATAAAATTTTTCATAGTTCTCTTTTGCTACGCAAATAGTCCCGCTACCATACCTACTATTCAATCGATCAAAAACCCGGTTTACCTTTATTTTTTTTAAAATATCTTTTTCCGATCTCTGAAAAAATAAATCCCGGTTATAGGTGCCCTCACTACTTAAATCAGATAGCAAAACTCCCGCCTTCTTATATTTTATTCCAGATTTATAAATATAACCTAAGGCCTTAACTGCCATTTTAACTATTTCAAATAAGTCATTAGTAGGCGAAATAAAACTATAGGTTTTATCTCCATAGTAAGGTTGATTTTTTTGATTAAATTTATTGGAGCGAATAAAAACTGTTATTTTTTTTGCCTGCAATTGATCTGATCTTATTTTTTCGGATGCGCGGGTTGCATAAGAAACAACCCTTTGTTCAAGTTCTTTGAAATTTTCTACATAGCTCTCAAATGATCTAGATACACGACATTGTTTTTTTGCTTCAGGACTCTCTACAATAGGAAAACACATCTCACCATGTAACTCTCGGTAAGTTCTCTCTCCCACTACCCCTAAATGTTGTCGTATCCAACGTGGATCAGAGGAGTATAAATCATAAGCTGTTTGTATTGAATTAGATTGAAGAAATTTTGAAATCCTATTCCCAATTCCCCAAATATCTCCTACCTCTAGTACTTTTAATGCTATTTCTATTTGTCGTCGGTCTACTAACTCTACTATTTGTGTTCCAAGTTCATCTTTTTTAGCTAAATGATTAGCTATCTTGGATAGGGTTTTATTCTCAGCTATACCTATGCTAACCGGGATTCCAATCCATTCTTTAACAGTTTTTTTAATTTGCCTAGCCCTTTCAAAAAAACTTCTCTCAGAGTGTTTGTTGAAGATCAAAAAAGCCTCATCTACTGAATAAACCTCCAATTCATCACAATAATTATTCAATACTCCCATTACTCTAGAGGAAATATTTGCATACAAAGTATAATTAGAAGAAAAAACTTTTACATTGTGCTGCTTTACTATTTTTTTAACTTCAAAAAAAGGAACACCCATCTTAATTCCAACTTTTTTTGCCAGAGAACTTCTCGCAATAACACAGCCATCATTATTTGAAAGAACCACTACAGGTTTATTTTTAAGATGAGGTTTAAAAATAGTCTCACATGATACATAAAATGAGTTACAATCTACTAAAGCTACAACGTTCATTTATTTAATGAATTGATGAATAACGCTAGTCACCACGCCCCATATTTCTAAATCAGCTAACTCAGGTATTTGAATATCTTTATAAGCTATATTTTCTGATTTTAGCACTACTAAGCCGTTCGTCTTAAACAATAAGCGTTTTACAGTCAGATTGCCCTCTAATATTGCAATGACAATATCTCTATTTTTAGCTTCAATACTACGATCAACCACTAAAATATCTCCATCATTAATACCTACATCTATCATGGAGTCACCACTCGTTTTCATCAAAAAGGTTGATAAATGGTTTTTAATCAACAATTCTGAAAGGCTTAGATTATTTTCTATGTAATCATCAGCTGGGGAAGGAAAGCCAGCCGAAATCCTTGATAATAGATAAGGAATAGGAGTTAAATTGCCCTCAATATCTCCATTATTTTTGTTCATATTTTGTTCTTTTATAAACTATAATAGCTTATAGAAAAAGAAAAATTAAAATGAATATAATATATTAGTTCTATGAGTCGTTATGAGAGTCTATTTTTTGATTAACAATAGCCAACTGTTCACAAAGTGACTTTGTGTGGGAAATAAAAACGTAAAGAACCAAATATAAAGATAAAAAAATCAAAATAAAATCAAGATTTATTAAATTAGCAGATTTTAAAAAAATCTTATTAATTAAAATAGACCCAATAACACTAGTAACGAAAGGTGCTAATCGAGAGAAGATAAGAAAATTACGAATTAATATATTTCTTTGGTTGTATAAATTAGTGTTATCTTCCATAATTAAATAATATTGAATAAATAAAATAAATATATTGAAAAATGGGAAAAATTGAAGCAATTAACATATCTAATATCAGTGAGGCAAATACATTTTATGTAAACCAAGCATATTTAGAAAAAGGAAAAGGCATTGTTAACGATCGATATTATGAAAATTTTAAAGAAAAAAAAGAACAGGTTACACTAATAAATTTAGAAGAAATAAATGCATTCAATAATCAGGTAAATCAAAACATAGAACCAAAAGATTTTAGAAGAAATATTATTGTATCTGGCATAGATCTAAATAAACTAATAGATAAGCAAATAAAAATTAATCAAGTAATTCTTAAAATTCATGAAATATGTCAACCTTGTAAATACCTTCAAGACAGACTCAAGCTACCAAGTTTAGTTAAATTGTTAGTTAATAAAAGTGGTGTAAGAGCTGAAATTATCAAATCTGGTAATTTATCAGTTGGAGATACAATTAAAAAAATATAGGAAAATAATTATTCCCAAGTATCAAAAATGTTTCTGGTTTTTCCAGGAGTCAAGATCGATAAAGGATTAAAAATAAAATCAGTTTTATCATCATTTTTTAAAACTTTAAAATCAGCTGCCAATAAACTTTCTTCAACATTTTTACCAAATAATTCTTTTAGAAAAGGTACTTTACTGAAATTTTTTTCAAAGAGATATAGCGGTCCATAAGTGCCATTAATTTTAGCAGTTTTTTGACTTGGGTTAGCTTCTCCTTTAAAGGAGAAGGCAACAGATCCTCCGAGCATAATTGCATGATCAATATTAAAAATATTACCTTTTTTTTGTATAGGCACTTCTAAGTAATTAAATTTATCTTGATTATTTTGCAATAATGAAAAGATATCGAGTAAACGGGAAGTGAATATTAAATTATAAAACTTTGCCTCTTTATTTATGTTAAAGTCCTTAACTTTAATTGTTAAATCATAGTCATCAAATTTTCTAAAAGTACCCTTGCCTATTAAAACACCACCGATCATATTTTTAGTAATTTTTTGAGCATAAAAAAATTGACCTGCGTTTCTTGATGAAAGGTAAAGTTGTTTATCGCCATCTAAATTAGGAATGATTGAAAATTCAAAGTCTTTTTTAGCATCAAAAAATGTAAGTGATTGAAAACCCTTATCATAGGTGAAGCTTAACTTATTTGAAAATAAAGAGTAATCCTCGGAAACTATTAATTCGCCTATCTCCCAATTAAAATTGATTTTTTTTTGCAATTTTTGATTCTTTTGAGGTCTCGGAAAATATTTTTTAAATTCATCAAAAGAAATAATATTTGTATTTAATATAATATTAATTTCTTCTTTGTTGAATTCAATTATTCCAAAGTTTTTTTGATTATTATTTAGAAATTCAAATTGTATTTCGCTAATTTTACTACCATCAAACTTTAGATCAATGAAAGAATTATCAGACTTATATTCATAGTTTAAAGAAAATAAATTTTGAGCAAAAAGTAAAAAAAAAATAATAATTAAAATTTTTCTAATCATCTAAAAGACTAGCCTCTAAAAAATCAAAAATATCTCCGTCAAGAACAGAGTCTGTATTAGAAGTTTGATGATTTGTACGAAGGTCTTTAACCATTTTATAGGGATGCAATACGTATGATCTTATTTGATTCCCCCATCCAATCTCTTTTTTATTACTTGCCTCTTTCTTTTTTTCCAAATTTTGTTTTTCTAATTCAATTTCATAAATTCTAGATTTTAACATTTTCATAGCAGTGTCTCTATTACGATGTTGAGAGCGTTCATTTTGACTTTGAACTACAACGTTATATTTCAAATGAGTTATTCTTACGGCACTATCAGTTTTATTAACGTGTTGTCCTCCAGCGCCTGATGCTCGATAGGTGTCTATTCGTAGATCCTTAGGATTAATTTCTACTTCTATATTTTCATCAATTTCAGGATAGACCCAAACACTAGAAAAACTTGTATGACGACGTTTATTTGAGTCAAACGGGGATATTCTAACTAATCGATGGATACCGGACTCTTTTTTCAAATATCCATAAGATTTAAAGCCAGCAATTAATAGAGTTGTGTTCTTAATCCCTGCCTCTTCTCCCTTTTGATAGTCAATAATAGTGCAATTGTAATCGTATTTTTCAGCATATCTTTCATACATTCTCATTAGCATTTCAGCCCAATCTTGACTCTCGGTGCCCCCTGCTCCAGCATGAATTTCAACAAAACAATTACAATCATCGGTCTCTCCATTGAGCAAAGATTGAATTTTTAATTTTTCTAAATTTTTATTAAGTTGTTCTAAATTAGTAGTAAGATCATTTTTGTCATTTAAATCAAGACTTTCATAAATCTCAACAAAATCCTTATAATCATCAAATAGTTGACTTAATTCATCAAAGTTATTTATTATATTTTTTAAAGATTTGAGTTCTGTTTGAGATTTGTTTACTAAAGCGATATCACTCCAATTATCAGGATTGGAAAGAATTCCATTTATTTCTTCGATCCTTTTAATAGACTTATCGTAGTCAAAGACCCCTCCTTGTGACTGTAAGAAGATCTTCAATATTTTTCGTCAAATTAATTAATTCAAACTTGTCCATTAGTTTATACCGCCAATACTATTTACTTTATTAAGATTATTTATAGTTTCAAGTTGATCTTTTGTAAAATACTCGATTATTGAAGAGTTTTCATTTTCGAATACTCCTGTATTTTCATTAACTTTTTTAAAAATCATATCATCTGGAATAAAGAAGTCTATATCTTGATTGTTGTTATTTTCTTCAAGATACGTTTCCATAAAACTTTTAAATATTGGTAAGGCAACTGAAGATCCGGTTTCTCTGTATCCAATTTTTTTAGGAATATCGTATCCTACGTAAACACCGACTACAAACTTAGGCGTTAACCCAAAAAACCATAAGTCTTTGCTATCGTTTGTTGTCCCTGTTTTTCCTGCAATAGGATACTGAATACTATTTAATGATTTTCCCGTACCTCTCTCAACAGCTCCTCTTAAAATACTTAATATTTGAAAAGAAGTCTGAGGTGAAATAACACTTTCCTTGTTGATTTGAATTTGAGGTTTTCTATAAGAGCGATCAGAAATTTCAAAAATGCAGAAATTACAAGAAAAGTAATCTTGATTAAAAA
>Ga0181603_10002364_pt1 | contig 15147 bp, 14 predicted proteins | sample 041ome_13_FD_148633 | JGI IMG/M metagenome (GOLD analysis project Ga0181603, IMG submission 148633) | Coastal salt marsh microbial communities from the Groves Creek Marsh, Skidaway Island, Georgia - 041409US metaG (spades assembly) | ecosystem: Environmental > Aquatic > Marine > Intertidal zone...
ATCTTTTGCTTCTTGAATTTATCAGCTGGCATTTTATACTGTGGGTCTTTCTGAGCTACTTCTAGATTATCCAGCAAGTCTTGGATTGCTAAACATTTAGCTGTCGCATCACCAGTATCCTTTATGGCTTTATATGTGGCTAGAGCTGCAGCGACTTGGGGAGATATTACATAGAGAGCCTGAGTTCCCGCTGTTCGGACACCTGCAACCCCATCATTTTTTATATGATATTTAGCGGCAACTAGTTCTTTTTCTGTTGCCTTGGGTCCCCCCACCGCTCCTCTAAGAGCTGCAGCAATCGATTTTCGTCCATCTATTATACTTTTTCCAGCACTTAAGAGACCAATCGCAGAGCCAGCCACACCGGCGAATTCGGTAGAGGTGGGGTCAAATTCGGTAGAGGTGGGGTCAATAGCACTTCCATCAGGGTCTTTTAAATCAAGCTTTTTAGGTCCCGCTGCATCCTCCGCTTGTTTTTTGATAGAAGGACCGTCTGAATACGCACCAGCAATAGCTTTTACTGTACCACCATAACCTGCAGCATTAGGTTGTTCAGCACCATTCGCAGTAAGGCTATCACTAATACTAATAAAATCATCAAAATATTCTGCCTCCATCTTATCCTCTTCTATCGGACTCAAAGTAGGCTCCTCTGGTCTTTCGCTCCCTTCTTCAACGCTTTCAGGTATAGGAGCACTTGCTTCTGCTTCCTCACCTGCAGCATTAGGTTGTTCAGCACCATTCGCAGTAAGGCTATCAATAATACTAATAAAATCATCAAAATATTCTGCCTCCATCTCATCCTCTTCTATCGGACTCAAAGTAGGCTCCTCTTGTCTTTCGCTCCCTTCTTCAACGCTTTCAGGTATAGGAGCACTTGCTTCTGCTTCCTCAAGACCAAAAAATTGCATAATTGCACTGGATGCTGCTCCAAAAAATTCAGTAAGTGATTGAATCCCTTTTTCGAATTCTGACTTTACTAAATCAAAAAGTTCTTCATGAATGGCGGCTTGAGATTCTAAAAATTCCTCTAGTCCAAAAGAATTATATTCTTCTCCCTCTTCATTAACTTTAACCACTAACTGATAAATATTTGCATTTGATTCTTGATTTTGAATTTGCTTTTGAGCTTTTAACACATCATTATTAACTGCCTTCGCCCCCATTACATCGGCCTCTTTTTCCAGACCGGCATCGTCATTGATATTGACTTTTCCTTTTAATTGGGTGGTAGGTTGGACACGCCCTTGCTTTTGTTGTACCACATGCCAGGCTTCGTGGGGAAGATGTTTTTCCTGACCGGGGCCTAGATGAATGTCTGTGCCTTGGGCATAAGCATGGGCTTGGAGTTGTGCGGGTTTGTCAGAATTGCGATGTACTTTGACATCGTCCAAAGATATCCCAGAAAGACTTTCTACGCCCGATTTAAGGGGATCGGGGAGTCCGGTTTTATTTTCTTGACGTTGAAGGGTCTCACCCGTTTGTTGCCTACGGGCATCGGCTTTTGCTTGCAACTGAAAAATTCCATTGGGAGTCTGCGTCACTTTTTGATCAGCTTGCGCCTGTAATTGCACCATTCGTTGAAGCTGGTTTGAGGGAGTAGCATCAGCCAACGCTTGCAGTTGTGCTATTTTTCGTAGGGAAGGACTATCATCGGCGGCTGCTTGAGCACTTTTTAAGGCGGTTACACCGGGACCAAAGTCATAGCTCGCACCAGCGGAGGAAATCGAAGATTCATTTACAAGCTGCTCGGAAGTTTCATTTTTAACTTCTTCTGACTTCGCTAGTGATTGATGATCAGACACTGAATTGGTTTACACGTGGTTGAAACGTAAAAGTACTATTTTTTTAAAGGAAATAACAAAAACGTTTTGAATTGCTTGATCCGCTCCTTTTTATTTTCTTTGAAGCATGAAAAAAGGATATTGGATCGGTGCTGGGCTGTGTTTAGGGATCATTGTCGGTCTTTTGACAGATAATTTAGGGCTTTGGTTAGCTCTTGGAATTGTTTTGGGAGTAGCCGTAGAAACCACCCAAAAAAAGGTTAAATAAAAACCCATATTAAGCTAAATCATTTATAAATATTTTAATCAGTAAACTATTGTATATAAATGTTTTATTTAATTTGGTAAATGTTTTTTTAGAAAAGAAATTCCATTGGTACAGAAAATCTGTTCCACTTCTTTTGACGTATATCCCCTTTGGATTAAAATCCCCTCCAGTTTTTGTAAATCGGCGATGGTTTCCAAATCGTGGGGACATTGCTCTTTCCCAAAGCCGCCGTCTAAATCCGTGCCCAGCATAAGGTGTTGAGAATTTCCTGCCAACTGACAAATATGATCTATATGATTGGCGATGGTCTCCAAGGAAACCCCGCTTTCTTTGGGAAGGTTTTGTCCTCTAACCCAGTTTGGAAATAACATCCAAGCGTCAAAAGCCATTCCAATAACCCCTTGTCGTTCGATGATTACTTTGATTTGATCGTCGTCCAATTGGCGCTTATTGGGCACTAGGGCTCTACAGTTGCTGTGGCTTGCCCAAAGGGGTCCTTGAAAAACGTCTATTGCCTCCCAAAAACTTTGATCACAGAGATGCGTACAATCGAGAATTAGGTTTAGAGCCTCCATTTCTTTGAGAAGCACCCTTCCTTGTGCGCCAATTCCACCTTCGGAATCGGTGCCAAAAGCATAGGTTCCTGGACCGTAATGTGCGGGCCCTAAAGCCCGTAAACCGGCCTCATACGCTTGGTGCAAATGCTCCATAGAAAGGATGGAATCTGCCCCCTCCAAACTTAATATATAACCGATGGGACAGGTGGTGGAATCCGCTTCCCAAGCTGCTAAATGCGCGATTAGTTCTGTGACTGTCGTCAGCTGCTTGAGTACACCTTGCTGCTCCATAGCGCGATACCACGCCAACTGTCCTTGGGTTTGCGCCCATGCCTGTTCGGGGGAATTCCAGCCCGGTAAAGGATTTTTTTCTTTGACATACCGCGCAATGAGCGTTGCCACACAAAGGCCTATATTTCCGGCTCTAAGGCTGGGAAAAGAGACGGTTCCTTTGCCGCGGTCAGGGAGGTCGTGCATGCCTTTTTCTTGAGCGCGGATTTGTGCAATTGTTTTTCGCAAATCTCGATTCCATTCCATGGCATTCATGGAAAGATCCAAATGGGCATCAAAAATAAATTTCATGAATTAAAAGGATAAATGATACTCCCTTGCACTAATTTTCCAAGGGTTTCCAAGCTTGCCATCAATTGCCGTGTGGGCGTTGTTGTATTTGGCTACCGTCGGACAAATATGATAGGGAAGGGCATAAAATAAATCGCCAATTTTAAAATCGTTGGCAGCCGTGTATTCGACCATAAGGTGTTCCTCGCTTTGTCCTACGTGTACTGCTGTTTCCATCCCCAAAATTTCTACTCGGGGAAGTGGCATTTCAGAGGCAACTGCTTTGTGTCCCAAATCAAAACAATAAAGATTGGTATTGGGTTTGCTGATCAATCGAGTTACCACCAAGGCTGCATGTAAAAAAGGAGATTCTCTCCAAAGCTGGTGGTAGCCCAAGTCCCACAGCAGCGTTGTCCCCGGACTTAAATAGACCTGGGCTCTTTGTGAATGCGGATAGAAACTGGGTGATCCTCCACAAATTACGTCTGCGATGTCCCCTCCTTCAGCTTCGATCTGTTGTATCAATGCTTCTACGGCTAAAAAATCTGTTTGACATTGATGCATTCGTTCATCCAATACGCTGGATCGGACATGACCGTCATACACGTGCAAGCCCAAACACTCCAATGCAGTAGCGGCTTGTAGTGCCTTATATAAATCCTGCGCCTGCGCCGGGAGTATCCCCGTTCGATTCATTCCGTTGTTGATGTCGATCCACAATCCCAATTTTTGCTGTTGTATCGCAGCGAGCTCAGAAAACAATTGTAAAGAAGCGGTATTATCGACCAAGGTAGAAAACCGAATGTTTGGATGTTTTTTTTGAAGCGCGAGGAAAACTTTACATTTTTCTCGGGTGGGTTGATGCGCCAAAAGGATGTGATCTACTTCACAATGAATAAGGAGTTGTACCTCCGCCATAGTAGCACACTTAAAACGACGGATTCCTTGCTTCATTTGAAGTCGAACCACTGCCTCCATTTTGTGGGTTTTGATGTGCGGCCAAAGGCGGTCTGTTCCGCCTGCCAGTGTGATCATCGCATCAATATTGTGTTGAATCCGATCGGGATAAACCACCAAACCCGGGCTTTGGACTTGGTTCTCTTGCTGTACTCGATACCAATTGGATGGATTCATGTGCTTAGGTTTCCAATAAAAACAGAGCTTCAATCTCCACCGCAATGTTTTGTGGTAGATGCATGCCCACGGCACTGCGGACGCCGATACCATTTTCTTCGCCAAAAACATCTGCCATCAATTCGCTAAAGCCATTGATGACATAGGGGTGATCTCCAAAATAGGGCGTTGCATTGACCATTCCCAAAACTTTGATTACCCTTTTAATTTTAATGTTATCAGGAGCATGTGTAACCATGGAAGACAGCATCGTCAATCCCACCTGTCGTGCTGCATTTTTGGCTTGGTCTTTATTTAACACGGTTCCCACTTTTCCTTGAATCAAACTGCCATCATTTTGTACAGGTCCTTGCCCTGAAACATAAAGATGATTCTCAACAATCAAGATGGGTTTATAGACCCCTGCAGGAGGTGGAGCGGGAGGCAACACCAAGCCTAAGGCTTTGATGCGTTCTTTTAGGGTTGTACTCATTTTTATATCAATTTATCCAAAACTAAAACCCCCAACAGCCCACTGATTCCGATAGAAGTTTCCATGATCGTCCAGGTTGAAAGGGTTTCTTTTATACTCAAATTAAAATATTCTTTAAACAACCAAAACCCACTGTCGTTGACATGGGACAGCATTAAACTTCCCGAGCCAATGGCCAAAACCATTAGTTCCGGATTCACTCCAGAACTTTGCACCAGCGGAAGCACTATTCCGGCGGCCGTGAGTCCCGCCACCGTGGCAGAACCCACCGAAAATCGAATTAGGGTGGCAATCAACCAAGCAATAACCAAAGGCGACAAAGAGGAAATTTCCAAAAGGCTACCAATGTATTGACTGACCCCACTGTCAATTAAAATCTGTTTTAAGGCACCTGCTCCAGAGATGATCAACAGAACCATCGTAATTCCAGAAACGGCAGTACCAAATATTTTCATAATGTCATCCATGGAATTGCCCCGTGCAATACCTAGGGTGTATATCCCAATCAAAACGCTTAACAACAAAGCGATGACAGGATTACCAATGAATGTAATCAAGGAAAAGAGGATGCCCTCCATCGGAAGCAAATGCGTCAATAAGGTAGAACACCCAATTAAAAGCACGGGAAGCAGCGCGGTAATCAGACTGTTGGAGAGTCCGGGTAATTCGGCTTCGGTAAAGGTTTTTGACGCCATAAATTCCTTGATGGGTCGTGCTTCAACCTTGGGCAAAAAACGGGTCAACAAAGGTCCTGAAATGAGGATGGCGGGGATGGCCACTACGATCCCATAGAGTAAGGTCTTGCCCAAATCGGCCTCAAACATAACCGATAATGCAGAAGGTGCTGGATGCGGAGGTAGAAACCCGTGTGTGACCGACAAGGCCGCCAACATGGGCAGTGCTATAGAAATCAAAGACAAACCCGTTGCCGTGGCAACCGTAAAGACCAAAGGCACCAAAATCACAAAGCCCACCGAGTAGAACATGGTGATTCCCACAATAAAACCGGTCAGCATTACTGCGGTTTTGGTATTCTTAACCCCAAAAAAACGAATCAATCCGTTGGTGATTTGCTGTGCTGCACCGCTTTCGGCCACCAACTTTCCGAGCATGGCACCCAACCCTAAGATCATCACTAAAAAACCCAAGGTATTCCCTATCCCTTTTTCAATAGAGCTGACGATTGCATTCAACTCCATTCCTTGTCCTATGCCAATGGCTATGGAAACCAGAATAAACGCGATAAAAGCATTTAAACGAAAAACGATGATCAATAGAAAGAGGAATAAAATTCCCAAAGAAATAATAACTAACGGCATAGATTTTAAAATTAAGAAAATTGATTTGACTACAGCCCTACTTTTATCAATTAAAATTTCCGCATCCCTACAACGATCAGCCCAGTTCGTTTTTTAATACTTTAAATTTTTAAACATTCTTTTACGCTTATGGAGAATTTTTTGTTAATTATTAAAAAGTTTAAAGGGCGATCACTATAAAGATGAACAAAAAAAGATTTGAAAATAAAGTTGCCGTAGTCACTGGTGCTGCCATTGGTATCGGCTTTGAAATTGCGATGCAATTGGCCTTGGAAGGGGCTCAAGTGATTCTTAATTCGTTGGAAGCGGAGGGCTGTAATCACGCTTGTGAAAAAATAAAAGCACGGGGAGGCATCGCAAAACCCTATGTGGGGGATTCTTCAAAAATAGAGGTCATCGAAGGAATGGTAGCAGCGGCAGTTTCCAATTTTGGTTGTTTGGATATTGCCATTGCCAATACTGGCATCACCACTTTTGGAAATTTTTTCGAATACCAACCTTCCTCCATGAAAGCCCTACTCGAAGTGAATTTGTTTGGTACTTTCTTTCTTGCCCAGGTTGCTGCAAAACAAATGATTTTGCAAGGGCAAGGTGGAAGTGTTTTATTGACCTCATCGGTAACTGGACATGCCGCCCATCCGGATTTAGCCGCTTATGGGATGACCAAGGCCGGAATTGATCAATTGGCCAAAAATTTAATTATTGATTTGGCTCCCCACCAAATCAACATCAATTCCATCGTTCCGGGGGCAACCCTCACGGAGCGGACACAAGAGGATGAAACTTATCAGACCGTTTGGTCGAAAATAACTCCGAGCGGGCGCCCTTCAACGACACTTGACATCGCTCGTGCTGCCTTGTTTCTTGTGGCACCAGAATCGCGACAAATTACGGGACAAAACTTGGTGATTGATGGGGGCTGGACGTCGGTGGGTGTACCTCCACCTAAAAAATAAAACCATAACTGACCTTTACAAATGAGCATTTTTATACCAAAGGACAATTTTAAGCAATCTATTAAACGTTTATCGAATTAATTTGTCATATTCGTAATCACTATAGTTCTTTATTACTAAAAGCGGATCCGTGTTTGCCGTTTCAGAACATACGAAATTAAACTTATACTGATGAAAACAATTACAAAACGACTTGCCCTTCTTTTATTTTTTGCCTTGGCGTTCCAATCGATTGAAGCCCAAACTCCCGAAGGGAGAAATTATACGGCAGTCTTTACTGGATTTGACTGGGGACCCAGTCTTAACAAAGTCATCTTGAAATCCGATGCCCCGCTAACGACGGTTGCAAAAGAAGATTTTACGGTTTATGTCAATCGCACCTCTTCGGAAGGTGAAATCGCAGCAAGATTTGCTTCCGGTACACGCAGCATTGTTCATGCCTTTGTCTCCGATGCCGCTGGAAATCCCGTGGCTGAAGGTGAGCATATCACCCTTATTTTGAGTGTTGCGCCCAATGATCCACTGGGATCGCCCATCCAATATTTTCGGTCGGCCACACGCGGAGGAAATATCTGGATCGATTTTCAGTTGACCGTCCTAAACACCAAAACACAGGCTCTGTGGAATCAGGAGGCCGATAGGATTGTTCCTGTGGTGGATGCCTTTGATTTAAACGGCAGTTATACGCATACCGATGGTATAAAATTGACTTATGCCTCGTTTATGCCCGAAACCAATTCGTCTAAAATTCCTTTGATTATTTGGTTGCATGGCGGAGGAGAAGGAGGAACGGATCCGTCCATTGCAATTCTAGCCAATAAGGCCTATAACTATGCTGCGCCAGCGATACAACGTCACTTTGGAGCTGCTGCCGTCTTGGCTCCGCAAACGCCCACCCGATGGATGCATGGGGTGAGTGGGAACTCCACCCGAGGGCAAGAAGATGATATCTACCACAAAGCCATTATGGGACTGGTGGATCAATATGTAAAAGTGCATCCCAATATTGACAAAAATCGGATTTATGTGGGGGGTTGTTCCAACGGGGGCTATATGTCCTTAAAATTACTCATCGAAAATCCGAGCTATTTTGCAGCGGGCTATATCAGTTCCTTGGCCTATTTTGATGAATTTGTTTCCGATAAGGACCTTTTAAAACTAAAAAATATTCCTATTTGGTTGGTGCATTCTCAAGATGATAAAACTACTGTGGCCGACAAAACAGCCACGCCGCTTTATCACCGATTGATCAAAAGTGGTGCTCGTAATGTACACTACAGTTTGTTCGATCATGTGATCGACATCACCGGTCAATACGGAGGTTCCAGCTATCATTATAACGGTCACTGGTCGTGGGTGTATCTTCACGACAATCAAGTTTTTCTAGACTTTGACGGAAGTCCGGTGACTGTGAAAGGCAAAGCCGTAAGCATCATGGAATGGATGGCCGCGCAAAAAAAGAAATAATTTTTTAAATTCATAAACCCGCAATACTATAGAACATGGCAAAAAAGAAATCATCAAAAACCGCCCCAATTACGAGAAGACAATTTATTGAAAAGACGGCTGCGGCTTCCTTATTTACCATCGTGCCGAGTCATACCCTGAGCAGTTTGGGTTATGCCTCTCCCAACGACCGGGTGAATATCGCCGCCATCGGTGTCGGAAATCGTGGGGGGCAGGTGATCGGTAATATGGCGAGCCCAGATGTTCAAGTAACAGCCGCGCGCATGAGTGGTTTTCTCAGACAACCTTATGGAGGGATTCAACCCGAAAGAAGCGGTAATTATCGCGGTCAGCAAGGAGAACGACCCGTAATCAATCACGCCAATATTTATGCCATTTGTGATGTAGATCACGAATATGCTGGACATGTGATTAAAGGATATCCAAAGGCGAAAACCTTTCACGACTTTCGCGAAATGATTGACAAGGAAAAAGAAATTGATGGGGTCGTCATTGCGACTCCCGATCATACACATGCCGTGATTGCCTCCTATGCCATGAAGGCCGGTTTGAATGTGTATGTAGAAAAGCCTATGACGAAAACCATCTACGAGGCGCGCTATTTAAAAGATTTGGCACAGCAAACCGGAGTGGTTACTCAGGTAGGAAACCAAGGACACAATGTGGAGGGGACATTGGAAACCGTGGAATATATTAAATCCGGAATTATTGGAGCGGTGTCTGAAGTGCATTTGTGGTCCAATCGCCCGGTTTGGAAACAAGGTTATTTTGATCGTCCGCAAGGGGTTGCAGTACCTGAGCATTTGAATTATGATCTTTGGTTAGGTCCTGCTCCTTATAAAGACTATCACCCCGATATTTTACACTTCGCATGGCGGGGTCTTTGGGATTATGGAACAGGTGCAATGGGCGATATGGGTGCGCATACTTTTGATGCACCAATTTGGGCATTGGACTTGGGCATGCCCACAAAAATTCAAGCGACAACTACTCCGTTTAACAATGATTATATTCCTAAGTCGGAACGTGTTACTTATGAATTTGCCGCCCGTGACAACCAACCTCCTTTGACGGTTACCTGGTCGGATGGCGGTATCAAAGCACCTCGCCCGGCTGCTTTGGAAGAAAACCGAGGACTGAGAGAAGCCCTTTATGTAGGAGATCGAGGTATGTTGATGCACGGCACCCATGGTGCTTCGCCCGAATTGATTCCCAACAATCCTGATTTTGCTCCCGAAAAAACGCTTCCCCGACCCAGTAATATTTATCTTGATTTTATTGAGGCCATTAAGGAAAAAAGACCCGCTGCCAACAGCTTTGAAGTGGCTGCAAAAGTGACTGAAATTATGTTGCTCACCAATATTGCGGTGGCTGCTCAAAAATTAGATATCACTTTGGAATACGATGCCGAAAATATGCGAATCACCAATTGTGATGCCGCCAACGACTATTTTCATTACGAGTATAGAGACGGCTGGAAGCTGTAAAAGAGCTTTATTTATTAATAAGGAGACCTGTTTAATTATAAGCAGGTCTTTTTTTTTCATCAACTTAGCCTGAATAACTCCTCTTCTATGGGTATTGTAATAATTTTATTGATTCTTGGTGCTTAAAGCTATTCGCGTTGACCATAGCATTATTTCCATCCTGAACTAATGTTTTTTCTTCTTAAGGTGAAGGAGAAAACCAGAGAAGCAAAAAATATCCTCACCGTTAGGGAGGATTGAAACAAGGTGTTTAGTCGAATTCTATTAAACGAAAGCGCTTCTAAAACATTAAAAAACACCTGCGTTATTTTTTTTGTATATTGCAGTATAAGTTAACCATAAATCAATTAAAATGAAAAAACTATTTATTACACTCTCCCTATTGTTGTGTTTCGTCCTAGCAAACGCACAAAACTCGATGACTTTTGAGTCTGTAACCTACATCAATGGTGTTGGTGCTTCAGATGTTCCTCGATTCATAGAACTTCATAAAAAGTTTGCTGACATGGCTGTAGGAGAAAACAGAAAAGCAACTGGAGAATGGTTATTCAGACACTGGTATGGCTCAGGACACACTTTTGTACTCTATGATCAATACAATACCATGGAAGATTACATGGCTGATTCAGATTTGTATTTGAAAAATGTCAAAGCTAAAATTGACGCGATGAAAGATGAAAGTGAAAAAGAAGCCATCAAAAAAGATTGGTCCGAATACCGTGCTTTTTCAGACGGACATACCGATGAAGTTAGAGCAATTGCTACTGATACTGGGTTTCTAACGACTGCGGATGTAAACTTTGATGTTCCTTTTGTGATGGTTCTCGGAAGATATAATTCTTCGGGAAGCTGGACAAAAATGGGGAATGCTTTTTTCGATTGGAGAATCAAACCTGAAGTAGATGCAGGCACTTCTATTGCGGGAGGGGTTTCCTATCACTATATGGGCTCAGGACCTGAAGTAGAAGTTTGGCAGTGTTATAACTCTCTAGTAGATTTTGCGACTGCTGTAACCACTACGACAGCCCAAACAGACGCCGCTAAGGAATCCAGCAAAACATTCTGGAGCTTAGTTACTGGTGCTCATGAAGACCAAATTTATATGCATATCGGACATGTTGATTTAGAAAAAGGAGTTTTTGATTTAGCAGGACCGAATAAATAAACTTGATACATTTTTATAGAAACCCTCCCTACTGGAGGGTTTTTTATTTAGACTAAAAAAGTTATGAAAAGGCTGCTTTTATATTCTCCTGAAACACCTGCTATGGCCTTAGATTACTACAGCATAAGTGTTATGGTGTTTGCGTCAGCTGAGGTTTTTGCGCAAAGCTCGTTTATAGATACGGAATGTCTTTAATCAATTTACACTATTAAATGACAATACATTTTCAAAAAAAATTGCGACAAACTTTACCAAGAATAAAAAAAACTCAACGAAATTAGGACGTATCCTTGTTTGTAATTTAGATTAAGTTATATTTAAATATATAATCAGCACTATGAAAAAACTACTTCTAATATTATTGTTTATTCCTTTGGTTTCTATTGGTCAAGAAATTGAATCTGATGAAGAAAATACTTTAGAGAATCGAATTAATTTAGGTTGGGCATACTATGGCAGAGGAAATGGAATCTCATTAACATATGACAGAGAGTTTTCGAGTTTTTTTTCTGCAGGAATCGGTTTAGAAGAATATTTCAGTGATGATGAAATAGAATTATCTTATTTTATAGTTACGGACTTTCATCTTTCAAAACTTTTAAAAATTCCAGGTAAGATCGATTTATATCCAGGTTCAGAAATCGGATTTTTTGATGAAGATTTTGAGGCGCATTATTATTTGGGGTTATCGGTCCCAATAAGCAAAACCATTGGTGTTTATACTGAAATTGGTTCTAGAGGAGTTTTTGGGGTTTATATGAGCTTTTAATTGATGAAATAGTATCATCTGTTTGTGTGATTTAGAGGTTTTACTAGAGTCACCCCAGTATTATCTATATATCTTTCATTTGAAAAAACTGTTTTTTATTTGACTTTGCTTTCCATTACTTTCTTTTAATCAATCAAGTATTTACTCTTTAAGATTATAAAAAGATTGGAAAGTCATCTCCCCAAGTATCAGCACGTATTGGTTATCACGTGTATATGCCTAAATAAATACTTTAAATATTACCAAAGCATAAATCACAAAACGTGCATATCTGAAAAGCGACCAAATCAAATAATACTTAAAATTGTATTTAATCAATCCCGAGGCGAGACTCACTAAAGAGTGTGGTATTGGGCTGATTGCTCCCAACAACACGAAAAGACCTCCCCATTTTCGTAAATTCACAATATGTTTTGCGATTTTATTTTCAATATGATTTTTTATGCTAGGAATTAAAAACAATCGATTCCCAATCAGGTATGAAATGATTCCGCCAACGTAGGAAATAGTGGCCAGTGTAAACAAAAACAACCAAGGATTCGCTGATTTTGAGGCCCACGCAATGAAAACTTCTGGTGGAATTAAACCTAAAATAGTTTCTGAAGCTAAAAAAAACGAAAATATAACTTTAGAGGAATAAGAAGCGACTAGGTGATTAAGCAGAGAATTAAAATCCAAAACGAAAAGCTCCAATCCTACTAACAATAGAATAAAAATAATTATAGCAACACTGCCTTTAAAAAAAGTATTCTTTAAAAAAGAATAAAATTTTGTTATTTGATAATAGCGATTGAGCAAAACCAATCGTTTACTTAAACTCAAATTTGATTTTAAATTATTTTTGATTCCTAAAGATTTTTGCATTATTAAAAAACAACTGCGGTTACATCAATTAACCTAGACACATCGATTTTAGTGGCATGGTTTTCATTATTTTTTGAATTAAAAAAACGGTTGAAAAGGTCTGTTATTATTGAATATTTCATACTATTTTTCAATATTTTAAATCGACATCAAAGCTAATGAATTTTTCAAGCTTTAATTTTATTAAACTGTAAATTTAAAATATACTTTTTACGTTAAAAAAGAAAGCTCGGAAGGACAAGGTTCTTCTCGGAATGGTTTTGATGGGGAGTGGGAAAATACAGCTTTTAGGAGAACTAAAAGAAGATTTGAGAAGGCCCTTGAATAAAACCTTTTAGCTTTTAAAAACATTGTCATAGTCCACATACTTTCATATTTGATAAATAGTTAAACTCCTTTTTAAAATCATATAAAGGGAGATAATTAAACACGAGGATATTACCTATAATCAATCTGATTTTTTTCAATCTTATTTATATTAAAGCTTAGTAATTATTTTTAATTTAGTGGATAACAAACAAGTAATGAAAAAATCGCATTTATATTACTTAAATAAAAAAGTGGACGAGTATTCACTAAAGAATATTACCAGTAATTACTATAAAAATATAATTATTGAAAGAGGTAATTGGCTTCTAGCATTAATAACCCAAAAAATCAAGCCTATTTCAGAAGCTCAAAAATCATTTTTAATTGAGTTTAAAAAACTGAGCTTAATTGATTCAGATTTTAAGTCTTTAAATACAAATATAAAAGCATTAACCTTGTGGAAAGGAGAAGAAAAGATTAAAGGAATTTCTATGAATCTTGCGTATGGTAAAAAAAATGATGAAATAAAAAGTTACAAATTATCAAGAAAAAAAATATTCAGCTTCAAAAAAAATAACTACAGCTGATGAAATCGGTAAGCTTAAAAAGTATAAGCCACCTATAAAAATTAAAAAAAATGAATTAGATCCTGAAAAAACAAAAAGATGGAATGAAGGAGGCTTCCATACAAGAGAAGGATCCAAAAAAATGAATAAAGGTAGGTTTGATGAAGAATATTAATTTTTTAAGTTCAAAATTTTGGAGTTAAAAATAATTTACTTTTATACCGTAAAACTTTTAAATACAATATCATAGTCCACATCTTTACCAATATGCTTAGTTACATACTTACACACTGCTTCACTATCATAGATTGGTTAATCATCTCCTACCGATACATTGCCCATGTTTTTTAAAAAAAAGTGGTAATTTAAGGGAAATATTCAATTATGAAAAAACGGGCAACACTTTTATTAATATTTTTTTCTATGGTAGTTACTGCCCAATCGGTTTCTAAGGAATATAGTAAAGATATAGCTCTATATAGGGCAAAGTTTTACTTAATAGAGAATGTATTAGGTTCCTCTGAACAATATAAAACACTTTACATAGATCCTTTAGCAGCTTCAAAAAGCACAGAGATTACTTCAATTTACTATGAGTCAGAAAATAAAAAAGGATTATTGCTTGGTTTCTTTGACGATTTTTGGGATGATGGCGGATCAGGCAGAGGTTTTCAAGGTTATGCATATAAAAATATCGATTTTGATAATGCACTTTCTTTATTGAATAAAATTGAAAAAATAATAGATGAAGAAAAAAAGTATTTAAATGCTGATGACAATGAAAACAATATATTCTTTCAGGAAGACGATATAATAATTGTTATTTACAGGGAAGGCCCTTTTGCAGGAAGAATTAGAATATTATGGAATGGTTTTGATGGGGAGTGGGAAAATACAGCCTTCAGAAGAACAAAACGAAGGTTTGAAAAAGCATTAGAATAGATTCACTATTAAGCTATCGTTTGTTTTATAAGTAAATCTTTATGGAGTTTATTCTTTGATTTATTTTAATATTTACATTAAAAAGAAATATCATCTTCCACATCTTTTCCAATATGCTTGGTTACATATTTTCCCGCAGCTTTACTGTGGTACACATATGATTACAAATAAAAAAGCACCTACAGCGAACTTAAACTATAGATGCTTTTATTATTAGTGGAGAAGATGGGACTCGAACCCACGACCTCTTGACTGCCAGTTAAGTGCTATTTTATAAAAATAGTCTATAATGTTATTATATAAGGTATTAATCAACATTTATTACATTAAAAAGACTATAATAGTCATTTTATTAACATATAGTATTACCCTTTTTATTACCCTTTTTTGTAGTTTTACTTTATGGGTATACAATTGTATTTAAAAAGTACTGTTAGTAGTAAGGGAACATCTGCAGTTTTCATATATGCTCAACACAAGGGGAAAGTGTTTAAGAAAAACATTGGAGTTAATGTATCTCCTGTTGA
>Ga0181603_10002407_pt1 | contig 14967 bp, 10 predicted proteins | sample 041ome_13_FD_148633 | JGI IMG/M metagenome (GOLD analysis project Ga0181603, IMG submission 148633) | Coastal salt marsh microbial communities from the Groves Creek Marsh, Skidaway Island, Georgia - 041409US metaG (spades assembly) | ecosystem: Environmental > Aquatic > Marine > Intertidal zone...
TAAAATTCACAAAGAAATCTCTTCCACGGAAGAAGAAGAAGAGGAAGGGAAAAAACGAAGCGCGCGCCAACCGAGAAGAGCTCGATATGAAACGACTTCTGCTTTTTGTCGTTGCGCTCGAGTAGTGCGTTCTTCTTCACAAAGTTTTATAATAACGATGTTGTGCGATAGTATAATCACGTGAACGAGTGAAAAAAAAAACAGTTGAGTGCATTCAACGCGTGTAGACGACCACTCGTCCGAGGACGTAAAAACGAGTGACTCTCGTTTGCTCTCTGAGATTTTTTGGTCGCTTTTTTCTTTTTTCTGCCTTTTTTCACTTTTTTCACTTTTTTCACTTTTTTCGCTCTCTCTCTCTCTCTCTCTCTTTCTCTTCTTCGTTTTATTAAGAGCGTACTTTTTTCGAACCACACAAAAAAACAGAGAAAGGACGACGAACGGACGAAAGGAAGAAGAAGAAGAAGAAGAAAGAACAGACGCCTTCTGCTGTGAAGAGCAGACGCTCGAGTGAAGTGTTTTGTACAGCAAAGATGTGCGTTTGTTTTTTACAAGTGCGATGTTATTTTTACGCGCTCCGCTCGCTCGCTCGCTCTCTATTTTATTTTCCTTCTCGAACTACATTTTTATGCCTATGTACTATTGCTATCGTAAAGTAGCAGTTGTGGTCGCGTTATTATTGTTATCGTCGTCGTCATCATCAAATTATTCATCGCGCGACGTCGAATTCGGGTTAAACAAAAACATTATTGTGTTCGAGTTTGTTCAACAGCCCGAGCGAGGTTGCGTAAAAAGCGTCTCCGACGACTGGTTCGCTCTTGTGGTAGACAAAGAAACTAATCACGCGACCCAAGTTTGCGTGTAACTCTCGCCAGTTTGCTTGTTCGATGTATGCGTGAATGTTCTTGTAGTCAGATTCCGGAACGCGAATGGAAAACTTTTCCCAATCGAGGAACCACGCCAACGGGAGTTCGTACGCGTCCGCGACGATAACTGGGACGCACCCGAAGAGCATGAGCTCGATTAGCCGCGGCGACATCACTCGCGTACCTCGGACGTGCAAGCAATATTTACTGTGCTCCATCAAGGACATGTACTCCTGTGGCGAAGCGACGCCGGTGGTTTCGATGGAGTCTTCCTCGTTCCCGTTTTCGACGAGGTATCGAAAGACTTTTTCTCTCAAAGGACCGCGGTTGTTTCCTCTAAACATGAGTCGAATATTTCGGTCCGCGTCGAATTTCGGCGGTTGTAAACCAAAGGACGCGTACTCCTCTTCGTCGCGCATGAAGTGCGATAAATCAACCAGTCCTCTCGATACCGCCTCTCTGGGTAAGAAAAAGGACAAGGAAGGCACCACGGCGACGTCTTTCCTCGCATCAAACGGCGCGTCATCCACATCGGTCTCAGAGTTTGAGACGATGAAATGCGTGGTGTTGACCAAAGACGACGATGAGAAGGAAGAGGAAGGAGATGAGGATAATATGGACGATGATGACGCCGATGATGATGCGTAGATATCGTCATCCTCATCATCATCCGGGTAGATTTTCGTCGCCAATTCGGTGCCGAAATCGTGCACGGTGACGATGACTCGTCTTCCTTTCGATTGTTCCCACAAGCTCGGGTTTACTTTCTTCGCGTATTGAACGGCAGATTTTACCCCGGATTCGCTTCTCGCGCGTCCATCTGAAAACGGAAACGACGAAACACGATCTAAATACGGTTGAATTGGCAGCAAATACGCGATTTCTGTCTTCTCCGTCAATGTTTTTTTACGATTGATTGAAAACGGACCATTGGAAAGCCATCTGACGAGATAATCTTCGACGTCGTACCCTCGATTAAAGGTTGGCAACTTTCTCAGCGAATTGTACCTCAACTGCGCTCGCACGCTTAGAGGAAACGTGTGCACTCTCAACGTTTTCGGCAGTCGGTCGAGGAACGATTCGCAAATCGACGATTCCCTGCCTTGGGCGACTTCTTCGACGAACGAAGTCAACAAAGGCCACTCCACCTTTCGTTCGCACTGCGCCGCGAGCGTCGGTAAACCATACTCGTCCAATAAATCCACCGTGTCAATTTTTATCCTCTTTTTATTACTATTTTTCTTCTGATTGAATGCCATCTTTCTATTGCTACCTTTCATTTCCACCTCGCTCCATTGCGCTCTCGTCGCCAAGGCGGATATCGTGTTGTGCAACTTGTGGTCGATTTCTAGAATCTTTTTGTTTTTGTTTTGCTGCTTGATGACGAGCAAAGAGAAGATGAGCAGAGAAGAGAGAATCGCGATTATCGCGTTCTGTATTTTAGTACTCGAAGAAGAAAACGAATACACGCGCGCATCCTTGAGACGTTCGTTCTTCTTAAAATTCTTCTTTTCCGACGACGACGACGACGACGACGACGACTTCACGTGTAATAAATCTCCCACCGACGCCGCTCGGCGCATGAACGCTTTCGTCGACGAGTGAGGCGTCTTCCATATCGAGATGAAATGCGAAGAGTCGTTTTGCGGTTGTTTCTTTTTCTTCTTCTTCTTGTTCTCGTCGTCGTCGTCCTTGTTGTTGTTGTCTTCCGCGTCGTCTGATGCGTCGTCCGATGAAGATGAAGACGACGCGCTGGCGGTGCCGGCAGTGACGAACGCTTGCATCATGTTGTTTGTGTGTGCGCGCGCGCGGATAAATGAGAAAATATTCTCTCTCCTCCAGGCACCAAAGCACCTCCAAATTTCTTTTGTTTAGGGTTACAAAAAAAGACAAAGCACAAATGTTACGAATTGTTAAAATCGTGGTTTCGAAGACATCTAAAACAAGCAGGACTGGTGAAAACCACCAGTGTTGTTCTACATCACCGAGTCTCCATGGTTCAGTGGTAAGTTGAAATTTGGTGCAAAGAAAAGAACTTCTTCTAACTTGCGTTTTCAATTAAAGGTAGAACATTGCCCTGCCAAAACAAGGCACCTTCAGGCAAAAAAACTCACATCCGCAGTGAAAATTCACTGTACTCTCTTGAGCAAAACGACTCAGATCGGCAGAGACCCGGATTCGATTTCCGGTGGAGACAACTATCGGTTTTTTTTTTGCGTTATTTTTTTAAACTCGTCGCGTCTATTCCTTTCCCTTTCACCGTGAACATCTTCGACGCTTTAGACGCGTACGACAAGCCGAGCCGACGCGTCGGGATGTTGTCTGTATTTTTCATGCTGTTGTCGTTCACCGCCATGACGACGACAAAGATGACCACATCTGGATCTTTCAAACTAACTTTATTGATTCTTTTCGATACGACTGCCGCTACCGCGTTCGTAACTGCCATCGATTTCCATTTCTCCGTTTCGTCCTTCGTATCCTCCTTCGCGACGAGCGCTTTCGAGAAGCAGTCTCGGTGGCATACCGCGAACGTTTTGAATTCATTCGACTGTTTGGTAATGCCTAACCGCTCAACCGCTCGTTCTATCGCGTCGTCGGTATACTCGCAAGTCGTCTGTATAGGCATCATGCGCTCTAAAAATCTCATTTTGTTCTTACGATTCGAAACTATCCGCACGAGTCTTGTCACAACCTCAACCACTTCCAACTGTAATTTTTCTTCCGCCACGCTCAAAAAAGCAAACGCTTTGCACGGCATCTTCATAGGCGAGATTTTGGTGCTGAAACCGTCGCCCATACACTCTCTCAACAAACTCAGAGCTTCTTTCATCGCCGACCTTTCTCTGTGCATGACGCACGTGAGCGCAAATCCCGCCACCGAATTCTCGCGAAACTGCTTTTCCAAAGCGTAGTCAAATTGCAAAGAAAAAGTCGACGACGAACCAGCCGCGTTGTTCGCTTTTTTGCTCCTCGTTTTGTCTCCTTCACCGTTCAAATCATCCGGCGCCTTCCTCTTCATTTGCATCTCGGCTTTTCGAACGACATCCGGAGGGATGTTGTTTTGAGCAGACATTCGTGGGAAATAAATAACTGTGGGAAATGAGAAAAAAGATATTTTGATTTTGGCCAAAGCGCGTCATCTTCTTTCTCTTCTTTTTTTGCACGTCACATAAACACATCGTCGTCGTCGTCGTCGTCGTCGTCGTCGTTTCTCGGTAAACGAGAGAAGAGACAAAGCGTTCATTTACTCGAGCTTCTTTTGTCTTCTCTTCGAATTTTATTTCAAACGCAAGAAAGATGTCGTCGATGATGAGTAGTAGTAAAGCGCCGCTGGTTGCAAATTCTCAATCGTCGCAACATCGTCGCGGTTGTTTTTCGGCGGCGAAGACGAGAAGAGGCAGCGGTATGACATCGACCAGACGAAGGGTCGTTCGAGCTTCGTCGGAACTGGATCTTTCGATTTTCAATTTGGATTCTGCCGCCGAAGCTGGGGTGATTATTTTACTCGTGAGAATCATAACGCTCGGTGGTGGTAAGGCAGCGCTTTCGAAACAGCTGGAGGAACAAATCGAGAGAGCTAAAGAGAGAAACATCGACATCAGCGACTTGTATTATAGCGAAGATCAAGGCGAAGACGCGTGGTATTTAATCGGGGATTGGCGGCCACCAAAGAAAGGAGATTTGAAGTTTGGGGACGGTAGAACGAAAGAGGAGATCAAGTATCGCATAAGGTGGGCGGAAGCGATGAAAGTTGCAGACGAGAACGAAATAGAATACGAAGATTTGAACGAATTTGCGAGCGCGAAGAAGTTCGTAGAGTTACGCAAACGTATTCGTGAGAAGACGAAGGACGAGTCGTTCGACGTGATGTAAGCTTTGATTGATGTACAGTTTTACTATTGCTTTTAGACAAGCGCGCTCGCGCGTGAGCCAATTTACGACGCGTACTCTCTGTTCAAATAATCCAAAATGTCTTTACTTTCAAACATCGCTTTCTTCGTGTTTGGATCTTCAATGTATGGGACTTGGAACGTCCCGCGTTTCTTCAACAACTCCTTTCTTTTGTACGAGCCTCTTCCGGTGCTTTTAATTTGGTGAGGAATTTCCAACTCGACCAATCGTTCGCGGACGATTTTGCAAAAAGGGGACGTCTCGTACCCGTAAAAAACGATGGGTTCCAACTCTTTCTCGTTCGCTTTAGATTTTGCATCTAATTTGCTCCCTTTCCCCATTCTGCCTAACATGCCGAGACCCGCGGCGACGGTGACGACTGGCGAGCGAGAGAGCAACGACGGCACTTTATCCTTGCCCGGCCCATAGTTTTCGTACAAATACTCGATGATATCGTCGGATTCGTACATCTTCACGCCGGTGTTTTCATCAATCAAGTACGGGAACTGCGCTTTCCCTCCGGTTTCCTTGACAAACTCGCGATATCTTTTCCCTCCTTGCGGACACGGGTACACTATTGGATCCAAGTCGAGCCATACGACAGCTTCGCGGACCTTTCTGCAGAACGGGCAACCTTCGAACTCGTACAACTTTAGGGGTTTTTCCGGACGTTTGAACGATTCTGTGTCGCTCGATTCTTTCAAATATCTTCCGCCAAAGCTACCGAACGAATACTCGCCATCGGGCACCGGACCGTTCTCCAGCGAGACTTTCCACCCACTCGTCAAGACGCCGCTGATTAATCTCGTCGACGCGGGAGTCGCCGCGGTGAGCAAACTCACGAGCTGCCCTTCCGCGACTTTAAATCTCTCCGGTTCCGAACCAATTAATTCGTACTCTTCGCGACTGCTTTCGTCTCCCGTCGCTTTCTCGATGGTCGTAATGCTCGTCGTTTCCTCCGGTGCGTCGACGTCGGCATCAGATATGTTTTTTTCCCCGTCGCTCTGCTGCTGCTGCGCGCGAACGACGACGACGACTTTGGCGCCGAGGCTCTTGTTCTTCTTCGCGCATTTCCTGCCTAGGGAAGCGGTGGCGATGTTCTTCTTCGTAGGTGCGATCGCTCTCGAGGATGTCAGAGAAAAGGAGGACATTGTGTATATTTTCAAAAGTTTTCCGCGCGGTGTTTGTGACAGACGCGTGTGCTTTTCCACATTATTTCTACGCGCAAAACTCTCTTCCCACCACACGAACAAGCCTAAAAAGAAAGAAAACTCCTCAAAGCAAACATGAAAGAATACCCACCGGCTCCTCCTCCTTCGCTCGAATCGTTCCTCTCGAACTCGTTCGAGGAGAACGAAATCGCGCTCGCCAAACTTTCCGTTCGTAAACACTTCTCGTCTCGATTGGATCTGATTTTAGACGACGAATCGTCAACGGTTTTCGAGCGATTGCGAATGAATGAACGCGCGATGTTGCTGAAGTGCGCGGTCGATTTTGCCAGAGACGGCGTCGCGAAGGACGACGAGGAAGAGGAGGAAGAGGAAGAGGAAGAGGAGGAGGAAGAGGAAGAGGAAGAGAAGAAAAAAAAAAGCGAACGCGCCGGTGCGACGAACAAGAAGAAAACGTCGCAGACGAAAATTAGCAACAGAAAGAAGGCGACGGATTTTTTCGGCCGAGAAAGAAAGAGCGGCGAAGATGAGGACGACGGGAGCGCGTCGTTGGTGACGCGGAAGATTCCAGAGAATGACGCGGTAAAATTTCTCGAGTTGGCGGAGAAGTGCGTGCTTTTTGCGAAGGAGGAGGAATACGACGTGCATCTGGCCAACGCTTCGGCGCGAGCGAAGAAAGCCTTCGCGGTGGTCGCGCGGTCGTACGTGAAGACGCTGCGCGAGGTGAAAGGTTTAGAACGAGCGTTTGAGCCGTTGAAGTACGCTTTGAGAGCGTATTCGACCGCGGTATCGAGAGGTAAGGTGACGTTTTTGCACGCGTTGTGTTACGAAACGTGCGCGGAATTGAACAGAGAGCAGGAGGCGTACGAGGGAGAACTTCTCTTCGCCGTGGAAGATCCGTCGGATACTGGATTCATGGCGAAAGATTTTGCAAACTATTGCTACTACGCCGGTTTATCGTGTTTGAGCGCGGAGAAGTACGACCGAGCGATTTCGTTCTTTTCGAACTGCGTTTCGATGCCGACGAAAGAAAAGTGCGGACAAGTCCAGATCGAGAGTTATAAAAAATTACTCTTGGCATCGATCATTCGAACGGGAGAAACGTCGGCGTTTTTGTCTGAAAAGAACGGGATTCCCGCGAAGACGTCGCACGCGGTGAGACAGATGTTAATGTCACAAACGCCATTCATGGGTGTCGGCGGTAAACGAGTGGGTAGAAGTTTTGGAAACGAGTTGGCGGATGCGGGTTTGGAGGACATTTTAGCCTCCGGTGATTTTGGAGACGGCGTGGAAGATCCAAACAGAAAACATCAATCGAACGATTCATCTCAGGACGACGAGATGAAAAACGGAGACGAAGATGAACATCATCGACAACAACACGAAAGAAAAGGGGATGAAACGCCGGAGAAGATGAAGATGAAGTTTGAAGTGGAAGGAGGCGCTTTCGACGACGACATTGATTCATCGCTGCCGCCGGCACCGAGAGGCGAAGGCGAAGAAGACGCGATAGAAGACGCGGAAAAGAAACAGCAACAACAGAACAAAAGCCCCTATCAGCTACTCGTGGATGCACTTTCGAGCAAGAGTGTTCGAGGTGACAAACAATCGTCAACGCCATTACAACGTTTCACGGAGACGATGAAGAAGTATTCCGCCATTTTTGAAAATGACAAAAACGCAGACTTGGTCTTGCTGGCGCACAAATCCGTCCAACTCGCCCAAGTTCGCAAAGTGGCGGAAACATATTCCTCGTTAAGCTTGGAAGCTATCGCGCGTGAGATGCAATTGGAAGGTGGCGAAAGCGAAGCGAAGATGTTGGTGAACGAAATGGTTGCTCGCTCGAATATCAGCGGCGGCGTTTCGGCGGCAATTGACGACCAAAACATGGTGACATTTCACGACCAAGTCGAAGACGCGGCGACGAAGCAAAAAAAGTTGGAGACGACGATGGCGGACGTCGAAGAAATGACGAATTTGATCAAGGAGTTTGACGAATCGATGCTAACAGACGAGAAGTACTTTGCCAAGTTTTACGAAAGGCAGATGCAGCACAAAAGGAACGGGTCGGCAAAAGGTGGCGAAATAGGAGGACGAAGGGCGCCGTTATCTGCATTAATGACGGGAATGACGACGGCGACTCCCATTGAAGGTGGCGGAGATGAAGACATAGCAATGTTTTAAAATAGACATTAGTAGATTCTTTTTTTTGTAATAGACAAAGAAGAGAGCGGAGAGAGAGACGCAAACGCACGGCGCAAATACACTATAAAATAGCCTCCACGAGTATCGGGCCTTCGCCATTCTTTTCCATTGCTTCTTGGAAGACCATTTCGAAATTTTCAATCGTGTCGCATCGAGTTGCCAGGCGGAAACCGAACGATTTCGCCATGGCGACCCAATCGATGGTTGGTTCCCCGAGACTCGTTAATGATTTCGACACGTTTGTCTTGTTCGCATCTTCGACTCCTTGGACCGCGTTCTCTATGTTCAAAATGTTGTAACTCGCGTTGTTGCAAATGACTACGCATACGTTTAAGTTGTAACGAGCCATAGACCAAAGCGCTTGACAATCGTACAAGCCCGATCCATCGGCTTGAAACGCGATTACTTTTCGCGAACGATTCGCAACCGCCGCACCAACTGCGGCTGAAAGACCAAAACCAATGGCTCCACCGGTGAGAGTTAAGTGGGTAAATTGAGGAGAAAAGGCATCGGTTGCCTCCCAATAAGAAGTACCTGAAGTAAGGCTTTCATCAACAACAACGCAGTTCGCAGGTTGCGATTTCGCAATTGCTCCGCACATTGCAGCTGGAGTCAACTTGCCGCTCTTTTCACGCGACGCATTTTCTTTCGCCGTGCGTTTGACTCGTTCGTGATGCTTCTCGTTCTTAGCGTCTGCAATATCCGTTTTCCACGCGTTCGTTTTTTTCTCTAGCGCGGCTTCTATCGCTCCAAACGCGTCGGTCAGTTTACCACCCGGCGGCGCTTCGATTTCCCAAACATCGTCCTCGCTTTGGCGAATGAGCGAGGAGAAGTTTTGGTCTTTGTAACCAAACATCGCGACTGGTTTCTTCGCATCCACGAGAACGAGCGTTTCAAACCCAGCCAACGTTGCGATCGCATCGCGGGGAAAGTACGGACATCTTTTCACCATAAGATCACCACCACGATCTATGCGCGAAAATGCGTTTTCAACGTAAATCGAGTCTTCGGAGATGCCAAGTTTGCGACAGATGTCACAGACGCGTTGCAAATTTTCGCGGATTCCAGCGTCACCTCCCAAGTAAACGCCTACTTTTCCGGGTTCGGACTTCAAAATCTTCTTTACGAACGACTTACCAAACGCGTTGATGGCTTTTTGCACCGGTTCACTCAAATCATGTGAAGGAGGAGAAGCATTTTTTACCACATCCAAGTTCTCACGCGGTGGTGAAAAAGACGCAGGAGAGAAACCACCCTCCCCGATGTTTTTGTTCTTAATCGCCAAGCGATCTTCTATGAATAAAACCAAGTCCCAAACCAAACTGTAGTCATACATGACCGTCGGTTGTATTTCCAATTGAAATTCTTCGCGCAACATCGCCGCGTAGCGTATGCTCGATTGAGATGTTAATCCGATGGAACGGAACGTAGTATTGGTCGTAAATGGTGGTGGAATATCATTTTCATCGAGCAGCTCCGCGAGTTTTGCGTGCATGCGCTCGGCGACGACATTTTCTTTCGTCTTCGCTTGTTCAGACGACTGCATAGGATGACTTTTCTCATCTTCGCATCCTTGTGTCACTGAGGAGACGTTTCCACGAAGTGCATCATCGATGGATATTTTCGAAATTCGTTCCCAACTTCGATCGTGCGGCACAACCAAGGTGACTACTCTCGACTCCCCTGGAGAAGTTGAACTTCTCGTCGCGGTCACAAAAGCGTCGTTTGCATCCGACGCAATAGCTCCAGGAACTTTGGACGAAACAACCAAGCCGTTGATCTTTGCGATATCAGCGATGTTGCTCTCGAGAATCGGATCCGTTCCGGAATGCCACGTGGACATGTCGCCGACGACATTTACCAGCGATGAGCCAGCGCGACGGGCGTTGTGAAGATTTGCCGAAGCGTTCATCAACCCAGGACCGAGGTGCAGCAACGTAACGCCAGGAACTATCGTATTCGAGCTTTTCTTCATTCTAGCATACCCATCTGCAGCTCCCGAGGCAACGGTCTCGTGCAAAGTCAGAATTGGTTCGATTTTACGAACCGACTCAAACGCGCCGACAAAATGCATCTCGGTCGTGCCTGGATTGGCAAAAACATGCGTGACGCCATGACTTTCCGCGACTTTCCATACCGCAGCCGCGCCAGTGATGGTTTCTTCTTTGTTGTTTTCTTCTCCGCCCATTTTGTGACGAGAAATATTTTTATTCTCCTTTTTTTATATTCGTCAGTTACGCCTCGAAACCATCGAGTAGGTTTGCCTCTCAAATCTTCTTCTCGAACACTCCACAAAAATCAGTCATAGACATCTTCTCTCGCTTCTCGATCAATTTAATCAATCTGTTGACTTTCTCTGCGGAAAGTAAATAATCGTTCCGAAACATTTCAATCACTTTTGCTTCCTCGGGATCCGTGGCCTCGAAGCGTAAATCCCCCAACGCTACGCCTTCTTCGGGGTTGCGACCGTTGGCTTTGATGTACAACCTCTCCAACTCTGCGCCCAAACTTTCCTTCACTTCCCTCAACACGCCCATCGCCTCTTCATATCTTTCACCGGGCATATGCTCCAGCGATTGCGCTTTCCTAAACATCGCCTTTACCTGTTGCGGTTTCGTCAGCCAACACGAATCTTCCTCCTTCTTGCGAAAATCGCAACACCGCTTCGCGGCGTCTCCCCAAACGCCTTCGCCTCTCGCCAAATCGCAATACTTGATGCACAACGCGTACTCTTTCATCCCTAAATAACACCCAGCCATGTTCAATCTCAACGTCGCTCTTAAACCTTCCGCTAAATCTACGTGTTTCGGCAACATTAACTGTTGCATCAAATCCTCCGTGATGTACGACAAACCGCTCTCGTATAAACGCGTCGCCGCTTTCTTCGATCCTCCCCGAAACTTCTCGTTCCCTTTCTGCTTCAAATTTTCGCACCGTTCCATCCGTTTCTCAAATGTCAATTCCGTCCGAACGGTATCTGGACACTCCGCCGTCCCTTCCGCGTGCAACAGCTCAATCTCGACCAGTAACTCGCTCTTTGGCGGTATCGAAGGGAAGGAGACGTTCCCGGCGTCCCCGTACCCAAGCGAGGGAGGCAGAACGAAAGACGCGCGCTCGCCGACGTTTTCCATCATCCTCAAGCACTTATCCACGCCTACGCTCGCCACGTGCCTCGCGTTCGGTTGTCCTATAAACAACGCCAGCGGGAGTTGTTCGTCCTCGCCGTCGTCTCTCGTGCTAAACCGTAACGAAGATTTCTTCGTTCCATTTTCGTACAAATACACGGAATAGTGCGCGTAACACGTCGTGCAATGCTCCGAGAGGGATACTTTGGTACTCTCGAGCGTCTCGTCGACGTCTAGGTTTACCGAAGAGTTGAGTTTGCGCGGTTTTGGGGCGTCGGTATCCGACATTTGGAGCGGACCCTCCGCTTTTTTTTGTTGATTTTCCCTTCGATGTAGGGGAAAAAATGCTCCACTTTTATAAAAACGATCGAAAACAGCACCGTCCGTGGCCAAAAAACAAAGAACAATGAGCGACGACCGAAGCGCCTCGAACGCGCCTGTCGTCGTTCCGCAGCTTCCATCGGCGGCGCAACCGGATTTAGTTCGAGCGCAACAGAAGGACGACTACTACAGAAAGGTAAAAATTGGGAAAATAAATCCCCTAAGACTGTTGGGGAAATTTTCTCTTCGAGCGCGCGCGCGGTGTATTGTAATCTTCATGAGACTGACACTCTTCTCTCTTCTCTCCCTTAAACATCACGTGACAATACACAGCTCGTATCTGAATCCGTCTCTGATACCGTCAGGCTCGTGTTCGGACCGCAATTTTGGAACGATAAACTGGATGCGATTGAATCTCTCGGTGACTTTTTGTACTTTGCAGCCACCACCGGGAGCAACTCGCAAACGCTCGGAGAAGGTAGGACGGGTTTCTTCTCTCTCTCTCTCTCTGTGTACATGCACAAATTTAACGATTTATTTTGATTGCTCACTGTCACTTTCTGTTTATTTTCACGTTTCTGCGCGTGCACAGAATACACGGATCTTTTCACCGCGGACGCGAGAGGGGACATCCCGAGCGCTTCGCGAAGGTGGGCGTTGGTGGCGTTGGAGGCGTTGGCGAAACCGATCGGGAGACGGTTGAGAAATGCGTCCAGGAACGCAGTTTCTGGGATTGGGTCGATGGAGCGACGAGGTGCGTCGATTAGTGGTAGAAGTAGCGATAGAAAGAGAGATGGGGACGATGATAAGGAGAAGAAGAGGAACAAAAGCGACGCTCTGAAAAAACAGTTCTTGCAAGCGTACGCGTGGATGTTTGGAAACGCGCCGCAGAGTGCAACCTCGAGTAATCCAGCGCTAAAGCGAGTCAACGATCGAGGAGGATTCGGTCCTTTGACTCAGTTGATGCTCTTTTACGCGTTCGGGAAGTACGTTTCGTGGACGAACTGGGCGACCGGGGTGGAGAGGGTGTTTGTGAACCCGAATCCAGGAGAGCCGAGGGCGAAGTATTCTTTGTTGTCGAAACTAATCGCGTTACAAATCGCGTACGCAATATTTAACGAAGGACAGCGCAGATATAGGTTACACTTGAGCGGGAAAGCGGCGAAAGGAAATCGTCCTAAAGCGGCGGAGGAATTTGGCTTCTTCGAGGCGGACGGCGTGACGAGATGTGGGGACAGATCGAGCGAGGAGAGACAGAAAGGAAGCGTGAATCCAGTTTCCGTCATGGACGATGCAAATATGCTTCCAAGTTTCGGTGTTGGCGGCGGATTGTCAAACGACTTCGATCAAGCTAACGACGAAGATGCCAAACGATACACTTGGCACGATATACCGTGTCCATTGTGTTTGAATCCCACGAAATACCCAACCGCGTTGAAGTGCGGACACTGTTTGTGTTGGGAGTGCGCGGTGGAGTGTTGCCAACAGAAGCCAGAGTGTCCTTTATGCCGCGCGCCTTGTAAACCGCAAGAACTGATAACGATAGCGAATCCATAGACATTTAGATTAATTAGGCAATAGTAAACATTTGTAGTAACAACTCGATCTAAAGCAAGTACAGCGCGAAGAAATGACTTGATAAATAATACATTCGCGATTTTTTCTTAAGCTTTCAACATCGTAAACTGCGCTTTCCAATCTGTCTTACCCGTCTCGTTCGACGTCGCGATTTCGAAAGCAATCGCGTCGGCACCTTTCTTTGGCGGTTGTGCTAAAGCTCTTACCGCGCACACGGCGACATCCTCGATCGAAATCGTTCCGCTCAATCGTCCGTCTTCCTTGGAAAACGCCATCGCTTTTCCTCTCGTGGGTTCATCCACCACGTTTACTGGTCGAATAATCGTCAACGGGATTCCCAAACTCTTCGCGAGTTGTTCTCTTTTCTCCTCTTTTCTCGCTCTCGTGCCTTCATCGTCCAAAATCATGCTCAGCACGTTTCCTCTGCACGATTGTGCCGTCGATAACAACACGATGTGCTTTACCCCGCTCTCTTTACACAATTTCGCGAACGACTCGTCAAACTTCCCCGAGGGAACAATCACCGACCGCACCCCAGACAACGACCGTCGCAACGCCTTCACGTCTCCTAAATCCGCGACATCAACGTACGGCCCGTACCTCGCGCTCTCAGCCTCCACGTTTTCGCACGCCACCTTCACGTCCAACTTTGCCAGCACGAGTTGCATGACCACCGCGTCGCCGAGCTTCGATCCAGAATCGAGCACGTAAATAGCTCTCTTCGGAGAAGCACTCATCTCTCCCTCGTCGTACGCGTCCTTCTCTTCCGCTTCCATTTTCATTTGTTCCTCTTTCCGTAAACTTTCCTCCTTTTCTTCTCGCTCTCGTTTCACTTCGCCATCTTTCCCGACCGAGGAATCTTCCCCGTACCACTTGCGCAGCTTCGGTCCGCCTTCCATCACGTCGAGCATTTTGTTCGCCTCGTCTGCGATTTTATCGAAAATGTTACCGCCGCTCTCCTTCTCTCCTTTCGCTCTCGTCGTCAATGACATCGCGCGGTGGCGACGAGGAGGAGGATGAGCGTCTGTACGCATCGTTAATCCATTTTTTCCCGAAGACGATAAAAACGCGCGGCGCGATTGTTGTTGTTGTTGCTGCTGCTGACGCGAGCACGCTCGCAGAGCAGCGTTCGGTGCAATAGTGCTCATATTTACGCGCGCGCGCGCGAGTTCGATGGTCTTATCGTATCGTTTGGCGCCTAAAAAGAGTGACGTTTTTTTGTTATCCAAAAAGCATCGACACAAAAACTTACGCGCAAAGAGAAAGCGCGCGACGGATGAACGAGCGCGCGCACACACAACGCGGTGCCCAAATGCCACTCGACGCGACTCGGTGAGAAGAGATAGTAAATTTTTTGAAGCTCGCGCGAAGCGAGGAATAAAATAAGGAGATGCACGCGCGCGAACAACAACACCTTTTCCTCGTTTCCAATTGGACTCCAACTCCCCTAATAGATTCGCGAAGAGGAAGAAGGAGAATAAACAGAGTCGGACGACGACGAGCAGAGGCTAAACCTTCTTCTGGAAAGGAGAGCGATGCTTCGCGTCTTTTCGGCATTAATCGTTTTGAAGATTTCTTCGCGGCGAACTACGTTCGTCTGCTCGCAAAGCTCGACGCGTTGGATGACGAGAAGAATGATATCGAGAGAGGTGATGAAGAGGACGACGCGGCGAAGAAGATGAACATCTACGGGCACGTGGCGACGATTGATTTGAGCGACGATGGGAGCATTTTGGATGAAGGTTTTCTTCGTCGGTTACACGAACCGGTGCTGATTCGGAACGCGTTTGAGAAAACGCGAGGTCGAGGAGG
>Ga0181603_10002434_pt1 | contig 14827 bp, 6 predicted proteins | sample 041ome_13_FD_148633 | JGI IMG/M metagenome (GOLD analysis project Ga0181603, IMG submission 148633) | Coastal salt marsh microbial communities from the Groves Creek Marsh, Skidaway Island, Georgia - 041409US metaG (spades assembly) | ecosystem: Environmental > Aquatic > Marine > Intertidal zone...
CTTGAAGGTGATGTAGCAGACCTAGCAACAGTTGACTCAACTCAGTCTACAGCTATCTCTAACCTTGAAGGTGATGTAGCAGACCTAGCAACAGTTGACTCAACTCAGTCTACAGCTATCTCTAACCTTGAAGGTGATGTAGCAGACTTAGCAACAGTTGACTCAACTCAGTCTACAGCTATTGCTAACCTAGAAGCAGTTGACTCAACTCAGTCTACAGCTATCTCTAACCTTGAAGGTGATGTAGCAGACCTAGAAGCAGTTGACTCAACTCAATCTACGGCTATCGCTGGTCTTGAAGCATCTGTTACTTCTATCGAGTCTGCATTTGTTAAAGATCCATTTGGAATCGAAACATTCCCAGCTCCAGTGACGGCAGCAGACACTGTTGCTTCAATTAGCCTTGCAGGTTCAATTGAAGATGCAGTTAACGGTAACATCGTATCAGTATCTGTAAACGGTGTTGTACTAGCTGCTAACTCTTCACTAGGTACTGCTGGTCAAGAAGGTTACAATGTAACTGGCGCACAGGCTGTTTCTATTAGACTTGGCTACGCTCTAGATGCAAATGATGAGATCTTCATCAAATACGTAACTGCGTAATCTTAAAATAATTTTATATTATTTTTATCGAAGGGGGCTATTAGCCCCCTTCTTTGTTTGATAAATACAATAAAGACATACTAATCCATGAAAATAGGAATAACTATAGGTATTCAAAAACCAAATGATAGCATGTATAAAAACGGCGTCAACATGAACGCTATTTTTTTACAGAAAACTCTTTCTAATCTAGGGAATACTGCTATTTTATTAGATACCTCACAAGTAATAAAGGGTGATTATCAAGGACAAGTTCCATGGAACACTAAAGAACACCCTACTGAAAATTACTGGAAAGTATATCAGGATATGGATGTTATCATTCAACTAGGTACAAGCTTACCTAAAGAACATATACAAAAAATTAAGGAGCTAGATGTTAATAAAAAAATCGTAGGGTACAAATGTGGAAATGATTATGTAATTGACATGGAAAGATCAATCCACCCAAAAGAAGATAACCCACATATAGTATGGGACACTATGGTAGATCAAATATGGTATGTTCCACAACAAGCTTATCAAAACCAAGATTACTATGAAACCATATATCGATTAGATTCAAAGGATGTTTTTGCAGTTCCATTTGTATGGGATCCTATGTTTATAAATGCTGAGGATAGAAAAAGAAAGTATGAACCTAGCCCGAATAAGAGATTATGTGTTTATGAGCCAAATATGAATGTAATAAAATATGCTAAAATACCTATCATGATAGCAGAAAGATCTTATCGTTCTGGCTATAACTTCGATAAAATAAACATATACTCGGGAGATAGGCTTATGAAAAATAGCTATGTTAAGAGTAAACATGGATGGCTTAACTATTTAAACCTAGTACATTATGATAAGGACAGGGATAACGCCACAAAAATAGCATTTCATAATAAGTTTAAAGTAACAGATATATTATATTTCAACGACGTTGTTATTTCACACCAGTGGGCAAATCCACTTAACTACGCATATTTAGATGCTATGTATTTTGAATACCCTTTAATACACAACGCGGAGCTTATACAAGATGCTGGTTATTATTATCCTGATTTTAAGATAGGTGAAGGTTCTAAACTTCTTAATTGGGTAATTGATAATCACGACAAACCAGAAAACATAGAAGCATACAGATTACGCAACTCAGGTGTCATAGAAAGATACACTGTTAACAACCCAGGTGTACTCAACTCATACAGCATGTTACTTCAGGATTTAGTAAATAATATTTCTAAAGATAGAACTTATGATTGGAAAACAAATACAGTAAAATGAAAGTAAGTTTTATCATGCAAGCATATCTTGGAAAATATCCAGGATCTAGATCTAATGCCGACAAAAAATTCTTAAGAGCAGTTCAATCTTTTATAGATCAAAATAATAAAAATTCAGAACTTATTATTGTCAGCGATGGTTGTGATATAGTTCATAGATTGTATTTTGAACACTTTAAACAAAATGATAGAATAAAATATGCATTCATAGATAAAGACACACCAAAGATGTATGAAGAAAATAGTGGAAATTACTATTATAGAGGATTCCCTAGACAAATAGGAATTGAATTAGCAGATGGAGATATAATTGCATATATGGACAGTGACGATTATTTAATGAACTATGCAGTAGATAACATTTCAATATTTTGGAAAGGAGCTTTTAAAGCAGGGATAGATGCTAAATGGGCCTTAGTTAACTCTTGGGTAGATCATTCTTCAGTGGAGCTTAAATCTAAATATGAGGATAGAGATATGTTTACTATAAAAGAAAATATAGAAATACCCGGGATAGAAAGTACATGGTCCATTATTGAAGCAACAGATCCTTCTTTTACAACAACAGCAACATGGGCAATAACTCATATTAGAGAAGGAATAAATGTTAGATGGAAAGACGTATATGGCCCTGCCGGTATTTCTGAAGATAAGGTTTTTGCTCAAGCCTTAGCAAAAAAATGGCCAGGTAATGTACATGGATTTACATTTAAGGGAGAGTACTATGTTAGATTGCACTGCCATGATATAGGCACTGAAAATAATTGGGATTATTAAAAATAGAATGTATAAAATGAATCTAGTAGATTATGACAATATTAAATTTATAGAGGTTTATGGTTTAAGACGTAGCGGAAACCATGCAATACTAACATGGTTAATTAATAATTTAAACACAGAGGAGTCAAATAATTACGAACCTGCTTATCTGATAGCACCGACCCCTGAACTGGGTTTTATATCACAGTATCTTGGTGATGTTATACATATTAATGACGTAGGTAGCAATTGGGCCTTAAATAACGGTAAATACCTAAATGGATTAATAGACGCATATGTTTCCATCGGTATGAAAACAGTAATACTATCATACGAGGATAGGCCGTACAATGCGTCTTTTTTAAACGTTGGGTATTCTTTCCTAAAAAACAGTACAAAAATAGTTATCACAAGAGATATAAAAAGTATATTTGCAAGTAGGGTTATGGGAGGTCATTCATTTTTCAACATTAATAAAACTATATTAGAAACGTGGTTAAAAAATGAAAATAGCGACTGTACTAAAATTAGATATGAAGATTGGTTAACATCAAGATCGTATAGAGATGACACCAGCACAAACCTAGGTCTACAAAACATAGATATAACACATATTGTTTCAACTGCAGGTGGTGGTAGCTCATTCAAAGATCAAACAACCGGGCTAATAGATAAAGATAAACTTTTGAATAGATATAAATCTTTTGAATTTACAAAAGAAGTTCAGGATTTATTAAATTCACCGGAAGTAATTCAAAAGAGAAAAGAAATAGGGTATATTTAAGGTATACATTAAATTGTATCATATCCAAAAGACTTACAGTAAAGATTAAGCTTTCTTTTAGTATTCACAGATAGATCACCAAATTCTACTATCATTTCTTCCCAAGATGGGTGTTTTCTAGTATTTTGTTTTTTGCCAATAATTTCATCTGACCACTCTAGTTCAATACCATTATCCTTTAGATAATTAAATAATAACTCGGATTCGTCTTCAATTCTGTAAATTAGATCAGGCTTTATTCCCAAAATAATTTTATTCCATTTATATAAAGAGTCAATTGCTTTTGCAATTTTATTGGAACCTATAATAGGAACCTTTTTATTTCTAAACTTTTCAGATGCATTACCAACGTCTTCGGTATAGACAATTGAAGGTATACTCTGCTTTGGATCTCTAACACAGTAAATGATATGCTGCCAATTCCAACCCTTAAGATCTACATCTTGCCATAAAGATTTACCGGTAGCCAGACTCCAGTCTACCGTGCCATCTTTACCCATCTCCTCATGATTAACATCAAGGCCCCAACTCTGCAATAACTTAGCCGTATAACCGGTGCCAGTCCTTGGATGCCCCAAGCCCAAGATTAACTTTTGCTTAGCAGCCTTTTTAGCCCTTAGCTCTTTAATCATTGTGAGGTTCTTGAGATAATTCTGAAGTATCTTAGCCTTATCTTCTTCAACAGCATGATAAAACTGCCATGCTAAAGATGAAGTCTCCTTAGAGATCTTCTGTTCAAGTTCTATGGCATTCTCTTGAATCTGTTCTAGCATATCATCTGCTTCAGCCGGTAATTCCACACCTAACTTAATCGCGACAATAATCATCAAAGCCCAGTTCTTATCATCATGCGCCTCAATTGCCTGATTATAGAGTTCAGCAATCCTAATCCTCTCCGCATCACTTACATCAGCCCCTAATTTATCCGGATGACACTTAATGATAACTTTACGAAAAAGTTTTTTTAACTCAGCATCAGAAGCTGATTCTTCGTGCTGCTCTTCATCTTCTTCAGCCTCTTCTGTAGTAAAATCAGACTCTAAAATATTATCAGGCTTATTAGCATGGATTTCCCTAGACATTTCTTGATTTGCAGACTGGCTGATCTCTTTTACATCTTGCCAATCCTCAAGCAGGAATTCATATTTTCTAATAAGTCTTTGGAGTTGTATATTCATATATTAAGCATGCTGATTTGGATATATATTCCAAACCAAAAATCCGCTCTTTAAATATTGCGGCTAACTTGTCTATTGGCTAGTTGTGCCCGTGATATATAAAAGGAACAGAAAAAGCATTAGAAAATAAAAATATCGTTAGATGTCAAAGATTAGAATTAAACAGATTAGTGAATTCGGCGTCACGTCACCAAACCAGGGTGATTATTTAGCCTATAATTCAACATCAGGTCAATTTGAAAACCAACCAGCACCATTAGACGGAACAAGCGGTTCCAGTGGTACGAGTGGTATTGGAGGTAACTCATTCTTCTATAACTACACAACAACAAGCCCTACCCTATTAACACCAGGTGAAGCGACAACAAATAGTAATGGCAACTGGGCTTCAGCAACAGTAATTTACTATAACAAGAAAGACAATAACAGTACAGAATTGGGCTCATTCTGGGGCGGATTGGGAGCAGGCAGTGTACTTAAGATATATGCTAATGCGACGACATATGTTTACGAAATAAATTCTACACCAACAGTAAATAACAATATTTACGCAGTTAGTGTTATGCATCAGACCGGTAGTAGTGCACCAACATTGCCAGATGAATTACTTACAGAGGTAACATCAGTAGGACAAGCAGGTACGAGCGGTTCATCCGGTACTAGTGGTTCTTCAGGAACTTCAGGCTCATCTGGAACAAGTGGAAGCTCAGGTACAGATGGTACAGACGGAACTTCAGGATCAAGCGGTACAAGCGGTTCTTCAGGAACAGACGGAACAGACGGAACAAGCGGTTCTTCAGGAACAGACGGAACAGACGGAACAAGCGGTTCTTCAGGAACAAGTGGTTCAAGTGGAACAAGCGGTTCTTCAGGAACAGACGGAACAGACGGAACAAGCGGTTCTTCAGGAACAAGTGGTTCAAGTGGAACAAGCGGTTCTTCAGGAACAGACGGAACAGACGGAACAAGCGGTTCTTCAGGAACAGACGGAACAAGTGGTTCTTCAGGAACTTCAGGTTCAAGCGGTACAGACGGAACAGACGGTACAAGTGGTTCTTCAGGAACAAGCGGTTCTTCAGGAACTTCAGGCTCATCAGGAACTTCAGGCTCATCTGGAACTTCAGGCTCATCTGGAACAGACGGAACAGACGGAACTTCAGGTAGCTCAGGAACAAGTGGTTCGAGTGGAACAGATGGTACAGACGGAACTTCAGGCTCATCTGGAACTAGCGGTTCTTCGGGCACTTCAGGCTCAAGCGGAACTTCAGGCAGTTCAGGTACAGACGGTACAGACGGTACAAGTGGTTCTTCAGGAACAGATGGTACGGACGGAACAAGTGGTTCTTCAGGAACAGACGGTACAAGTGGTTCTTCAGGAACAGATGGTACAGACGGAACTTCAGGCTCATCTGGAACTAGCGGTTCTTCAGGAACAGACGGTACAGACGGAACAAGTGGTTCTTCAGGAACAAGTGGTTCTAGCGGAACAGATGGTACAGACGGAACAAGTGGTTCTTCAGGAACTTCAGGCTCAAGTGGAACTAGCGGTTCTTCGGGCACTTCAGGCTCAAGCGGAACTTCAGGATCTTCAGGAACAGACGGAACAGACGGTACTTCAGGAAGCTCAGGTACTTCAGGCAGCTCAGGAACAAGCGGTTCAAGCGGTACAGACGGAACAGACGGTACTTCAGGAAGCTCAGGTACTTCAGGCTCAAGCGGTACAGACGGAACAGACGGTACTTCAGGAAGCTCAGGTACTTCAGGCAGCTCAGGAACAAGCGGTTCAAGCGGTACAGACGGTACAGACGGAACAAGCGGTTCAAGCGGTACTTCAGGATCTTCAGGAACAGATGGTACGGACGGTACAAGTGGTTCTTCAGGAACAGATGGTACGGATGGTACTTCAGGTTCAAGCGGAACAGATGGAACGGACGGTACTTCAGGATCTTCAGGAACAGATGGTACGGACGGTACAAGTGGTTCTTCAGGAACAGATGGTACAGATGGTACTTCAGGTTCAAGCGGAACATCTGGAACAAGCGGCACTAGCGGTTCATCTGGTAATGATGGTAATACTGCTGTATGGGAGCTTTCATCTACGCAGAATTCAATTCCAGCTAGCGGGCTTTTCTCAGTTAATAATTTAGCTGATTTAAGTTTAGTAACCAATATTAAAATAAATGAAACAGATAAAAATCCAGGAATTAATAGAGAAGGTTACTTTGAAAAACTAGGTAATGGATCTATAATTACTATATCTTATAATACAAACTCATTCTTCTACGAAATAATAGGTTCGATTAATAACGCAGGTTACTTTGAGTTCACTGTAGCCTTTTTAAGTGGAATCAGTATTGCAGGTTCAACTGGATCTGATTACTATGTTAAGTTCGATAGCGTAGGTGTATCTGGAACTAGTGGTTCTAGCGGAACTTCTGGCTCTTCAGGAACAAGTGGTTCTAGCGGAACTTCAGGTTCTTCAGGAACAGATGGTACAGATGGTACTTCAGGTTCTTCAGGAACAGATGGAACGGATGGTACTTCAGGTTCAAGCGGAACAGATGGAACGGACGGTACTTCAGGATCTTCAGGAACAAGTGGTTCTAGCGGAACTTCTGGCTCTTCAGGAACAAGTGGTTCAAGCGGAACTTCTGGCTCTTCAGGAACAGACGGTACGGACGGTACTTCAGGTAGCTCAGGAACAAGTGGTTCTAGCGGAACTTCTGGCTCTTCAGGAACAGATGGTACGGACGGAACAAGTGGTTCTTCAGGAACAGATGGAACGGATGGTACTTCAGGCTCAAGTGGAACAGACGGCACTGATGGTACTTCAGGATCTTCAGGAACAAGTGGTTCTTCAGGAACAGACGGTACAGACGGAACAAGTGGTTCTTCAGGAACAAGCGGATCATCTGGAACTTCAGGTAGTTCAGGTACATCTGGTTCTTCAGGAACAGACGGTACAGATGGTACTTCTGGTTCTTCAGGAACAAGTGGCTCATCTGGAACAAGCGGTTCTTCAGGAACAGATGGTACGGATGGTACTTCAGGAAGCTCGGGTACAGACGGAACTGATGGAACAAGTGGTTCAAGCGGTACTTCTGGATCTTCAGGAACAAGTGGTTCAAGTGGAACAGACGGAACTGATGGAACAAGTGGTTCATCTGGAACAAGCGGAAGCTCAGGTACGGATGGTACAGACGGAACATCAGGTTCATCTGGAACAAGCGGATCTTCAGGAACTTCAGGTTCAAGCGGTACTTCTGGATCTTCAGGAACAGATGGAACAGACGGAACAAGCGGCTCAAGCGGTACAGACGGTACAGACGGAACAAGCGGCTCATCTGGAACAAGTGGTTCAAGCGGTACTTCTGGATCTTCAGGAACAGATGGAACAGACGGAACAAGCGGCTCAAGCGGTACAGACGGTACAGACGGAACAAGTGGCTCATCTGGAACAAGTGGTTCAAGCGGTACAGACGGAACTGACGGAACAAGCGGTTCTTCAGGTACTTCTGGATCTTCAGGAACAGATGGAACAGATGGAACAAGCGGTTCTTCAGGTACTTCTGGTTCTTCAGGAACAGATGGAACAGATGGTACTTCAGGTAGTTCAGGAACAAGTGGTTCATCAGGAACTTCAGGTAGTTCAGGAACAGATGGAACAGACGGTACTTCAGGTAGTTCAGGAACAAGTGGTTCATCAGGAACTTCAGGCAGCTCAGGAACAGACGGAACAGACGGAACTTCTGGTTCAAGCGGAACAAGCGGTTCTTCAGGTACTTCTGGTTCTTCAGGAACAGATGGAACAGACGGAACAAGTGGCTCATCTGGAACTTCAGGTTCAAGTGGAACAAGTGGCTCATCTGGAACAGACGGTACAGATGGAACTTCTGGCTCATCTGGAACTTCAGGCTCAAGCGGAACAGACGGAACAGATGGAACAAGTGGTTCTTCAGGAACAGACGGTACAGACGGAACAAGTGGCTCAAGCGGTACAGACGGAACTGACGGAACAAGTGGTTCTTCAGGAACAAGTGGAAGCTCAGGTACAGACGGAACAAGTGGCTCATCTGGAACAAGTGGTTCAAGCGGTACAGACGGAACTGACGGAACAAGCGGTTCTTCAGGTACTTCTGGTTCAAGTGGTACTGATGGAACGGATGGAACAAGTGGTTCTTCTGGTACTTCAGGTTCAAGCGGAACTTCAGGCAGCTCTGGAACAGACGGTACTTCTGGTTCAAGCGGAACTTCAGGCTCATCTGGAACTTCAGGCTCAAGCGGAACTTCAGGCTCATCTGGAACAGACGGTACAGATGGAACTTCTGGCTCAAGCGGAACAAGTGGCTCAAGCGGTACAGACGGAACCGATGGAACAAGTGGTTCTTCTGGTACTTCAGGCTCAAGCGGAACTTCAGGTAGTTCAGGTACAGACGGAACAGACGGAACAAGCGGTTCATCAGGAACAAGCGGTTCTTCAGGAACAAGCGGTTCTTCAGGTACTTCTGGATCTTCAGGTACAGATGGAACAGACGGAACAAGCGGTTCTTCAGGAACAAGCGGTTCTTCAGGAACAAGCGGTTCTTCAGGAACAAGCGGTTCTTCAGGTACTTCTGGATCTTCAGGTACAGATGGAACAGACGGAACAAGCGGTTCTTCAGGAACAAGCGGTTCTTCAGGTACTTCTGGATCTTCAGGAACAGACGGAACAGACGGAACAAGCGGTTCAAGCGGAACTTCAGGCTCATCTGGAACGGATGGTACAGACGGAACAAGCGGTTCAAGTGGTACAGATGGAACAGATGGAACTTCAGGCTCAAGCGGAACAGACGGTACAGACGGTACTTCTGGATCTTCAGGAACTTCAGGCTCAAGTGGTACAGACGGAACAGATGGAACTTCGGGTTCTTCAGGAACAAGCGGTTCTTCAGGAACTTCAGGCTCAAGTGGTACAGACGGAACCGATGGAACAAGCGGATCTTCAGGAACTTCAGGTTCAAGCGGAACTTCTGGTTCTTCAGGAACAAGCGGAAGCTCAGGTACAGATGGAACTTCAGGAAGCTCAGGCACGAGCGGATCTTCAGGAACAAGTGGCTCTTCTGGAACAAGTGGAAGTTCAGGAACAGACGGAACCGATGGAACAAGCGGATCTTCAGGAACTTCAGGTTCAAGCGGAACTTCTGGTTCTTCAGGAACAGATGGTACAGACGGAACAAGCGGATCTTCAGGAACTTCAGGTTCAAGCGGAACTTCTGGTTCTTCAGGAACAGATGGTACAGACGGAACAAGCGGTTCAAGCGGAACTTCTGGTTCTTCAGGAACAGACGGAACCGATGGTACTTCAGGCAGTTCAGGAACAAGTGGTTCTTCAGGAACTTCAGGCTCATCTGGAACAGACGGAACAGACGGAACTTCAGGTAGTTCAGGAACAAGTGGTTCTTCAGGAACAGATGGTACGGACGGTACCTCAGGAAGCTCAGGTACTTCAGGCAGCTCAGGAACAAGTGGTTCTTCAGGAACTTCAGGCTCATCTGGAACAGACGGAACAGATGGAACAAGCGGTTCATCAGGAACAAGTGGTTCTTCAGGAACTTCAGGCTCAAGCGGAACAGACGGAACAGACGGAACAAGCGGTTCATCAGGAACAAGCGGTTCATCAGGAACAAGCGGTTCAAGCGGAACAAGCGGTTCTTCAGGAACTGATGGTACAGATGGTACTTCAGGCAGTTCAGGAACAAGTGGTTCTTCAGGAACTTCAGGCTCAAGCGGAACAGACGGAACAGACGGAACAAGCGGTTCTTCAGGAACTTCAGGCTCATCTGGAACAGATGGAACAGACGGAACAAGCGGTTCATCAGGAACTTCAGGCTCATCTGGAACAGATGGAACAGACGGAACTTCAGGTTCAAGTGGAACAAGTGGTTCAAGCGGAACAGATGGAACAGACGGAACTTCAGGTTCAAGTGGAACAAGTGGTTCAAGCGGAACAGACGGAACAGACGGAACTTCAGGTAGTTCAGGAACAAGTGGTTCTTCAGGAACAGATGGTACGGACGGTACCTCAGGAAGCTCAGGTACTTCAGGAAGCTCAGGTACTTCAGGCAGCTCAGGAACAAGTGGTTCTTCAGGAACAGATGGAACAGACGGAACTTCAGGCAGTTCAGGAACAAGTGGTTCTTCAGGAACTTCAGGCTCATCTGGAACAGATGGTACAGACGGAACATCAGGTAGCTCAGGAACATCTGGTTCTTCAGGAACAAGCGGAACTTCAGGCTCAAGCGGAACAGACGGAACAGACGGAACAAGTGGTTCTTCAGGAACTTCAGGTTCTTCAGGAACTTCAGGCTCAAGCGGAACTTCAGGCTCAAGCGGAACAGACGGAACAGACGGAACAAGTGGTTCTTCAGGAACTTCAGGTTCTTCAGGAACTTCAGGCTCTTCAGGAACAGATGGAACAGATGGAACAAGCGGTTCTTCAGGAACTTCAGGTTCAAGTGGAACAAGTGGTTCAAGCGGAACAGACGGAACAGACGGAACAAGTGGTTCTTCAGGAACTTCAGGCTCAAGCGGAACTTCAGGCTCAAGCGGAACAGACGGAACAGACGGAACTTCAGGCTCAAGCGGAACAAGTGGTTCAAGCGGAACTTCAGGCTCAAGCGGAACAGACGGAACAGACGGAACAAGTGGTTCTTCAGGAACTTCAGGCTCAAGCGGAACTTCAGGCTCAAGCGGAACTTCAGGCTCAAGCGGAACAGACGGAACAGACGGAACTTCAGGCTCAAGCGGAACAAGTGGTTCAAGCGGAACTTCAGGCTCAAGCGGAACAGACGGAACAGACGGAACAAGTGGTTCAAGCGGAACTTCAGGCTCATCTGGAACTGATGGAACAGACGGAACTTCAGGCAGTTCAGGAACAAGTGGTTCTTCAGGAACTTCAGGCTCATCTGGAACAGACGGAACAGACGGAACAAGTGGTTCAAGCGGAACTTCAGGCTCATCTGGAACAAGCGGTTCTTCAGGAACTGATGGTACAGATGGTACTTCAGGCAGTTCAGGAACAAGTGGTTCAAGCGGAACTTCAGGCTCATCTGGAACAGACGGAACAGATGGAACAAGCGGTTCATCAGGAACAAGCGGTTCATCAGGAACTTCAGGCTCAAGCGGAACAGACGGAACAGACGGAACAAGTGGTTCTTCAGGAACTTCAGGTTCTTCAGGAACTTCAGGCTCTTCAGGAACAGATGGAACAGACGGAACAAGTGGTTCTTCAGGAACTTCAGGCTCAAGCGGAACTTCAGGCTCAAGCGGAACAGACGGAACAGACGGAACTTCAGGCTCAAGCGGAACAAGTGGTTCAAGCGGAACTTCAGGCTCAAGCGGAACAGATGGTACAGACGGAACAAGCGGTTCTTCAGGAACTTCAGGTTCTTCAGGAACTTCAGGCTCTTCAGGAACTTCAGGCTCAAGCGGAACAAGTGGTTCAAGCGGAACTTCAGGCTCAAGCGGAACAGACGGAACAGACGGAACAAGTGGTTCTTCAGGAACTTCAGGTTCTTCAGGAACTTCAGGCTCAAGCGGAACAGATGGTACAGACGGAACAAGTGGTTCTTCAGGAACTTCAGGTTCTTCAGGAACTTCAGGCTCAAGCGGAACAGATGGTACAGATGGAACAAGTGGTTCTTCAGGAACTTCAGGCTCATCTGGAACAGATGGAACAGACGGAACTTCAGGCAGCTCAGGAACAAGCGGTTCAAGCGGAACAGATGGTACAGATGGAACAAGTGGTTCTTCAGGCACATCTGGTTCAAGCGGAACTTCTGGTTCTTCAGGAACAGACGGAACAGACGGAACAAGCGGTTCTTCAGGCACATCTGGTTCAAGCGGAACTTCTGGTTCTTCAGGAACAGACGGAACAGACGGAACAAGCGGTTCTTCAGGAACTTCAGGCTCAAGCGGAACAGACGGAACAGACGGAACAAGTGGTTCTTCAGGAACTTCAGGCTCAAGCGGAACTTCAGGCTCAAGCGGAACTTCAGGCTCATCTGGAACAGATGGTACAGACGGAACTTCAGGCTCATCTGGAACAAGCGGTTCTTCAGGCACATCTGGTTCAAGCGGAACTTCTGGTTCTTCAGGAACAGATGGTACAGATGGTACTTCAGGTTCAAGCGGAACAAGCGGCTCAAGCGGAACAGACGGAACAGACGGAACTTCAGGTAGCTCAGGAACAAGCGGTTCAAGCGGAACAGACGGAACAGATGGAACATCGGGTTCTTCAGGAACAAGTGGTTCTTCAGGAACAGATGGAACAGACGGAACTTCAGGCAGTTCGGGAACAAGTGGTTCTTCAGGAACTTCAGGCTCATCTGGAACAGATGGTACAGATGGAACTTCGGGTTCATCTGGAACAAGTGGCAGCTCAGGTACATCTGGTTCTTCAGGAACAGATGGAACAGATGGAACAAGCGGTTCTTCAGGAACTTCAGGCTCAAGCGGAACTTCAGGCTCAAGCGGAACAGACGGAACAGACGGAACTTCAGGATCATCTGGAACAAGCGGTTCTTCAGGAACTTCAGGCTCAAGCGGAACTTCAGGCTCAAGCGGAACAGATGGAACAGACGGAACAAGTGGTTCTTCAGGAACTTCAGGTTCTTCAGGAACTTCAGGCTCAAGCGGAACAGATGGTACAGACGGAACATCGGGCTCAAGCGGAACAAGTGGTTCTTCAGGAACAAGTGGCTCATCTGGAACAGATGGTACAGACGGAACATCGGGCTCAAGCGGAACAAGTGGTTCTTCAGGAACAGATGGTACAGATGGAACAAGTGGTTCTTCAGGAACAAGTGGCTCATCTGGAACAGATGGTACAGATGGTACTTCAGGATCTAGTGGAACTTCAGGCTCATCTGGAACAAGCGGTTCTTCAGGAACAGATGGTACAGATGGTACTTCAGGTAGTTCAGGAACAAGCGGTTCAAGCGGAACTTCAGGCTCAAGCGGAACAGACGGAACAGATGGAACAAGCGGTTCTTCAGGAACTTCAGGCTCATCTGGAACGGATGGTACAGACGGAACATCTGGCTCAAGCGGAACTTCAGGCTCATCTGGAACGGATGGTACAGACGGAACATCTGGTTCATCAGGAACTAGCGGTTCTTCAGGAACTTCAGGCTCATCTGGAACGGATGGTACAGACGGAACATCTGGTTCATCAGGAACTAGCGGTTCTTCAGGTACTTCAGGTTCATCTGGAACAAGTGGTTCATCTGGAACAAGCGGTTCTTCTGGAACAAGCGGTTCTTCTGGAACAAGCGGTTCTTCAGGAACAAGTGGATATTCTTCCGGTAAGTATTTGAAAGCTTTAGTGGCATCTGGACCTTCTACAATATTGAGTCCTTCCTTAATACCATCAAAAAATATTTATTTTGAACCACATAATTCTATAAGTGGTAATTCTTTGGATACTAGTAATGATGGAATTCACCAGATAGGAATATCTAAGGATGTTTATTTAGATTCTAATTTAACTGTTGGTTCAATTAACGATACACTTTCTTTACTTACATCGATTGATAATGCTATTTCATCTGGAAATTATCAAGTCGGTGATGTTGTGGCTTCTATAACTTTCTTTAATTGGACTACTCAAATAGCTTCATTTACTTTAAATATAGTTAAAGCTTCTTCCTCCGGTTGGTGGGATTTTGATTCAACTAAAGGTGCGTTCGCTTATTTAAATGGTTCTACAACACCGGGTTCAGTTAATTATTATACTATTCACACTCATGGTGTTATTACAACGGATGATTCTATTTATATTGGTAGTTATACTGTATATGGCGCAGCTGGATCCGCAGGTACATCAGGCTCGTCAGGTACGTCTGGAAGCTCAGGTACAAGTGGTTCTTCAGGAACTAGTGGTTCTTCAGGAACATCTGGAAGCTCAGGCACATCTGGAAGCTCAGGAACAAGTGGCTCATCAGGCACATCAGGCTCAAGCGGAACAAGCGGTTCTTCAGGAACTTCAGGCTCATCTGGAACAAGCGGTTCATCAGGAACTTCAGGTAGTTCAGGTACATCAGGAACAAGTGGTTCAAGCGGAACTTCAGGCTCAAGCGGTACAGATGGTACAGACGGAACTTCAGGCAGTTCAGGAACAAGCGGTTCTTCAGGAACTTCAGGCTCAAGCGGTACAGATGGTACAGACGGTACTTCAGGAAGCTCAGGCACGAGCG
>Ga0181603_10002441_pt1 | contig 14809 bp, 9 predicted proteins | sample 041ome_13_FD_148633 | JGI IMG/M metagenome (GOLD analysis project Ga0181603, IMG submission 148633) | Coastal salt marsh microbial communities from the Groves Creek Marsh, Skidaway Island, Georgia - 041409US metaG (spades assembly) | ecosystem: Environmental > Aquatic > Marine > Intertidal zone...
CGTCGGCGCGTGTGTTTGGCGCTGACGATGCGCGCGCGTGACTCGACGCGCCGTGCGGCGGCGTGTGCGGTTCAGCGATCGGACCACCGAAAACCCACACCGGGTTAGGGTTTATGATGGCTTTCGAGCGCCGCGCGCGAGACGCGTAATGATGGCGTTCACGCGCGCGCGTTCGTGAATGTGTGCGATGTAAACATGCGAGATGTAACGTTATCGCGCCTGACGCGCGCTTGTAAATAGAGTAGTAGTAAATGTTACAACAAGCACGAGTTTGGCGCCGCCGCGCGGCGCGACATGGACGAGCGTCGATAAAAATTGTGCACGAACTCGATGTGCGTGGTCGTGCGCTAACGCACGCGTGCGGTGAGAACGGTGAGGTATTCGCCAAATTCGTAGCACGGATCGATGGGCTGGTCGCCACCGGCGGATTTCTTTGTCGCGATGGTTGCCGTTTTGCCGACGGCGCGCGCAGCGTTTTCAATAATCTTTGGCATCAAATCGTCTTGCGTCACCGCACCAGAGCACGAGCAGGTGATGAGCACGCCGCCCGGGCGTAAAAGTGCCATGGCACGTTTGTTCAGGCCGACGTACTTGGGCAAGGCTTTCGTCAAGGATTGCTTGTTTGGTGCAAATTTTGGTGGGTCTAAAACGACGACGTCGTACGTCCCGCTTTCGCCTCGGTCAATCGCCTCTTGCATGAAATCGAACGCATCGGCGCGAACAAAGTTAATCTTGTCCTGCACATTATTCAATTCAGCGTTCCGAGCGGCGACGCGCAAGGCGGCATCGGAGGAATCCACAGCGACGACACTCGTCGCTCCACCCACCGCCGCGTTGAGCGCAAATCCACCAGTGTAGCAGCACACATCCAAAACCTTCTTGCCCCGAGATAAATCGCGAATAGCCATGCGATTTTCGCGCTGATCGACGTAGAATCCAGTTTTGTGCCCGTGCTCGATATCAATTGCGTATTGCACGCCATTTTCGAATACGCGGACTTCGCCCGGAATCGCCGTCGCTTCGCCCGTCGCCGCGTCGTAGCACGACATGAAATCTCCAACCACGGGTGTACCTTCAGCTTCATACATTTTCGCATCGCGTCGCCACACCACCTTAGTATTCGCACCCAAAACGTCCGCGATGCCACGACAGACGTTCACGCGCTCACTTTCAATCCACGCCGCCGTCGAAGAGCACACCACGACGTCCCCGTACACGTCGGCGTTCAACCCGCTCAATCGATCACCTTCCGAATTCACCAATCGATAACACGTCGTCGACGACGAATCCCCAGTCGTCAAACCCAAATCCCGTCTCAGCTCAAACGCCTCGCGTATCCGACGTCGCACAACGTCCCCGACGCTCATAACGCCTTCGTGCTCCCACGCCATCTCAGTCACCCGAACCGCGTACGCCGACGTCGAATTATACATCCCAAGACAAATCGGTGCCAAAGCATGATCTGTTACGCACACAAAATCATTCGTCTTCACGTTTCCAATCACCTTCTCAATCGCCCCGGCGTAGACAATCGGATTTCCGTCTAAAAACATGTTTGCTTTACCGCGGCTGACGACGACGACGCGAAAGCGCTCGCTCTCGCCATTCGCATCAATCATCCCTCGCAAGCGCGCCAAATTCTCCAGCTGCGCGTCGGTAAAATTGCGTCGCTGACGAGGCATGACTTGGTCGTCGCTGCGACCGCGGCCGCCGCGGCCACCGCGGCCACCGCGGCCGCCACGGCCGGTCGAAGGCGCGCGAGCGCCCGCGGCGCCGCCGGCGGCTGAAGTGGCATTCGTGCGCGTTGTTTTCGAGAATATCGTCGCGCGCGGCGCGAACGCGGCGCGAACGGCGTGCACACGCGTGGTGAACATGATGTTCGTGCGGGGCGTGCGCGTGAAACGGTGAGTGAGCGGTGTGCGCGCGTGCGAGTGACGTCGAGCAGAAGGTTGAAGAGGCGCGTCGTGCATAGAGGACCATTAAAATTACAGCAAGTTATGCTCGTTTACACGAGCCGGGACGGTGATTTGTGTGCGTGTGCGTGGGTGCAGATAGGCGCCACGCGGTATGCACGCATGATGACGCCGAGCACTCTAAATGGGTATACGGTAAATGTATACGCTCGCGCGCGCTCGACGGTTGATAATGCAAAAGATGCGCGTCGCTTACGCGGTTTCGCTCGCGGATTCATTCTCGCGTAAGATTTCTTCAAGCGTCGGCTCGAGGGTGCTGACGGTATTTTCACGGTTGACAATCTTGTCCAAGCCGAACAAACCGATGCGGAACGTGTTGTTGCCAGCCGGTTCGTTAATCATAAACGGAACTCCCGCGGCAATTTGGAACCCCTTGGCTTTAAACTTGGCAAACATGGTCGGATCGTCGGTGTAGGACACCACCACGCCCGGGGCTTCGTACCCCTTGGCGGCGACGGATTTTAATCCCTTACCAGCCATCATCGCGCGCGTCTCGCGACCGAGTTCCCACGCCAATTGCTTCACCTTTTCAAAGCCAACCTTTTCGGTTGCCATGGCGGCGCGCTCAAAGAGCGTCAACGCGTCGGTGGGCATCGTGGTGTAGTACGCAAATCCACCGCCGAGGTACGCATCCATGACTTCAAGCCATTTTCGCATGTTAATCACCATCGACGTCGATTGAGAGTTACGCGTGGCGTGCGTACCACGTTCGCTCAACATGATTACAGACGCGCACGCGGGCCCCGTCCACCCCTTTTGCGGCGCGCTCAAAATGGCATCCACCCCAGTCGCCTTCATATCCACCCAAACCGTACCAGAAGCGATGCAGTCCAAGACAAATAATCCACCATGCGCGTGCACGGCATCAGCGACACCCTTGATGTAGTCATCCGGCAAAATGATACCCGTAGACGTCTCCACGTGCGGCGCAAACACCACCGCGGGCTTCTCCTTGGTAATCATCGCCACAACTTCCGCAATCGGCGGAGGCGCAAACGCCGGAGTCTTTTCATCATCCACAGCGCGTCCGCGCATGACGATCGTCTCGCTCGGAATGTTCGTTTGCTCGAAAATATCCGTCCAACGGTACGAAAAGTACCCGTTGCGGATAACCAACGCCTTTTTATTCGAGCACCATTGGCGCGCGACGGCTTCCATCCCATACGTCCCACTCCCCGGCATGATCAACGTGCTCGTGGCGTTATACGCACTCTTCAACATGCGATCTAAATTCTTCATCGTATCGCAGAACGGTGCGGACATGTGATTCAACGCGCGGTCCGTGTACACCACGCTGTACTCCTTGAGCCCGCCCGCGGCGCGCAACGGCAGAGGCTTATCATGAAACCCAAGCTTCGACGCATCCACGCCCTTAAGCAAATGATGCACGTCCGCATCACTCGACGCTGAATCCCCCACACGCGCGCTCGACGACACCCCACGGCGCGTCTCCATCGCGCCCGCGGACGACACCGCAGCGCTCGCGCCGACGACGATTCTCGCCGATGCCGCGCCCCCCGATCGAGCACCCACGGCGAAAGATCCAAATCCAGCGCGCGTCGCGGGCACGGACGCGCTCGGCATCACCGAAGCGAGGCGTAATAATTCACGTGCGCGCATCGTGCGTCGCATGGCGTGCATGGCGTCGGTCGCGCGCGCGGTGAGCGGCGAGTTTTGACGCGCGACATGGCCCCCTATGGGCGCGTTGGGATAAGGCACCTCTGACGTATTTTTCTCGCGTTGGTGGAGCTTTGACGTACTGTGCGGTCGCGGATACTATGTCATGGGTTTTATGTGGGCGTGCGGGCGATGGCGATTCACATCCTGGGTCAGGGATGGGCGATGTTTAGGTAGAGTAGTAGGGTATAGGATTGGGCGTGGGTTTATGTCTGTCGTCGTGTATACATTGGTGGCGTGTGTGTGCGCGTGCTCGACGACGACGACGACGACGACGGCGCGCGCGCACGGCGTCGACGGCAGCGCGCGGCGACGGGTGCGGCGACGGATGATGCGCGCGGTGGCGCCGTCGCGTGACGCGTCGTTCGCGTCGACGTCGGCGGTGGCGATGACGCGTAGGGCGTCGCCGGGTGGACTGACGATGCGGACGACGATGGCGATGAAGATGACGATGAAGATGCGGCTGCGGACGGTCGGGGCGAGGCGTCGGTGCACGGCGGCGGCAGCGGCGTCGGGTGATGATGGGTCGGTCGTGTGCGCCGACGCTCGATGCGGTGGCGATGGACGAATGATGGGTTGGTGGGCGAGGGCGAGGACGAGGACGAGGACGAGGACGCGGAGGCGAGGCGACGACGCGCGCGCGCGGTACATGGGATCTGGGACGTATGATTCGTACGACTCGTACGATGAGATCGAGGATGATCCCGAGCGCACGGCGTTTGATGGGGTGGAGTGGCACGCGCAGACGCTGGCAAAGCGCACGAAGGATGTGCTGCGGAAGACGGATTCGTCGGGGATTTGGACGGTGGGGACGACGGTGGGCGTCTTCGTCATCGCTGGGTTGGAATCTTTAGAAGCGGAAGCTGCGGTGCGCGGTGAACCACTGGAGATGCTACTTCCTCCGATTGTACCGTTGACTTTCGTGCCGGCGTTGAAGGATGGCGGCATCGAGCGCGCGGAGCAAGTGCTTCAAGCGGTGTTTTTGTTTGAGTACATCGTTCGCGCGTGGTCGGAGGAGTTCAAGCTCAAGTATTTGCGTTCGCCGACAGCGCTGATTGATTTCTTGTCATTGCTCCCGACGTTTGGGTTTTTGTTGAGTTTACTTGGGATTGGTGGTGCAGGGCAGATGGCGACCGATCAGTTCCGTCCGTTGCGGTTATTCCGCGTGTTGCGTTTGCTTCGCGTGCTCGACTTGGATGGCTCCAAAGATAAGGAGAGGAACAAGGGTACGCCGCGCGTGAAGAATCAAAACGAAAAAGTCGTCGCCGTTGCAGTGGAATTTTTGTGTGTGTTTTTGATCAGTGGAGAGTTGTTTTATGATTTGGAGGTGGATAAAAATCCAAACATTTCCGACGTCGGCGACGCGATTTATTGGAGTTTTTTGACGTTGACGGGTATTGGGCAACCGTTTGAGGCAGTGACCGCAGAAGGGCGCATCGCCACCGTCGCCGCGATTCTTACCGCATTAGTCGTCGTTCCACTTCAGCTCGCGGTGTTGGTTTCAGCGCAAACAGAGGCGCAGCAAGCTCAAGATGCTTTGCCCGCCGGGACGCCGCCGCAGGCGTTGGGTCCCGCTGCTCGACTCGGGTTCGGCGCACCAGTGCCGATTACGCCTGTACGAACGAATGATCAAATTGCGATGATGCGCGAATTCGACGGTGCTGAGTTCATGACCACTGATTCCACAGAAGATTCCAAATGGTTGCGCATTAGAGAAAAGGAGGAACTGCGCGCGGCGCGGAAACAAATTCGTAACATGGAATTGCAAATTGAAAGCTTGAGAGAGTCAAATGAGGAATTGCGAAGCGCATTGTATGCGCTTCAACCAAACCTCTCGAGCGAGTTAGAGAAAGAGTCCAAGGGGAACAGTTAAGAGCATGGCACCACACACTATTCTTTATACTTTTTTGCGCAGCGCACCTCGTGAAGAGGAGATAGGATTTGTGATACGCACGCACGCATTTATTTTTGTTGTTCGATATTTTTAAATGTATTATGGTGCTGACTAATCATCATCAGAATCAAATTTAATCGAGTTCACCGCTGCGTCGTCAATGGCTCCACCAAAGTAGCTTCTCTTACGTTTGTTTTTCTCGTGTTGGAATCTAGCGCCTCGAACTTGTCCGAGCACTTGCTGCGCCTTGGCTCCGTATCCAGCTTCGCCAAACGTGCCTTCATAAGACATGTCCCACGAACCTTTCTTACCTAGCCATTCTGCGCTATTAACTCTGTGTTTGAATCAAAAAGACGAAAACGATGTGGTCAGTATTTGTACAGCGCGCTCGCGATACACCTTATACACGTGTGTGATTGCGACAGTCAAGGCTCTCACCTCTGAAAGGGCACGCCCGGCTGTTTTTCATTTTGAACCGGGACGCTTTGACTTCCCTTAGCCGCGTCAGCCTTTGAAGATTTCGACGGTTGAGGGGTTTTGCTCTTTTTGCTTACCTTGTCGCTGGATGATGAAGAGGACGACGAGCTCGACGAAGAAGACGACGAGCTCGATGACGACTTCTTGTCGGACGAGCTCGACGATGATGACGACGACTCATCATCCTTGGTATCTTCCTTCTTCTCGCTGCTGCTGCTGCTGCTGCTCGAAGATGAAGACGACGCCTCCTTCTTAGCTTCCTCCTTCTTGTCGGACTCGCTAGAAGAGCTCGACGAGCTCGAAGACGACGACGAGCTGCTCGACTTGGACTTGGACTTGGACTTGGACTTGGACTTGGAAGACGAGCTGGAAGAGCTGGAAGAGCTCGACGAAGAGCTCGACGAAGAGCTCGACGCCTTCTTCTTAGCTTCTTCCTTCTTCTCAGACTCGCTCGACGATGAGGACGAGCTCGACGAACTAGATGAGCTCGACGCTTCCTTCTTAGCTTCTTCCTTCTTCTCAGACTCGCTCGACGATGAGGACGAGCTCGACGATGAGGACGAGCTCGACGCTTCCTTCTTAGCTTCTTCCTTCTTCTCAGACTCGCTGGAAGAACTAGAAGAGCTCGAAGAGGACGACGAGCTGGACGCCTCCTTCTTGGCAGCTTCCTTCTTTTCAGACGAGCTCGACGATGAGCTACTGGAAGAACTACTGCTCGAGCTCGAATCTGCTTTCTTCGCCGCCGATGCCGGCGCCTTCTTCTCGGAAGAAGAACTGCTGCTCGAGCTTGAGCTCGAGCTACTGCTCGAATCCGCCTTTTTCTCGGCACTCTTGTCGCTCTCGCTATCGCTAGAAGACGCGCTCTTACTCTTACTCTTGGAGGACGAACTCGATGAACTGCTCGATGAGCTCTTACTCTTGCTCTTGCTCTTCGATGAACTTGAGCTCGAGCTACTACTGCTGCTCGACGAACTCGCCGCCTTTGCGCTCGCCTTTTTCGCCCCCGAATCCGAATCGCTGCTACTCGACGAAGAACTACTCGACGATGACGAACTCGACGAACTGCTCGACGACGAACTATTCGGCTTGGCCTTCTTCGCTGCATTCTCATTACCATCATCACCGCCCTCTCGCGCGCGTTTCGCCGCACCGAATTCATACGCCTCCACGAACGCCGCCGCCGCCGCCGCGACGGCGGCCTCCTCGAGATCCCTCTCACCCCCATCGCTCCCGGCGTGCGCGATGAGCTCCGCGTGTGCCTTCAGCCGTCGCTCTGCGCGCATGGCGGTAATCGTTTTCATCATCCCGCACGCGCGTAAATACGCCTCCACGGGTCGGAGTAGCGGCCCGAGCCGCGCGGGCGTCAGCGACGACGACGATGGCGGCGCGGACATGTCGTTCGGTGTTTTATATAAATGCGCGCGTTGGTGCGCGCGTCGGTCGTCGTCGCGCGGTTCGCGGGCGAAGGACGAGTGTGTGTCGGGCGTTCGCGCCGTGCGTTCGCGTCGGTCGTCGTCGTCGTCGTCGCGTAGCGCGGCGGAGAATGCCGGCGCGCGTGATGGCGGCGGCGGGACCGCTCGGCGGCGCCGCCAGCGAAAGAAAACAAAAATAAATACCATTCATGGGCATAAAAACACCTCGTGTACACAAAAACACGAGACGATAAAAGGTTTTATTATATGCATATACTTTAACTGGACAAAGTATATCATATATACGGGTACTGGTCAGCGCCTCGCAACGCCCGATGATGACGTCACCACACACATTCGCCGTACTGAACGCGCGTGATGCCTATGTCATAAACGCGGGGAAAAAGCGTCGAAGAGGCGCACTTTTTGTGTGGTCCAACCCAGTCTACGCGCCGCCATTCGTCGTCGCTCGACGCACGCACGCCCTTCGCACGCCTCACACCACCCCACTTTTGCATCATGAGTGCCGCTGGGTATGAATTACGCGGGATCTACGGCACTGAACCGTACTGGCCCGAGAAAAAGTTGAAGATTTGTATCACCGGCGCTGGGGGTTTCATCGCCTCGCACTTGGCGATGCGTTTGAAGCAAGAAGGGCATCACATCGTCGCGTGTGATTGGAAGCGTAATGAACACATGGAGGTATGTTGTTGTTGTTGTGTGTGTTTTGTCGTCGTTCGTATCGGATGTTGAGACGAGTATTGGTGATTATATTATGATGAGCTCTCGCGGGGTTAAAGTCGCTTTTCGCGCGACGCGACGAGGATCGACGACTGACGCCGCGGTTGGATGTGTATGACACGCACGAATGCTACAGGAGGATATGTTCTGCCATGAGTTCATATTGGCTGATTTGCGATTGTTTGAAAACTGTAAAAAGGTTCTCGAAGGGTGCGACCACTGCTTCAACTTGGCAGCCGACATGGGCGGCATGGGGTTCATTCAATCGAACCATTCTGTTATTTTCTACAATAACGTGATGATTTCTTTCAATATGATGGAAGCGATGCGTGTGCAAGGCATTACGCGATGCTTTTATGCGTCGAGTGCGTGCATTTACCCGGAAGGTACGCAATTATCCACGGAGATGGAGGATGGCTTGAAGGAGGCGTGCGCGTGGCCTGCGCAGCCGCAAGACGCGTACGGGCTCGAAAAGCTTGCCAGCGAGGAAGTGTACAAGCATTACCAAGGCGACTTCGGCATCCAAACGCGCATTGGTCGATTCCACAACATCTACGGTCCGTACGGTACCTGGAAGGGTGGTCGCGAGAAAGCCCCTGCGGCGTTTTGCCGCAAGGCGGCGACGGCGACGACTGAGATTGAAATGTGGGGCGACGGTAAGCAAACGCGCTCGTTTACGTACATTGACGATTGCGTTGAAGGTATCTTGCGTCTCACCAAGAGTGATTTCGCCGAGCCCGTGAACATTGGCTCCGATGAAATGATCTCCATGAACGAAATGCAAGCCATGGCGATGAAGTTCGCGGGCAAGGATTTGCCCATCAAGCACATTCCGGGTCCGGAGGGCGTGCGCGGTCGCAACTCCAACAACGAGCTCATCAAGGAAAAGCTCGGCTGGGCGCCTTCGGTGAAGCTCGCCGATGGTCTCAAGGTGACGTTCGAGTGGATCGCTACTCAAATCGCCAAGGAGGCTGAGAAGGGTGTCGACACCGCCGCCGCTTTTGGCAAGTCGACGATTTGCGGCACGCAAGCGCCGACGGAACTCGGCGCGCTCCGCGCCGCTGACGGTGAAGAAAAGTTGTAAGTTTGACTGGAACGATTCAAGTAGTACTATTTTTTTGAAACGCGCGCGCGCCACATTTACGCCACGCACGAAATCTTTCCATCACAAGTTGTGTTGATAGCGTTGAAAATATCAAAACAAGCACATGGCTTATTTTATTTTTAGTGTCATCATCTCATCGCCATTTGTTGTGAAATTCGCTACAGTTCACTATTACAAAGTACAGTTCGCTATTACAACTCTTCTTCTAAAACACCATCGGCCAGAACTCTGTCGTGCCATCGCCGTAGGATTTCCGCGCGCCACGCTGCACGACAGCTCTACACACCGGGCACGTCTTGTTTGTGCCACTATTTGCGCCCGTGGCCGAGCTCGGTTGTCGTTCGAACCACTCGGCGATGCAATCCTGGCAAAATATGTGCGAACACGTCAATTTCGTGGCGTCCACGCATGCCTCTTGACAAATGGCACATTGATTCCCCGACTCCATCAACTCCTCGCTCGTCGCAGATTCTCCCAGCGCAGACGACGTATTCTTTGCCCATGGTAAGCCCAAGGTGGCGATGAAATCCCCCACACGATGAATCACGCTCCGAAGCTTGATCACGACGTATAAGCCCGTGATGACCCACGCGAAAAGGCTCACGAGCTCGCGCTGAAACCACGCGCACCACATCGGCGTCGGCAGCGCCGCTCGAACAATTAAACTCGCATACTCCACTGTGGACAGCACAGCCGCTCGTCGACGATACACGCGCTTAGTCGGCATTTTCGCTGCCGCACTTCCGGACGCCGTCGTCGCAGACGGTGTCGAAGTCATCGACGTAGACGCGCCCACGAGCGCGCGAAGACGTCCGATGGGAAGCGATATGATACCGATTTTCACCAGCATCGTCACGTACTTTGCCGCATAATCCACAACACACATCTCAAGCACGGTCTCAATGAACCCACACGACCCTTTCTCACCCCGAGGCACGACGAACAGCAGACGTCGCCACATTTTCCCTCCGTACGCTCCGTCGCTCGCGCTCCTCGTGCACACCACCGCACTTAAATGCGTCAATAAAATCACCCCCACCGCCGTCATCTCGGGCATCCTCGCGCGCTCCTTCGCACTCGCATTATCAACGATTCGAGCACTCGCGGAAGCGCTCACGTACGCGAGCCACGCCACGCAAAACAACATGAAAAAATACTCGTAGATGAACACCGCGGTAAACAACAGCGTCATCGGCGCAAGCCTCTCAGCGTTCGTCAGCGCCACGCGCAGGCGAGATCGCCCGAGCTCATCGAGATCATCACCATCCACGCCCTCACCCGTGCCCTCACCCGCGCCCGCGCCCGCGTCACCGCGACGCAGGCGCGTGATTTCATCCGTCATCGCATCTATCGATCTCGCCACATCATCCGCCGCGCGACTGCTCGCCAGCAACGCCACCGCGGCGTCCTCGCGCGATGCGTCGTCATCGATCGCATCGTTCGTCATCGCCGCGTCGCGCGCGCGCGTCGTCGGCCTCACGGCGCGCGGTCGCGAGGCGGCGAATGACGATTCAGGTCGTCAGCGCCGGTCAACGCCACCACCAGTCGCCACTTTCGCGCCCGAGCTCGGGGTGATTTCTCGCGCGCACGACCCCGCGCGCGCGCGTGCGCGGCGCGGCAGGCTCGCACCCATCGATCGCGGCGCGTCGCGGCGCGCCAGACGCGCGGGGCGCGGCGTAGCTCGGCGTAGCCCATCGTCGGCTGGCGATAGACGAAACACCATGGCGCCGGATGATACTCGACGGTGCGTCGCGCGACGACGGTGGCGGTGGCGGTAGCGACGACGACGACGACGCGATGCGTGCGCGCGCGTGCGTGGTTCGCGATCGCGCGGTGCGAGAGACGGGCGAAGAGCGCGCGCCGTGGGATGCGATGTGTCGCGCGCGCGCTTTGGACTGACTTGTACGCGCCGTCGCTGGATAGATATCTACGCGCGCACGGCTTGACGCGGTATCGCGATAATTTGAAGGGAATGGACGCGTGCGCGGTGATGGAGTTGACGAACGAGCGGTTGAGCGCGCTCGGGATACGGGATGTGGCGGAGAAGGCGAAGATGATGAAGATGGTTCGGGAAATGTCGAGAGACGCTCGAGTGAGTCAGAACGCCGACGAGACTATCGATGACGACGTCGAAGACGTCGAAGACGACGAGAACGAAGACAACGATCAACGTAACGACGCAGATGATGATGTACATTCTACTGTTGCTCAAGTAGACGTGTGCAAGAATGGGAGTGCGTCGGCAAAAGTCGTAGAGATGGAATCGTCGCCTCGAGCCGACGTAGTAGCCGACGCATCGCCAAACGGTCAATGCGCGATCGTTTCTCCACCGACGTACGCACCTCGCGCATCAAAAATCCGTGTTTCGGTGCGTAAACGGCCGTTGAATGCAAAAGAAGCATCCCGTCAAGAGCGAGATATTTGTACGACGGATAATCCATCCGAACTCATCGTGTGGGAGCCGAAAGTCAAAGTTGACTTGTCTCGCTACGTCGAGCGGCACGCGTTCGCGTTTGATCACGTCTATGACCAATGTGCATCGAACGACGATGTATACGAAAGCGAAGTCAGACCATTGGTTGAATTTGTGCTTTCTCGCGCGTACGCCACGTGCTTCGCGTATGGTCAAACGGGAAGCGGGAAGACGTATACCATGCAGCCGCTCCCTGGCAGAGCGGCTCGGGATATCTTGCGCGTCATTCATGAGGCCACAGACCACAACCATGATCTCGCATCGCTCGAGCTATGGGTCAGCGCGTTTGAAATATATGGTGGACGTGTTTTTGATTTGCTCAACGCGCGTCGGAAGCTCCGCGTGCTGGAAGATTCAAAGGCACAAATGTGCGTCGTCGGCTTGCGAGAATATAAAGTCGACGCCGCGGAAACCTTTGACCGGCTCGTGGAGCACAGCACAAAGGCACGATGCGTGGGAAGCACGGGGGCAAACGCTGAATCATCGCGTTCGCATGCAATTTTGCAGCTCGTGTTGAAGAAACCAGCGCTCGACGCGCGACACGAGGGTGGATTGAACGCCAACGAGCCAACATCGGAGACTTTTGGTAAGCTTTCATTCATCGATTTAGCGGGTAGCGAGCGCGGTGCGGATACGACTGATAACGACCGGCAAACGCGTATTGAAGGTGCTGAAATCAATAAATCTCTGCTCGCGTTGAAAGAGTGCATTCGAGCGTTGGATTCGGGGCAGTCACATGTACCGTTTCGCGGATCCAAGCTCACGGAAGTGCTTCGGGACTCGTTTCTCGGTGACTCGCGGACAGTGATGATTGCGAATATTTCCCCCGCCGCAGGCTCATGTGAGCACACGCTGAATACGTTAAGATATGCAGATAGAGTGAAGGAGCTTTCGCGCGCGGGTGGCGGCTCAGGGGAATCGATTAATGTCGTCGATGCCCCGTCATTGTCGGCGAGAATTTCGACGCATTTGGCGAACGGCGCTCGGGATCCGCGGACGATGGCGTTCGTACCGCGAACGTCTGCACCTGCGACACCAAGGAAATCATACTCTTCAAGGATATCAACGGTGTCGTCATTGATTCCGTCGGCGCGCCTGGATTCAGATTCGACGACTAAGATATTTAGCGTGGGTAGCTGGAAATCGTCACCCGGCGCCCGGCGCTCGAAAGTACCAATATCGTCGACATCATCACCGCTCATCTCGGAGGAGAAAAATGCGTCAAGCATGACACCAGAAGAAGCCGAGCGGGCGCACGATGCGCTCATAGACGTCATACTCAGTGAAGAAGACGCAATCATTGCCGAGCATCGAGCGCATATTGAACGCTCGATGGATGTCGTCAAGACTGAGATGGAATTCTTAGCGCGCGTTGACAAACCTGGCTCTGCCGTGGATGTGTACGTGGATGAGCTCGATGCGATTCTCGCCGAGCGTGCCGATGATGTCGCTCGTCTTCGCGCGCGCGTCGAGCACTTTCGCGCACTGCTTCGGCAGGAAGAGCAACTGTCCTCACGCGTACTCACTGCGACTTCTAAATCTGTTCACATACCCATCGAAACCTGAGAATACACTTCAAACTCACGCTCGTTAAGACTACACTATATTCAACTCCTTGTTAAATGGCTACGACGTACAGTAAATACAGCTACTATCTTTTCCCTCGATGCGCTTTCGACATGGCTACGTATTGCGAGCGCACTCGATCGTTCAGTGGCAGTTGGAACTCACTCATTCGCCACACTGAATCGGGCGGAATCCACCCTTTGAGCATATCTCCTTCACCGCCAAGCACTGGGCGCGCCACGGATGGGTAGCGCGCATATCCAGCTTCGATACCCGAGCCGTCGTACATCAACGGTGAAATGCCTCCTTTCAACCCGACGCGCATGTTCACCCGTGCGGGTTGCAAAGTGTACTCAATCCACTGCTCGATCGCAGGCGACGGAAGTCCACTCTTCTTGCTCAACGTTGCGCTCGGAACGACCCATATGTCGCTCCAAAGTGACGTTCCCGATTCCGGAACGACGAGTCCTATTAAATTGGACCGCCGCGCCACGGAAAATATATCCTCCGACGGCCCGACGACAACCGCACAATCGCCGCACGCAAGTGCCTGTAAATATTGCAAGTCATCGAAAATTTTCACGTTCGACCGCAAGGTGCTCACGCGCTGACTCACTCGTCCGTCGACGCCGCCAACGTCTGTGGCGTTCATGGACATTCCTTCCGCCTTCAGCGCCGCGCTCAGCACTAGCCTCGGCGCGTTCGGCATACCAATCAACCCTTTCAGTCGCGGGTCGAATAAATCGCTCCAATCGCGCGGCGGAGGTACGCCTTTCGGGAGTTTATCCTTTCTATACGCCAACATTGAACACCCAAACCGATACGGCGCGCCGTACACCTCGCCGCTCGCGCTCACCGCACCACTTCTCGGATCTCTCCTCACGAGCGCTTGCCATATCGGTGACAATCCATTATACCACGCCGAACGTTCGCATGATCCGAGCGGTAATATGAGCCCATTCGAAATCGCCGGAGCCAGCCACTCGTCGCCGAGCGTACACACGTCTACGTTTTTAATCTTCTTCCCTCCAGACGCCATCGCACTGTACACATCCGCCACCGACGGCGCAGTCTTCACGTTCAATTTCACTCTCTTCCCTTGCGTCGATAAGAACTCGCGGGCGGCGGCGCTATTAATCGACTGTCGTAACGCCAACACGTCGAGCGGCACGTCAAACGCGTACGCCGACGCTCGCCCGCCTTCATACGTAATATCCGTCACCGCCGACGCCGCGCGCGCGGTTGACCACACGAACGACGCCGTGGATGTCACGAGCGCCGACCGCCGCGACGTCACGCGCTCGTCCGCCCGGCTCGGCGCGTGATTGTCTCGCGAATCCGATGCAAAGCCTTCACCCACGACACTACAATCATCGCGCTCGCGCGGCGCGCTCGCGCGCCTCTGCGCGCCGCGCGCCCCACGCCGCGCGCGCATGTTGCGTGAGCGCACATTCGCGCGCGCATCCAGCGCGCTCGCGAGCGCCATCGCGT
>Ga0181603_10002509_pt1 | contig 14519 bp, 12 predicted proteins | sample 041ome_13_FD_148633 | JGI IMG/M metagenome (GOLD analysis project Ga0181603, IMG submission 148633) | Coastal salt marsh microbial communities from the Groves Creek Marsh, Skidaway Island, Georgia - 041409US metaG (spades assembly) | ecosystem: Environmental > Aquatic > Marine > Intertidal zone...
GGGTGGGGTGCCCAAACTGCTCACGGAAAAAGCCCCTTCCTATTGGCATGGTTGGACTCCAGACGGGAAAGAGTTTGCCTATGTGGCACTTCGAAATGGGGATTTCGATATTTATAAAATGGATATCAACGGTGGGGAGGAAATTCGATTGACCACTTCTGAAGGATTGGACGACGGCCCCGACTATTCTCCGGATGGAACTATTATTTATTACAACAGCATGGCGTCTGGGCGTATGGAGTTGTGGCAGATGAATGCCGATGGGAGCGAAGCCGTTCAATTGACCAATGACCCCTATTCCAATTGGTTTCCCCATCCTTCACCCGATGGCAATTACTTGGTTTACATCTCCTATTACGAGGATCAAGGAAGTAACCATCCGGCCATGAAAAAAGTGGCTTTAAAATTATACGATTTACGAACGAAAGAAATCAAAACACTTTGCAGCTTTACTGGAGGACAGGGTACAATTAACGTTCCCTCTTGGTCGCCCGATAGTACTCAATTTGCTTTTGTAAGCTATGTGCCATTGAATCAATAATCATACAACAGGGTAGGTTTAAAACTTCTTTTATAAATACTTTATAACCTCCTTTTGGAGGTTTTTTTTAAGTCCTTGTTGCTATTTCCTATTAAAAAACCCTCCACAAGGGAGGGTTTTTTTATTTAGTTTACACTGCCTTGAAATTGTAGTAATTCTAGCAAAACGCGATGACGAAAACCATCGGGATCGTACTCTGCCATTTTGGATTTAGACAAAATAGAAGTATCGTAATCCATAGGGGATAGGGCTTGTAAAGCACTCGCCATATCGGTATAGTGATCATAAGAAACAATGGAGGATTCATTCATTCCTTGTGGATATACTTTGGCAAGGATTCCCCAACCCGCAAAACCATTTTTACCTAGGTTTTTTTGGAAATGAGGTTTCCAAAGCTTGAGGTTTTCATTCACAAACCCCGTCAAATCTTTCGGTTTGGAATAATTCCATACAGCATATTTAAACTCTTGTAAGGGCAATAACTCATCGATCAGTTTGAATCGATCAACCATCAACACCTTTGAGATGTCATTGGTGGAAATCAAACTGGGATCCATTCCCAATACAGCTTCGGCATTTGCCCAAATTTGCATGCCATTTTCAAGTTGTTTAAAGTCCTTGTACACGATTACAAAGGCGTGGGTTGGACGACTTTCATCATTTATCATGCCGGCATCAGCGACACGGAAAAAGGCGGTAGCCAAAAGTTTTCCGTTGTCTATGGCATTTTGCTTGACTTTGGACCAATGATTCATTTCTTTGGATTCAAATTCAGCAATATTTTCTGAAGCTACATGACGATAGTGAATTTCAATAATGTTCTGACCCATCATAGAAAGAGACATAAAGAAAAAGGAAACATAAAAAAGTGTTTTCATTTAAATTGATTTATGATTAGAACTTCTAATTTAAAAAAAAAATTGGGATTTAATAAATTCTAGGATTTTTTTTGGAGCAACTTTTTGTTGAGCTTGGCGATAAATCATTACCTAGATTGGTCGTGATCGAATCTCGGAATTTATATCGCATAAAAAAAGCCACTAAGTTGAGTGGCTTTTCAATTTTATTGGGTTAGTTGTTCACTAACGGACAGCCATCACAAGACTAAGCACTTCAACTTTTGTCATTTTTCTAAGTTTTAAAATATTACTGTAATTGGCTTTTTCTTGTTTTGAAAGTTGGGTCGCGACTCCTGAGTTTTTATACATATCGTTCATAGACTCAAAAAAATTGGCCACCAGGTAATCATCTTCATCTTCGGCATGAGGAGTGTCAATGGAATGAAGTGCCCATCCTCTTAAAAGTGGGTTTTTTTTATGTGCAGGCATAAAATTGTTTAATTCCATCTGCTCATATTCGAAAAAATTTAAAAGATCAACATCCATATAGCCTAATTGAACAACGTTTACAGGTTGTTCTTTTATGGGAGCAAATCCTCCTTTGAATGAAGTCATGATGACTTTGGAGCCAACAACTAGTGAAGATAGCTGTTCTCTTACTCGAGCTAATTCGGATTCTGAAAAAAGTGTTGTAGGGTTGTTGCCCATATCCATAGTTTCCAAAGAAGGTTCTAGGTGTATATAGAGAAATGTGGTGTGTGCTATATCTTCTTGATTTTCAAGACGCCACATGTCCCAGCCTATTTTTTTGCCTGCGTCAATGTTCTGTTTGTGAATTTTAGAAAAATACGCTTTCTCCAAAGAAATCAATTTTTCAGCATCACTACTTTTGACCGTTATATAATGCATAACCACAGGCATGTTTTGTTGAGCGAGTGCTAATGAAACGGTAAATAGAAATAATAATAAAATGGTTTTTTTCATTTTGATTGGTTTATGATTAATAATTCATCCAAGTTAAAAATTTTATTTAGCATTCGTAGTCTTTGGACACAAAATTGAATTACCCCCTCATGATTTAAAACCATTTTTGTGTTTCAACCCCCGGTTTTAAAAAACTAGTCGGCAGTATAGCCCGACGCACCTTGATCGTTATCCTGAAACATGGTTCTCAAAGTTTCTTTACTCGGTTTAGAAATAACGGGTTCGAAATACTTTTTAAATAAGGCATATCCTAAAGGATTATTTGCAAGGATACCCTCAGGTGTTCGGGCATTGTCATTCCACTCGGGAGCAAGACTTCCACCTTCCCAAAATTCACTAAACTCCCACATCCCAAAGGTGAGTAAGTACTGGTATTCTTTAAGCATCACTGGCCAAGCATCTTGGTTGTTCATATTCCCCCCGTAGCCTTCAATGTCAAAAACCCCATTTTCATAGGCTTCCATCATTGCTGAGAAAAGTTCAGTATTGCTGATGTCCCCCAATTCAATCTCGATATCTAATGCTTCTTGGGATCCTTCAACGCCTCCTTTCACTCCAAAACGATGAATGGTATGCAATAGATGTTCTAAAATTTCAGCGATGTCATCATCTCCCGTAAAACGACTATCAATATTTTTATACCAGACCATATCATCTAAAAACATTTGGTCTTCAAATGCTTCCAGACCTGGATAGGATTGCCCTCTGTTATCATCAAGGAAATTGGGGTTATATTCCCCTCCTCCGCCATAGGCAATGCGTTGGCCTGTGGGATACCCCTTGTGCCATCCCTCTTCACCCAGTAGTGTTTTAATCATGGTTAGTTGAGCATCGGGGTCAATACCCTCGGCCTCTTTATTTATAAGTAATTTGATAGCTTGAGCCGCTTTATAAGCCCAAGCATCGGGGACGGCTTCCTGACCACCTATTGCTCCTGCAATAATTATTTTAATACCGTGAACCGTCAATGATCGATCGTAAAAGATGATGGGGTCAATCGTAACAAGTTCACCACTGGCATAATATGAAGTAGTGTTAACGATGATTTCTTGGAAAATGGGAGTCAAAGTAATATTTGCATTTATAGAAAGGGTTAATTCAGATTCCGTTTCATCACGATCTACCCAACCTACAAATTCATACCCTTCATTTGGAGTTGCTGAAAGGGTCACTTCGGTGCCTTCATCATAGGTTCCTCCTTCGGAGGATACTGAACCGCCCTCCGCTGCCGAAACTGTTAGTGTATATTGTGTGGGTGTAGCCTCTGTTTCGGTTTGAGTTTCGGTTTCAGTGGTAGATGTTGTTGGTGTTTGAACTGAAGCGGGTGTAGTTGTATCTACTTCTTCAGTAGAACAGCTATTCAAAAAGTTGAAGCACAAAAAAACAGTTGAAAATAGAAATAAAAATCTCATTGGATTGGTTTATAATTGAATTTCTAAGATACAAATTATATTCTTGAATCTAAAATGTTGATAATTAATACTTTGAAAACCATCTCATCAATAATTTATCAAGTATCAACAGGGGTAGGAGAAACAGACTCGGAATCGACAATGGTAGGGGCAATTATTGAGGGCTAGGAGCTAGGGGCAGGGAACTTTAGCCATAAATTAAAAAGATCCACTATTTCTAGTGGCTCCTTTCAATTGTATTTGGACCATTACCAGCCTGGGCCTAATGTACCCGCTATGATTCTGATAAAGTCAATCAGCACCCAAAATCCGAGACCACCGAAGGTTAGTAATTGAACGACACCTTGCCAAATGTCACCTAAATAAAAACGGTGAACTCCAATAGCTCCGAAAAAAAAGCAAAGCACTAGTGCTACGATTTGATTGTCACCGGCCACGGCTGTTGATGCAGAAGAATTCATTACGGTTGCATCAATGGACATTTCACTATTGTTTTTGACAACATTCCTTTTTACGGGAAAGGATGCAAATACATTTGTAGTGAATGTAAAAAGAAAAAGGTAAAGTAAAATCTGTTTCATTTTATTTAAAATTTAGTTGATTAAAGCTTTGAATATAACTAATAATTTAATAGAATAATAGCTTTTTCTCCAGTTTTAAAATCCAGTTTAATTTTATGTAGTACTTTTTTTGAAGCATTTTCAATGATAATCGCAGCTGTTATAGGAGGGATTTCTCCTTCATCAATACCCTTTATTTCAAGGGTGTTTTTCTTTTTGTCAACATCTATTTCAAAGTAAGTTTCACTTTCAAGAATTTTAATATTCTCACCTTCCTTGTCATTACTTTTGACATGGATAATGTCTCCATCAAAGAGTTTGTAGTCTCTGATGTAAACCTTGTAGGGTTCCTCCAAATTGAAATTTAACACATTATCTTTGGTCAGACTTATTTCATCATTGGGGGCGATGAATTGATTTTTCAAAGCGTTTATTTTTTCCTTAATGATTTCTAAGGAGTCTCCCAATTTTTTATTGACAAGATTGGAATTGTCCATCATTTTTTCTGTTTTGGCAAACCTTTTTTCAATGAAATCTTTTGAAACCAATTGGATGGTACCGTTGATACAAGAAGCTCCATCGGTAAAAACACCCAGGAAATCAATATTAAGATTTTTGGCAGTAAAGAGTTCTTTTTCGTTTAGGTTAAATGTTACCAAACAAAAATCATCAAAAGTGCTGTAGTCTGCTTTTGTATAGACCACCTCTTGTTCTTTGAAATAGATACGATCCCTAATGGTTTTGACTTCAAATGTAGTTTTGGTTTCAGAAGTGCCCCCTTTATCCGAAATGGAGTAGCCATTAATGACATTACCCAATCTTGTAATATTTATTTCATAGGGAAAGGTGACCGAGTCGTTGGTATGTATAAACCCGCTGAAACCAACAGATTCAAATTGCCCATAGGTCCATGTGGATAGGAGCAGCAATACTAAAACATATTTTTTCAAAATAATATAGTCTGCGAGCAATAGTACTATTACTCAATTTTAAATGAAAACGGGTGTACCCTTTTGAATTTAATCTCAAAGCATTGAAATTAAAAAAAATAATACGGATGTGGTTAATTGCACCTACTTTTTTTAAAATGTAAATAAGCTTTTTATTTAAACGATAAATGGATGTATTTGATTAATCGATTCGAAATTGATCGGGAAATTGATCGGCAATCAAATCCCAAAAATAAGGAAGGATAAAAAACACAAACAAGCTCAAAAGTACGATGGAGATGACATTCATTATAATTCCTTTGCGCACCATATCCGAGATTTTTAAATAACCGGAACCAAAGACCACGGCATTTGGTGGGGTTGCTACGGGCAACATAAAGGCACACGAGGCGGCCAAGGCAGTGCTCACCATCAACATAAAAGGATGAATATCTAAGGTCAATGCTATGGGTGCCAAAATGGGCAGCAGCATGGCTGTTGTGGCTAAATTTGAAGTGATTTCTGTCAAAAAATTTACCGCTGTGATGAGTACAAAAATCAATAAAAATAATTGCAGTCCCATCAACAAATTGGCTTGACTACCAATCCACAAAGCCAATCCACTGTCGTCAAAAGCCTTTGCCAATGCCATTCCTCCTCCAAAAAGCAGAATCACATCCCAAGGCATTTTAACCGCATCTTTCCAATAAATCAAGGCTCCTTTTTTTTGTTTGGAAGGGAGTAAGAATAATAAAATACTAAAAAACATGGCAATGATAGTGTCATCAATATTGGGAAGTATTTTTTGTAGTAAAAAAGACCTGGTAACCCAACAAAATGCGGTTAAAAAGAATACTATGGCAACTAACTTTTCTTCAAATGAAATTTTACCCAGTTCTTTCAACAAACGTTTAATTTCTTTTTTTCCTCCGGGAAACTCTGTTTGTTGAAATTTGAAGGTGTACACAGTAAGGTATTTCCAACAGATAAACAACAACAAGATGGATATGGGTAAACCAAAGGTAAACCACTGCATAAAGGTTATTTCATAATTATAATTATCGAGGATAACCCCCGCTAGAACAAGGTTTGGCGGTGTGCCAATTAAGGTGGCAATTCCTCCAATGGATGCGCTGTAGGCAATGGAAAGCATCAGTGCTTTTCCAAAAATTAGATTTTCATTTTCTATCGTACTCGGATTATCTTGTAATTGCGAAATAATTGCAAGCCCGATGGGCAGCATCATCACGGAAGTTGCCGTGTTGGAAATCCACATGGATAAGAAGGCCGTTGCGATCATAAACCCTAAAATGATTTTTCGTACATCAGAACCGATAATATTGATGATGTTTAAAGCAATGCGTTTATGTAGATTCCATTTTTCAATAGCAATGGCAATGATAAAACCTCCCATATAAAGAAAGATATATTTATGACCAAAAGCGGATGAGGTGGTTGGCAAATCCAACCCCCCGGACAACGGGAACAACACCATGGGGAGCAGCGCAGTGATGGCAATTGGGATGGCCTCTGTGATCCACCAAACAGCAATCCAAAGGGTACAGGCCAAAATTGAGTTTGCCTCTTTGGACAAGCCTTCGGGGTGAAAATATTTAAGAATAATAAAAAATAATAAAGGCCCTAAAATCAACCCTATGTTCTTAGCTTTCATTGTTATTGAATTAAATAATAAATGAGAATTATTGAAAAAACTGAAATGGGAATGCTCAAGGCGGGTATTAATAATGCGAGTTTTGGTTGGAGATCAAAATCTGCAGCAATGATAGCAATCGTATTCATAGCGCCTATTCCGGCACCGAGTATACAGATTTGACCGACTACTGAATCATGCATACCAAAAAGGAAGAGTATCCCAAAAATTATAAAAGGAGCAAGCACTAATTTGTATAAGGTCCCAATAAAAAAGTGTTTTTTATGAGTGTTAAACCCTTTTATATCTAATTGAAGACCAATGCTTAGCAGTGCTAAAACCGAAAAAGGACTACTTAGTTTGGTCAATATGGATTTTATCAGCAGGGGGTGCTGATAATTAAATAACATCAATACAAAAGAGAGCAACATCACCAGGAAAGGGGGAAAAGTAAAAATTCCTCGGATTACTTTTTTAAAATTCGGCTGGTGATCTTTGAACCAAACACCGGTAATTGTTCCGATAGAATTACAAACAACAAAAGTGCCTCCCAGACTTAAAATAATACCGTATTCCAGTCCTCGTTGACCATAAAACATATCAAATATGGGGAGGCCTACAAAAGAGATGCTGCCAATGCCAGAAGTCATAATCAGTGCTCCTAAGGTGCTTCTCTCGTATTGGAATATTTTATTTAAACCGTAAAAATAAGTGATGGAACCTAAGTAAATAATCCACGGGGTAAGTATCAGCCAAAGATGTTCCAAGCTAAATCTTAATTCGGGCAGATACAGGAATGTGAGTATTGGAATAAAAAAATAGATTAAAATTTTATTCAGCCCCAATTCAAAGCGTTGGGGAAGAATATTTATTTTTTTAAAATAAAATCCAAAAGAGATTAAAATTGCGACAATTAGGATATTGACCATAGTCTATAAAAAGAGGAAGGCGGTGACGCCTTCCCCTTGCGTGAACGAATTTGAATAAAAGTGTTAAAAATTGATATTTAATCCCAAATAATAGTAGGCACCATTAAAACCAAATTGATTTGAGTTTCTGGAATACGGTATCTGACCATTGGAGTAAGAACTTGCTTGACCCACAAATCCGTCTCGGGTGTTGTTGTATTTATCAGGATAAACGTCGAAAATATTATTGCTTCCCAGCGTCATGCGATAATGCTCCGAAAAATTATAAGTTATGGCAAAATCTGTAAGTAGTTTTGCAGAAAATATCTGCACATTATTGGAGCCTTCTCCCTTTATGACATTGGAATCGTCCAAGGACAATCCTCCACTGGAAGCTCTCACCTCTCCAAAATTTGTGAATCGGGTGATAAACCCAAATTTTCCAATATCGTAATTTACATTGAACAATAATTTGTTACGTGGTTGCGCGACTTCTATCAATTCTGTGGCAACAGCACCCAGTAATTTAGTGTTCTGAAATTTGGCATCCGCTCCTGCTAAAATTTCAGAAGGGGTGTCTTTTTGACTCAACACCTCCGTTTGATTGAGCGTAAAGGCCAAACTTGCATTTAGTTTATTTTTCTCAGAAAACGTTTTTTTGTAGGCGAAGACAAAATCTAAACCTCTGGTTCTTGTGCTGATATGATTGGTGAAAAACCGAATTTCTCTTGCTTCCGAGAATAGGTTAGCAACGGCTGGAAAATTGGCGGTGTTCAATCGTTCAGAGATTACGATTCGATCATCAATATCGATTTGAAAGGCATCAAGAGTGAATAAAAGATCACCTTCTAAAAGTTTTGCGGTAAGTCCAAGATTGTAGTTGTTGGAAATTTCCGCTTTTGGTTGTTCGATTCCCAATTTTTCAAGTCTGGGGTCGTCGCTGGAAACCTGCTTGGTGATCACAATAACGCCGTTTTGCACGGTAGAGGTGTTTACTCTATTTCCAATTTGCGCTAACGAGGGTGCTCTGAACCCTCTGTTATAGGAGCCTCTAACGGCAATTTGATCAGTAAGTTTGTAGCGTGTCGCCAGTTTGCCTGATAAATTGCTGCCAAAATCAGAATAACTTTCAAAGCGCAGTGCTGCGGATAGTAAAAATTGCTCTGAAAAATCTTTCTCCACATCAACATAAACACCAAAGTTGGTTCGACTTAAATCATTTTCATCCACATCGGCAATACCAGGTCTAGCACTTGATCCAACATCTTTACCCTGAGCAGCAAGCGGACCAACTTCATAGGATTCTGGCGAACCAGAATGTAAGATGAAATTATCCTTTCTGAGTTGGGCTCCAAAAGCCAAGTTTAAATCCTCTTGTATAACCTTAGTCATATTAAACTCTCCTATAGATTGCTTGAACTCATATCTACCTACTTTAAACTCCGTCGGAGTAGCAGAACCCAATGAAGGATTTGTTGTATTATTGGCGAATAAGTCAAGATAGTTTCTTCCGTAACTATAGCTTAAATCATAATTCCAACCTTCCGAAGTAGTCCGATCAATTCCAAAAACGGTTGAACCATCAAAAGAAGTTCCTGGAAGTTCAGGCACATACCCATCAGGAAAAACAGATAAAACAGCTCTGCTACTTCTGCCTGGATTTCTAAAAAATCCATACGCCAAGATGTCTTTTCTGGAGACCCCTCCAAAACTGTAAATTTTCCATTCTTCATTGATGGGGAATGCGGAGTTATAAAAGGCCTGATAAGTATCATTTTCATTGGAACCATAATTTCCAACTACGAAATCTCCTTTGGGATACACACCTCTATCTGCTCTGGGGTTAGCGGTGTCATAAGGAAAATCAGGGGTGGGTCCAGTAACTGAATAATCATCGGGAGTTTTCGGATAGATTTGACCGGTAAAAGTATCAGAGCGGTTGGTGCCTTCAAATCGGAAGGTTTCTAAAGTGAAATTAAAAAAGCTATTTTCTTTTCCAAGTCCAAAGCCGTAGTTAATACTGTTTTTAAAAGTTGCACCATCTCCTTCTTTGTGAATTCCTGCCGTTCCGTTGTAGGTAACTTCACCTACAGAATTATTTAAGTTTAGGTTAATGATACCAGCAATGGCATCTGAACCGTATTGGGCAGCAGCACCATCTCTCAACACTTCAATTCTTTTCAACGCTCCAGAGGGAATTGAGTTTAAGTCGGTCACCACAGTTCCTAATCCGGGAGCCACATTCAAATTTAGGGTGGAAAATTGATGCCTTCTTTTACCATTAATAAGCACTAAAGACTGGTCTGGTGACAAGCCTTTTAAGGTGGCAGGATCGGCATAATTGGTAGTTCCGTTGACGCCATATTTTGCCGAGTTGAAAGACGGAGAAACAAATTGCACCTGCTGCCCCAAATCCGTTTGACCGGTGGAAGCCAACCCTCTCGCATTGATGACATCAACGGGTACGGGTCGGTCAACATCCGTTCTAGGCTTTCCTCTTGAACCAACAATGACGACAGCATCCAATTGTTCGGACAAGGCATTTAAAATGACATTGATGTCATTCTGACCTTCAATATTTACCTCTAACGTTTCAAAGCCTATAAATGAAACAACGAGTGTCGTCGCATCATCCGGTACTTCAAAGTCAAAATTTCCGTCAAAATCAGATTGCGTTCCAATCGTTGTTCCTTTTACAACAATACTTGCTCCCGGAAGTGGATTTCCATCGGTGTCTTTCACACTTCCTCGTACATCTCTTTCGAGGATGACATTTCTTCGGGTTTCAATTTTTTTGGATTTAAGAACAATTTGTTTTTCAAGAATTGTATAATCAATTGATGAATTGCGAAACAATCTTTCCAGGATCACTGGTGTTGTTTCACCATTAGCCGCAATCGTAACGTTTTTGTCTACATCAATATCTCCGGATCGATATAAAAATTTATAATCCGTTTGCGACTTAATTTCATTGAGCACCTCTTTTATTGGAACATTCTCAAAGTTAAAAGTCACTTTCTTTTGTGAATAAATATGATTTGGATAGGCCTGTAAAACAATAGCCACCACAAATAAGAGGGATAATTTGAATTTAAAATTACTGAGTAAGGAGTAATTTAATCTACTCTTGAAAAGAGTAAAAAAGGCATTTTTTTTCATGATTGTATAAGATTTGAGTTAGTAGTGTATTGAACGAATTTTCTTAATTATTTTTTGAGAAAATGTTGTTGTATTTTCCTTTTAATTCATAGGCTTCATTTTTTTATTAATATCTGATTGTCTTTTATTTCGTAGGTAAAATAATAGCTGGTTGAGAGTGCTTTTAGAATAGCTTCTATACTTTCAACATCAAACTGACCGTTGAATCGCACCTCCTTTAAAGCTTCATTTTCGTTAGTGATTTCAACATTGTATTTTCTTTCAATTTTAACTCTTAACGCATTGAATGTGATGTCGTTAAAGGTTATGCGATGACTGATCCAGTCGATGTAGTTTGATGGATCAACCTTTTTGGAGGTGAGTTTTCCTTCCTTTTTTTGAAATGAAGCCTGATAACTCGCATCGAGCTGGATCGAATTATTGTGGGTACTATCAATAACCTTCACAGATCCTTCAACCAAAGTTGTGTTTATAAAGTCATCATTGCTGTATGAAGAAACATTAAACTTTGTTCCCAACACCTTCACATTTAGAGCTTGTGTACTAACGACAAAGGGACGTTCTTCGTCATGCGCAACCTCGAAGTAGGCTTCCCCTTCCAAAAAAACGGTTCTTGAAGTAGATTTTGGTAAGAATGTTTTTGGAAAACGCAATTTGGTTTCAGAATTAAGCCAAACAACACTTCCGTCAGACAAAATTATCTTAAACAATTCGCCTTTTGGCACACGCAGTTGATTGTAAACTTCCTTCTCCTCTGATTCTTTTGATTTCACAAAAGACAATTCCTTTTTTTCCTCGCCAATAATCTTTGTTGTTCCATCTTCCAAAGTGAGTTCTATCCTACTGTTTTCTGGTATGGAAGTGTCGATTTCAGTAATATTAGTATGATTTTCCGGAATTTTAAATTTGTTGATGAAGTAGGTGCCCGAGATCACAAGTAGAGCAGCAGCTGCGTATTTTAGCAACGCTCTAAATTCGAATAATTTTTTCTTTTCAATTTTCTTTTTGAAATTTTCAAACGCAAGATCGGTGTCCATTTTACTGTTTTTATTCAAAGGAAAAAACAGTCGGATTTCGTCTTTAAATTGAGCTAAATGCCTTGTGTCTTTGGTGACCCAATCATAGAGTTTTTGCTCTTCCAGTTTTGAAGTTTCGCCCTTGAGATATTTTCGAATTAATTCTGTCATTTTACGCGTTTATCTATAATAGATATGCAAAACATGGAAAATACCCCCACTAATTTCTTTTATTTTTTAAATTTAGATAGACTTATGGCTGAAAATAACATCCAATTTAGCGATTTAGATTTCTCTCTATACCTGAAAAAAGGAAGTTTGGAAGCATACAAGATATTGTTTGATCAACTTTATCCCAAGCTTTTCAATTATATTTTAAAAATGTCAAATAATCCCGAAATAGCCAAAGATGTTGTTCAAAACGGTTTTGTTAATTTATGGGAAAAAAGAGCATCCATAAATACAGATTTGCGGATTGAATATTATCTGTTAAAGATATGTCGCAATGAGTTTTTGATGTATTTAAGAAAAGTAAAAAAAGAAAAGAGTCTATTAGACGCTTTAAAATACGAGATGATGTACGAGCTGTTTTTGGAGGAGGAATCCAACCCCACCCAACTCGATGTATTAGAGAAAGTCATTCAAGAACTACCAAAAAGAACAAAGGAGGCATTTCTGCTAAGTAAATATGAGCATTTAAAATATAAAGAAATTGCTCAAAAAATGGGTATTTCAATCAAAACGGTTGAAAAGCATATCTCCAAGGCGATGAAGCTGATAAAAGGTGTTTTGTTGTTGCTTATTATTTATCAAAGTATGGTGTTCTTTTTTTAAAGATTGAATGTGGATATTCTTTTCAAGGTTTAAGGCCGTTATAACAGAAAACAGAAAAAATTTAAGACGTAACTAAATCGAATTAAATGATCCAATCCCAGCACCTAGAGGGTGATTTACACAATTTTGGAGTGCTGTAGATAGCGTTTATTTTAGTTGTTTTAAAATGTTCGCAAAACCGCTATCTGTGAACTGTTCGTGTACTGTTTTGAAAATGCCCCTGATGATCAAGGGGTTGTATTCATTTGCGGAGAAAGAGGGATTCGAACCCCCGGAAATCGAATAAATTACTCAGCGAAAAGGCTGTATTTTCACTTCAATTGGTTTTAATCCAAGATTTCAAACACCTTGGTTTTGATCAAAATAGAGCTTTTAAAGAATGGTTTAAATGTTTGCCTAACGGTTTCGGCTAAGCTGCGTTTTAATGCAGTTTAGGTGGTGTTGTAAGCAGGCTTTCTTCTTTTCTATTTTTTATTTAGTTGTAATTTTAATTTTATTATTCAATTCAAGTATTTTTTTTACAAATGAATCGTTTGTTTTCGGACTAATATAAATTTCATTGTATTTTTCATATCTTATTATCAATCCATTCCGAGCTGTTGCTGGTTTAAATCCAGACCAAAGTGTTTTTCCTTTAATTATCTCGTGAATTTTGTCAATCTCAATTTTCCCTTTTATTGGTCCACTTTTATATTTTAGTTCAGTTTGAGTCAGTTCATAATTCGTTCCTAACCCTAACCAAATTAAAAAACCAGCGACTGCCAACATAAAAATGTCAATCCATTTAAATATATAATTCTCAATTCCATCAGAAAACATACTAAAGAGAACAATTCCAACAAAGAATCCAATTATGCTAAATCCTAATAATTGAAATAATATGTCTTTTCTGCTTTTAAATTTCATTTTCGTTCTGATTTTTAGCTTGCTTGCAACGTCCCGCTAAACGCAGTGAGGTTCTGGATTTTAGGTTTTACGAGTTTACTCGAAAAAACATAAAATACAATAAGAACCTTATCAAATTGCGCTTTAGCAATTGATGTGGCATCGTTTTCCCTCGATGGGCAGTTAAAGCTGTATTTTAAATTGTTACTCATTATTAGCAATTTGGTTTAGCGGGACGATGTAGCACATTTCCAAAGGGACGGGAGCACGCCAACGGCGTGCGTAGTAACTTTGGTCAGCTTTAGCTGAATGTGCTACATCTTGTATATATCTGTACTATTGCGTTTATATATTTTTTGATATTTATTGATGTAACTATAATATTATCAGTGTTTTGCCCTTCAATAAGCCAGTCAAAAGGGCTTTTTATATTTGCAAGATATTTTTTACTAATGTGTGAGCAAACAGCTGTTGTTTTGCTACTTCCATGTGCCAATAGCGCTTGAATATACCGTAGGTCTGTCCCTTTTTCCAGCAGGTGGCGGACAAAAGAGTTTCTTAGAAAAGCAAAATCAGCTGTGACAATGGGTTGATGTCGATGGATGTTGGGTATTAGCCCCAGGTTTTTCATGGCTGTGGATCAGATTTGGTTTTTTTGACGTTCTAATTTACTTAAAAAAAATTAATCGAGCGGAGAAAGAGGGGTTATTGTGTGAACCCTAATGAGATTCGTAAACAAACATAAAAAGCCAAACCTCGCTTCGCCTGTTTCGTTTGTTACTTTAGCCATTTCCCGATAGT
>Ga0181603_10002516_pt1 | contig 14491 bp, 14 predicted proteins | sample 041ome_13_FD_148633 | JGI IMG/M metagenome (GOLD analysis project Ga0181603, IMG submission 148633) | Coastal salt marsh microbial communities from the Groves Creek Marsh, Skidaway Island, Georgia - 041409US metaG (spades assembly) | ecosystem: Environmental > Aquatic > Marine > Intertidal zone...
CCATCACCAGCTTCTTCATTAGTTTTGCTAGCAACTTCCTTAACCATCTGAGCACCCATGTTCTCAAATTTATCTTCAAGGTCAATTTCTTTAGCAACTGAAACACCATCTTTTGTAATTCTTGGTGCACCATAAGATTTATCCATTACAACATTTCTGCCTTTTGGACCTAAAGTAACTTTAACGGTATCAGCTAAAATATTGACACCTCTCATCATTGCCGCTCTAGCTTCAGCGTCAAATTTAATTATTTTTGCCATTTTACTTTCTCCTTTAAATTAAATTATTTACCTGAAATACCCATAATGTCTGACTCTTTCATTATGCTGTATTCTTTACCATCAATTTTAACTTCAGTTCCTGACCACTTGCCAAATAGAACTTTGTCTCCAACTTTAACATCCATTGGAATTAATTTTCCATCTTCTGTTTTAGCTCCACCACCAACAGCAACTACTTTTCCTTCTTGAGGTTTTTCTTGTGCTGTATCTGGGATGATTATTCCACCAGCAGTTTTTTCACTGCTATCTAGAACTTCGATTAATACTCTGTCATGTAACGGTTTAAACTTCATAAATTCTCCTTATTAAATATGAGCCTCATATAGATACTGACCTAGCTTTTTCAAGTTAATATGGAAAATAAGTTATGAAAAATCCTAGGAAATTAAGGATTTTATGGTTTATATCTTAAATTATGACTAAAAATTTAGATTCTGAAGGTTTGCAGTCCATAGCTGAAAATTATGATCTTTTTTATATAGATCTATGGGGAGTAATGCACAATGGCATAGAACTTCATGAAGGTGCAATTTACACTCTAAAAAAATTATTAGAGATCAATAAAAATTTTGTTTTATTAACAAACGCACCAAGACCCATTCAGCCAGTTCAAGAATTTTTAGAAAAAATGGGTATGGAGGAAAAGTATAGAAACAAAGTTTTTACTTCAGGTGAAGCAGCTCTCAATTATCTTAAAAAGTTTTATCCTTTAAAAAAATTTTATCATATTGGTCCACCGAGAGATTTTGATTTATTTAATGACTTTAAAGACAATAAATCTAAAGATATTAATGAAAGCCAATATCTTTTATGTAGTGGTTTATTCGATGAATATGATCAGGATTTAAATTATTATAAAGATTTATTAGAAAATCATATTAATAAAAAAATGATTTGTACAAATCCAGATTTAATAGTTGATAAAGGCAGTGAAAGAGAGTTGTGTGCCGGATCAGTTGCTATGGTATTTGAAAAAATGGGTGGAGAGGTAGTGTATTTTGGTAAGCCCTATCCAGAAGTTTATAATCAATCAATAGACAATAATAATAAAAAAATTTTATCAATTGGAGACAACCTTAATACAGATATCAAGGGTGCAAATCTTTTAAATTATGACTCTTTATTAATTTCAAATGGAGTGCATAAAAATGAAATAAAAGATAATGGAATAGAAAAAGTATCAAAACAATATGAGTCAATTGTAAACTACATGCAGTCAGATTTAAAATGGTAAAATTATATAAAAATTTCAATATTAGTAAAAATCATAAAGGATCAATAATTTTAATTGGAAATTTTGATGGAGTACATTTAGGGCATCAAAAATTATTTAAGTTAGCAAAATCATATAAAAAAAAATACAATTTAAAAATTGGTGTGATTAATTTTGACCCGATGCCAAAAATGTTTTTTAACAAATCCCTAAAAAATTTTAGATTATCTAGTATTGATCAAAAAGTGAATTTAATAAATAATCTTGAAGTTGATTTTATTATAACAAAAAAATTTGACAAAACTTTTTCAAAGACAAAATCAATCAATTTTATAAAAAATATTTTAGCAAATAAATTAAAAGCAAAATTTATATTTGTTAGTAATAATTTTAGATTTGGAAATAAAAGAGAAGGAGATGTAAAATTTCTAATTCAAAATGAACAAAAGTATAATTATCAAGTTATTAAACCAAAACCACTTTTGATTAATAAAAAAATTGTTTCATCTTCTTTAATTAGAAATTATTTAGAAAATGGTTATCTAGAAAAAGCCAATAAATTATTAGATAGAAAATGGTCTATTGAAGGAATGGTTCAAAAGGGTAGACAAGTTGGAAAAAAAATTGGCTTTCCAACATGTAACATAGATATCAAAGATTATGTGTTAGCTAAACCAGGTGTATATGCGGTAAGAGTTTTAAGAAAAAATACCTTTAAAATTTTAAAAGGAATAGCAAATCTTGGTTATAGACCAACATTTAATCAAAAAAAAATCTTACTAGAGGTTCATTTGTTTAATTTTTCTGGAAATCTTTATAATAAGCACTTATCAGTTGAGTTTTTAAAATTTATAAGAAAAGAGAAAAAATTTAAAAATATTAATAAGTTAAAGTCTCAAATTAAATTAGATTTAAAAATAGCAAAGAGAGTATAATGAGTAATCCACAAATTAACCTTCCAAAGACAGCTTTTTCTATGAAGGCTAATTTACCAGTAAGAGAGCCAGAAATCTTAGAATATTGGAAAAAAATTAATCTCTATCAGGAGCTTAGACAATCGAGCAAAGGTAAAGAAAAGTTTGTCTTACATGATGGTCCTCCGTACGCAAATGGCAATATTCATATGGGCACTGCTTTAAATAAAATTCTAAAAGATATCATAGTTAAATTTCATCAAATGGATGGAAAAGACTCAATCTATGTTCCAGGATGGGATTGTCATGGTCTGCCAATTGAATGGAAAATAGAAGAGCAATATAAAAAAAATAAAAAAAATAAAAATGAAGTACCGATAGTTGAATTTAGAAAAGAATGCAGATCATTTGCAGAAAAATGGATTGAGGTTCACAAAGGTCAATTTAAACGACTAGGTGTAGTAGGAGATTGGGAAAACTATTACTCTACGATGAGTTATGATGCTGAAGCTCAAATTGTAAGGGAATTAGGAAAATTTTTAAAAGAGGGTAGTTTATACAGAGGATTTAAACCTGTTTTATGGTCAACTGTTGAAAAAACAGCACTTGCAGATGCTGAAGTTGAATATCAGGATCATAAGTCAGATACTATTTATACATCCTTTCCTGTAAAATCATCTAGTTTGAAAGAACTTGAAGGAAGTGAGATTATTATTTGGACAACAACTCCATGGACTATACCTGCTAACAAGGCTTTAGCTTACAATGAATCTCTTGATTATGTATTGATACAATTAAATGATGATGGTGATTTTAAAAATAGAAAGATAGTTATTGCAGAAGCTTTATTAGACTCAGTTATAAAAGAGTGCTCTATAAAAGATTATAAAGAAATTAAAAAATTTAAAGGAAAAGATTTTAAAGACACAATCTGTAATCACCCTTTTTTCAACTTGGGTTATGAATATGATATTCCAATGTTGGAGGCAAGATTTGTAACAACAGAACAAGGAACAGGTATTGTGCATTGTGCTCCAAGTCATGGACCTGATGATTTTAACTTATGTTTAAATCATGGAATTAAAGCTATTGAAACAGTAGATGGTGATGGAAAATATACTAAGAACGTTCATTTATTTGAAGGTAATCATATCTTTAAAGCTAATCCAATTGTAATTGAAAAACTTAAAGAACAAAAAAATCTATTGGCTAATGGTGAGCTAACACATTCTTATCCTCATTCATGGAGATCTAAAGCACCATTAGTTCATAGAGCAACACCACAATGGTTTATATCAATGGAAAGTCATAAATTGAGAGAGACAGCTTTAAAAGCTCTAGATGAGACAACATTTTATCCTAGTAAAGGAAAAGAAAGATTAAGATCAATGATTGAGACAAGACCTGACTGGTGTGTTTCAAGACAGAGAGTTTGGGGAGTTCCTCTTCCAATTTTTGTGAATAAAAAAACAAAAGAGATATTGGTTGACGATGAAGTTAATGAAAATATAGCAAATATTTATGAAAAAGAAGGTTCAGATTGCTGGTTTTCAGACGATCCACAAAGATTTTTAGGTGAAAAATATAAGTCAGAAGACTATGAAAAATTAAGCGACATTGTTGAAGTATGGTTTGATAGTGGATCTACTCATTCGTTTGTTTTAGAGAAAAGAGAAGATTTAAAATGGCCAGCATCGATGTACCTTGAGGGTTCAGATCAACATAGAGGTTGGTTTCATTCATCCTTGTTAGAGTCTTGTGGAACAAGAGGAAAAGCTCCGTTCGAGTCAATTTTATCACATGGTTTTGTTGTCGATGGAAAAGGATTAAAAATGTCCAAATCTCTTGGAAATGTAATTGCACCTGAGGATATTTTAAAAAAATATGGTGCTGATATTTTAAGAATTTGGGTAGCTTCATCTAACTATGCAGAAGATTTAAGAATTGATCACTCAATTTTAGATCAACATGCTGACTCTTATAGGAAAATTAGAAACACTTTTAGATATTTACTTGGAAACCTTAATGATAATTTTGAAGAAATTGATTTAGAAAAAATAAATACATCTGAACTACCTGAATTAGAACAATTTATGCTTCATAAAATTTATTCCTTGAATGAAAATTTTAAAAATTATTTTAATAATTATGATTTTCACAATCTATATAAAGAGTTGTTAAATTTTTGCACTGTAGATTTATCAGCTTTTTATTTTGATATTCGAAAAGACTCTTTATATTGTGATTCTAAAGACTCTAAAAAAAGACAATCTACAATAATTTTATTAAATGTTATTCTTAAATCATTATTAAGATGGTTTGCTCCAATTTTATCATTTACTACAGAGGAAATATATAGACTGATAATGAATGATGATAAAAGCATTCATTTAACAAAATTTTTAGAGTTTCCAAAAAGCTTTAAAAATGAAAATTTAAATCAAAAATGGCTAGAACTTATTAAAATTAGAAATGTCTGTAATATTAGTATTGAGGAAAAAAGAGCAAGTAAGGAAATTGGATCAAGTTTAGAGGCAAGTTTAAAAATCAATTTAGATAAAAAGTTTAATGAAATTTCAAAAGATATAGATTTCTCAGAACTTTGTATCACTTCAAGTGCAGAAGTTTCCTATTTAGAAAACTCTGAGACAAAAGTTCAAACTACCAAGGCAGAAGGTTCAAAATGTCAAGTATGTTGGAAAATTACTAAGGACGCATGTTCAAGAAAAACTTGTCCACAACCAACTGAATGATATTTAAATTTTTAAGCAAAAATTTTTACATTAGTTTTTCAATAGTAGCTTTAATCTATTTTTTAGATAGGTTGTCTAAAATATACGTTATTCAATTAGATAAAAATAATCTTGGATCAGATATCTTTAATTCAACTTATTTAAATATTGTATTGATTTGGAATAAAGGGATTGCGTTTGGTTTACTTTCATTCAATGAGTCTTATTTATACAATATTATAAGTTTAATAATTGCGATAATTATTATCGTATTAATTATCATGTCTTTAAAAAACCAAGGTTTTAAAAGATACTCGCTATTAATGATTGTTGGCGGAGCATTAGGGAATTTACACGATAGAATTTTTTTTAATGCCGTGCCTGACTTTATAGATTTTCATATTGGAAATTTTCATTGGTTTATTTTTAATGTATCAGATATATTTATTACATTAGGTGTAATTAGCATGATTGTTTTAGAGCTATTTGATAATAAAAATGAAAAAATTTAACAATGATAAAAAATATTAAGTCTTCACTTTTAATAATTTTTAGCACCATTCTCATTTCAAGTTGTGGCTCAGTTCAGAAAGCATTTGACCCACAAAACAAAAATACATCTGAAGAATTTTTAGTTGAGAAAAAATCTCCTCTTTCAATTCCCCCAAGTTTTGAAGAATTGCCAGTGCCATCAAATGAAAAAGTTAATAAAGAAAATCAAATTAATAATATTGAGTCATTGATTACCGAAGAAAGCAATAATGAAAAATTAGAAACTGTTGAGTCAGATAAAGATTTTGAACAGTCGATACTTGATAAAATCAAAAATAATTAATGTTAACTCAAAATATAAGTTTTAAAAACTTCTTAACAAAAAATAGAAACATACTTGTAAAAAAAAAATTAAATTTAATTTTAAAAGAAAAAAATCAAGTAATTAATTCACTCTCCAAATCTTATAAAGATAGCTTTAGTAAAAAAAATATAAATCATTTTAATAAAAAATTTGACTATCGAATTATTGGAATGGGAGGATCTACTCTTGGAGCACAAGCAATTTATGATTTTTTAAAAAAAAAAATTAAAAAAAACTTTATATTTGTTGATAATTTGAATGCATTTACAAATAATAAAGCAAAAAAAAACCTTAATAATTTAATTATATCTAAATCAGGAAATACAACTGAAACGATCGTAAATGCTAATATTTTAATAAAAAAAAAAGATAAAAATTTAATTATAACAGAGAAAAAAAAGAGTTATTTAAGTTTACTTGCAGAAAAACTAAAAGCAGAAGTTGTTGATCATAATAATTTTATAGGTGGGAGATATTCTGTTTTGTCAGAGGTCGGGATGTTGCCTGCAGAATTAATGGGACTAAATTATAAAAACTTCAGACAATTAAATAATTTAGTAAAAAATAAGTCTTTCATGAATGCGTTGATTTCAAATGTAGAATCCACAGTTTATTTTTTGAAAGCAAAAAAATTTAACTCAATTATTATTAATTATGATGAGCAATCAACCAATCTATTTAATTGGTATCAACAATTAGTTGCTGAAAGCCTTGGAAAGAAAAAAAAAGGTATACTTCCTATAATTTCTGTTATGCCAAAAGATAATCATAGTGTGATGCAATTGTATCTAGATGGTTTTAAAAATAATTTTTTTACATTTTTTTACTCACATGAAAAAAATTCACCTAAAATAAACAATGAAAGAGTTTTATTGGAGCAAAAGTTTTTAAAAAATAAGGATATTAACCAAATTATGTATGCTCAAAAAAAAGCAACAGAATTTGTTTTTAAAAAGAAGAATATTCCTTTCAGAAGTTTTGAAATAAAAAAAAGAGATGAAAAAACGCTAGGAGAACTTTTTTGTTTTTTTATTCTTGAAACCATACTAATTGGTAAGAGTTTGAAGGTTAATCCCTTTGATCAACCAGCTGTAGAACTTATAAAAAAAGAAACTAAAAAAATTCTAATCTAAGAGCAAGACCCAAAAATAATTTTTGAAATTCCATATTTTTTTTCATCAATTAAATGAAAATTTTCTGGAAATGTGTCTATTTCTTTTTTGTGTCGATGAATAATTATTATGCCATTATCGTTAAGTATTTTATTATTAATTATTTTGCTTAGAATATTTTCTAAGGCTTTTTCTTTATAGGGAGGATCTAAAAAGATCAGATCATAAGTTAATTTTAAACTTTTGAATTCAAGTCTATTTAAAATATCTGACTCAATAATTTCATAATTAATTTCTGATTTTAAATTATCTAAATTTTTTTTTAAAATTGGTAAAACAGCTTCATATTTCTCTATAAATGTCACATGACTTGCTCCTTGAGAAAGACATTCGATACCAAATGAACCAACTCCAGAAAATAGATCTAAAACTTGTGCTTTTTTTAAATCGATTGAAAACTTATTTGAGTGATTAATTATGTTAAATATAGACTCTTTAGTAAGATCTTTTAATGGTCTTGTTTCTTTATCTCTAGGTTCAATTAGTTTCTTTCCTTTAAATTTTCCACCTATGACTCTCATTAATCAATAACTTTAAAGCCAATATCTCTTCTATAAAATCCACCGCTCCAATCTAGTTTTTTTATATATTCATGCACCTTATCTCTAGCTTGCAAAAAATCATCTGAGAGTGAGATAAAATTTAGTACACGTCCTCCTGTTGCATATATTTTATCATTTTCTTTTTTAGTTCCAGCATGAAAAATGAAATTATTTTCATCTATATTTAAATTTTCAATATTATCTATTAAGATATTCTTTTGATATGTGTCTGGATATCCTTTTGAACACAAAACAACACATAAACTTTTTTTATTAGTCCATTCAATATTTATATCTGCAAGTTTTTTATCACAACAAGCCTCAAGTATTTGAACTAAATTAGTTTTTAGTTTTGGGAGAATCGTTTGACACTCAGGATCTCCCATTCGAACATTATATTCGATTAGATAAGGCTCATTTTCAACAATCATTAAACCAGCATATAAAAAACCTTTATAGTCAGTTCCAAGATCTTTTAGCCCCTTAAGAGTAGGTTTAATAATTTTACTTAAAATCTTATCCTCTAAATCATTGTTTATAAGCCTAGAAGGTGAGTAGGCACCCATTCCACCGGTATTTTTACCAGTGTCTCCTTCAAAAACTCTTTTATGATCTTGTGCAGTTTCAAAACTTTTAAAGGTAGTTCCATCACTAATTATAAAATAGCTCATTTCTTCACCTTTAAGAAATTCTTCTATAAGAACATTTTTAGCTTCTCCAAATTTTCCATTAAATATTTCTTCTACTGCCATGAAACTTTCTTGTTCATCATTACAAATATAAACCCCTTTTCCTGCAGCTAGATTGTCAGCTTTAATTACATTTGGATATTTAGCATTTTCTAAAAATTTTTTAGCATCAGTTTTATTTTCAAAAATACCAAAGTTAGCAGTAGGAATATTGTATTTTTGACAGAGTTTTTTTGTAAAGATTTTAGATCCTTCTAGCTGAGAAGCAACTTTGTTAGGTCCAAACACTTTTATGTCAAACTTTTCTAAATAGTCTACAATTCCATTTACCAAAGGTTGTTCAGGACCTACGACAACTAAATCTATAGAATTGTCATTGATGAATTTATGCACTTTATCAAATTTATCAATATCTAGCATAACATTAGTTGCAATTTTTGAAGTTCCTGCATTTCCTGGAATACAAAAAATTTCTTTTACGGAAGAAGATTTAGATATTGTTGATGCTAATGCGTGTTCTCTACCACCGCTACCTATAATTGCAATTTTCATATTAATATTTATATATCTTATAAATGAAAAATAAATTAGCTAAATTAAAATATATGCCAAATAATTTTCAAATCATTGAAGAAGGTGACCATGTGATTTGTGCAATTTCTAAAAAAAAAATCCCTTTGGAAAGTTTGAATTATTGGAATGTCGAAAAGCAAGAGGCCTATTTTTCTTATGTAGAATCTTCAATTAAAAGAGAAAAAGAAGACAATTAACTTTTCCATCGATCATGTGTCCAGATCCACTGATCAATATTTTTTAAAATCATTTTTTCAAGGACTTGGTTGAGAAATTCAGTAATTTCTAAGATCGACTTTGTTTTGCTTATTTTGATTGGTTCTGAGATATAAATTTTAAAATAATTTGAATTCTTTCTTTCAATATAAATAGGTACTAACTCACAATTATATTTTTTTACTAATTGAGCAGGTATTGTTGTGGTAGTTGCTAAATTGTTAAAAAATTTTACTTTTTCTCCCTCTCTAACACGCTGATCTATCATCAAAGCTATTGATTTACCTTTAATTACATTTTTAATTATTTCACGACTACCAGCTCTTCCTTTTTTAATTTGATTTTTGCAAATATTTTCTTTTCTAATTTTTTCCATCGTTTTGTTCAAAAAAATATTATTTAAAGGTCTATAGATTGCAGCCAGTTCAATTCCTGCTTTTTCTATCTCCATTGCCATAAGTTCAAAATTGTTAAAATGACCGGAAATAAATACAGCTTTTTTATTATTTTTTTTTAAATTTTCTAAATGCTCTAGACCATCTATTGAGACATATTTTTTTAGTTCATTGTTTCTAAATTTTTTTAAATAGACGTATTCGGCAAAAATTCTTCCGTAATTACCAAGCACATTAGAAGCAATTTTTGATGCATTTTTACTTTCTTTAATATTTGCTTTATCTAAATTTTGAATGATTGTTTTTTTTGATCTAAATATTGGACCAATCGTTCTTCCAATAAAAAAACCTAAATTTGATGAAAGCCGATATCCAATTATCTGAAAAAAAGTAAATAAAATTTTGATTATAATGAATTCTAAGAAGTAAAATATTTTTTTCATAATTTTGATATTAGAATTTTTTCTAGATTTTTTTTATCTTTAATTTCTAACTTAATTTTCAAAAATTTTATATTTTTTCTTTGAGATTTATTTAAACGAAAGAAGTCTTTTTCTGTTGTTACTAAAACTAAATTTTCTTTTTTAGCTTTATCAATTAATTGTTTTAGATCAGCATTCGTAAGTTTGTAGTGATCAGGATAAATTATTTTTTTACTTATATTAAACTTATATTTAATTAGTGTTTGTTCAAACTCATGTGGGTTTCCAATACCACAAAACATAAGATATTTCTTTTTTAGGTCAAAATTTTTTAAATTTAATGGTTTATAAATTCCTTGAAATATTTTTAAACTTTTATCTATAGATCTTAACTTAGATAAAAGTTTGCTATTTTTTTTCTCTCCATTTAAGAAAATTAAATCATAATTTTTAATTTCTTTTAAATTCTCTCTCAGTGGTCCTGCAGGAAGCATATATTCATTTCCAATTGCATATTTTGAATTAAAACATGCTATCTTCAAATCATAATTTATATTTTTTTGTTGTAAGCCATCATCTAAAATTGCTAGTTGATATTTTTTATTTACAGCAGATAAAAGTGCACTTTCTCTACTTGTTGCAGAAATAATCTTACCTGTATTACTTAATAAAGTAATTTCATCTGACTGATTTTCATAATTTTTTTTTATAAATACAGTCTTAAATTTTTTTTTGAGTAATTGATTTATTTCTATTGCCAAAGAGGTTTTGCCTGTGCCACCTACAAATATATTACCAATACAAATAGTTTTAATTTCAAATTTTTTTTTATTAGATAATTTTTTTATAATATTAATTAAATAAGTAATAGCTGACAAAGGGTAGAGTATAAATGATAAAAAATTTTTTGTGTCCCAAAATTTAGGTTTGATTAACTTCATATTAAGTATTTATTTATATAAAATAAATTTTTCTCAAGAACATCATTTCCAATCGAAATAATTTTTTTTATATTTTTATCAGGGATTTTAGTTTTTAATTTTTTTAATATTATATTTTCCATTTTTAAAATATTAGATGTAGATGATGATATTTTAAGATTATTTAAAAAAGCATATATTTCTTTGAAGTTTTTTACATTTGGTCCATTAATTATATAATTTCCTAATCTTGAAGGTTCTAGCGGATTTTGACCACCATGATTTATTATTGATCCTCCTACAAAACATACATTTGTTAAATTATAAAACTTAGATGACTCACCATAGCTATCAACTAAATATACATCTGTATCTTCTTGAAGTTTTTGATTTGAAGAATGTGTAATGCAATTAAGATCAAGATTATTTAAACTATCTATAATCTCATTTGTTCTATTTACATGTCTTGGAATTATAATTGTGATTAATTTTTTTTCTATCTTTTTAAGTTTCTTATGTAATTTTCCAATTAATATCTCCTCATCGTTATGAGTACTAGCAGCACACCAAATTTTATGATTTTTAAATTTATGTTTTAATAATTTTGACTCATTTTTTTGATTATTTTTTTGACCATAATATTTCAAATTACCTGCTGATTTTATATCTTTAACTTTTAAAAATTTTAAATATTTCAAAGTTTCAAGGTTTTGAGGCAATGCTAAAGAAATATTTCCAAAAACTTGTTTTGCAAAACTTGGAAAAATCTGCCATTTATTAAAACTACGTTCTGTAATTCTTGCATTCATAATTATAATTGGAATATTATTTAATTTTAAATTGCGAAACATATTAGGCCATATTTCTGAATCTATAAAAATTGCTAGTTCCGGACTCCAATATTTAATAAATTTGTTTACTATATAGTGATTATCTAATGGAAAATATACATGTGTTGTTTTTTTTAATTTTAGTTTTTTAAAAATTTTTGCTGAACTAGTAGTTGTTGTTGTTATTAAAATATTTTTTATTTTTTTATTTTTTTCTAGCTTTTGTATAATTGGAACTATACTCATTAGTTCACCAACGCTTGCTGCGTGTATCCAAATTTTTTTTTTATTTTTTTTTTGAGAATAAATACAAAATTTTTCCCCAACTCTTTTTATATCTTCTTTACCTTTTAATATTCGATATAGAATAATTGCAGGTGATATGATGATAGCTAAATTTGTGAGTATATTGTAAAAAAAATACATCAATGTTCTTTAATTTGTCTTTCATAGAAATTTTTGTAGACTTTTGATTGTATTAAAAGTTCCTCATGTTTTCCTGAGTCAATGATTTTACCATTATCAACAACATATATTTTATCTGAGTTAAGGATTGTTGATAATCTATGAGCAATTACAATTGTTGTTTTGTTTAAAGTTAATTGATCTAGTGCTTTTTGAATCTTTTCTTCAGTTTTAGAGTCTAATGATGATGTAGCTTCGTCTAGTAATATTATTTTACTTTTTTTTAGAAAAGCTCTTGCTATTGACAATCTTTGTTTTTCTCCACCAGATAATTTTACTCCATTCTCACCAATCATGGTTTCATATCCATTCTCTAAATTATTAATGAATTCAGCACACATTGAATGTTCAGCAGCTTTAAAAACCTCTTCATTGCTTGCTTCTGGTCTAGCGTATTTAATATTATTCAAAACTGTATCATCAAATAGTGTTGTGTTTTGATCTACTATAGATATTTGGTCTCTTAAAGATGCTAAATTAAACTTTGATATATCTTGACCATCTAAAAAAATACCTCCATCTGTTGGGGCATATATTCTTGGTATCATATTTAATAATGTTGATTTCCCAGATCCACTATGACCAACTAATGCTGTCATTTTGCCACCAGCAAAATTTGCATTAACGTTTTGGAGTACTCTGTTCTGTGGATTAGACTTGTAAGTAAAATTAACATTTTCAAAAATTATATCTCCTTTTGAAATAGCTAATTCATCTTTATCTGTGTTTAAATCAATTTCATTTTTAATATCTATAATTGGAAGAATTCTCTCTGCACCAGCAAATCCCTGGAATATTGCAACATTAACTTTTGTGAGAGTCTTTACTGGTTGGTAGGCTAACATCATAGCAGCGAGAAATGAAAAAAAGTTATTAATTGCTAATTCACCACTAATAATTAATTTTCCAGAATAAAATATCAAAATAGCAATCATTATACCTGTTAATATTTCCATTACTGGTGCCGACCTAATATATACAGCTGAAATTTTTGCAGATTTTTCTTTTAAATCATTTACAAACTTTTCAGATCTATTTTCTTCAAAATTTTCTCTTTGAAAAATTTTAATTATTTTATGATTTTTAAAAAGATCAATTAAGTATCTATTTAAATCACCAGATTTTTCTTGAGCTTGAGTTGAAATTTTACTCATTCTTTTTCCTAAAATTTTTGCAGTGATAGATGCAAGCGGAATCATAATAATTGCTATTAAAGAAAGTTTCCAGTTTTGAAAAAACATCACAAAAAGCAAACCTATTAATGTAAGACCATCTTTAAAAATACTTAGATATGCCTCAGATAACATTCTTGTGATTTGATTTACATCAAAATTTAAATTTGAAATATATTTACCAGAGTGTTTGCTATCTATAGTTTCAGTGTCTGCTTTAATAAAAGATTTAAGCATATCAGTTTGTAAAATTTTTTTAACTTCTTCAGATACATTAATCATTATTAGTTTAGCAAAATAAAGTGAGATACCTTTTGCACTAAAAGCAATAATAATTGCTACAGGGATAAGAATAATCAAAGTTTGATCTTTATTGATGAATATTTTTTCAATTGCCGGATCTAAAAGCCATGCTGTTGCTGAAGTGCTTAATGCAACTAGTACCGAAAAGACAGCAGCTAATAAAATTTTACCAAGAAATTTGCTTGTATAATCTTTATAAAGTCTTTTAAATGTTTTGGATTTTATCATTATTTCTAAATTAATTTTCCAATGAGAATGTTGATTAAGATTATTGCACCTAAAAAATTATTACTTTTAAATTTAGAAAAACAATCAATCGATTGGTTGGTATTTAATTTTTTAACCTGAAATACTAGCAAATGTAAAATGGGTATAATCATAAATAAAAAATAATAGATTTTAAATTTCATTAATATTCCAACTAAAAACAAAGATATGATGAAGAATGAGTATGAAATAAATAAAAATTTTTTTGGATCATTTTTAAACTTTATTGAAGTTGACTTTACTCCTATTATTTCATCATCTTTAATATCTTGAAATCCATAAATTGTGTCGTAGCCTAGTGTCCAAAATATGGCTCCTAGATAAAATATCATTGGAATTATTGAAACTTCATTCGCAATTGAAATCCAAGCTAAAATTAATCCATAATTAAATGTAATACCCAGAAATAACTGAGGCCAATAAGTAATTCTTTTCATTAAGGGATAAGTGAAAGCTAAAGGCATTGAGGCTAGAGCCATTAAAATGGTAAAATTATTAAAGTTAATTAATACTAAAAAAGCAATAGCAC
>Ga0181603_10002546_pt1 | contig 14364 bp, 16 predicted proteins | sample 041ome_13_FD_148633 | JGI IMG/M metagenome (GOLD analysis project Ga0181603, IMG submission 148633) | Coastal salt marsh microbial communities from the Groves Creek Marsh, Skidaway Island, Georgia - 041409US metaG (spades assembly) | ecosystem: Environmental > Aquatic > Marine > Intertidal zone...
GAATATAAATGAACTAAATACAACTGAATTAATCCAAGCATATTCTGGAATTATAAAACAGTTAAAAAAGCGTGGAGTAATTCGGACTAAAAATCTATTAGGAGATTTAGGAGAATATTTAGCAATTGAACATTTCAACAATACTTCAGGAATGTCAAATCTTCAAGCTGCACCAGCGGGAACTCAAAACATAGATGCTATTAGTAGAAATGGAGACAGATATAGTGTAAAATCAACGACAGGAAATTTGACAGGTGTATTTTATGGACTTGAGTCGCCAAATTCTGAGATTTCTGATAAGCAAAAATTTGAATTTGTTCTGATAGTAAAGTTTGACAATGATTATCAATTGGAGAAAATAATTCAGCTCGATTGGGAATTATTTCTAAAATACAAACGTTGGCACAAAACTATGAGTGCATGGAATATATCAATAACTAAAGCATTGATTGAAGAAGCAGAAGTACTCTTTGAAAAGGAGCCTGAAAAAGCTTACGATATTTCAGAAATTAGAAAAACGCACAAGAAAGCATATGAGCCTTGGACAGAAGAATCTGATGAGAAATTGGAATTGTTATTTTGTGAAGGTAAGAACATAAAAGAAATGAGTGAAATTTTTGGAAGGAACGAAGGAGCAATTCGTTCTCGCATAAAAAAGCTCGAACTAAAAGAAAAATACTCCAGCTAACAAGGTGTATAAGTAATGCTCGCTCAACCGCTTGCACTACTCATACACAAACCGTTATGGCTCATGAGAAAAACCAACATTAAAGAAATATATGGCAATTTTTGAAATAGATAAAGGAAAGGCAAAACGAGTTCGGCTAAGTGATTTTAAGCTTGAAAAGGATTTGCAAAAACTGATTGAAGAGAACCTTGAAGTAATTTTCAACTGCCGCTTTATCGCAACCGAATTTTCAACTGGAAATATACACTCAGGTAGAATTGACACTTTAGCTCTATCAGAAGATAACAATCCTGTTATAATTGAATACAAAAAAGTAGCTTCATCTGACTTAATAAACCAAAGCCTTTACTATTTGCATTGGATAAAAGACCACAAAGGAGACTTTCAAATTGCAGCCAATAGGACACTTGGGAAAAATGTAGATGTTGATTGGTCAGATATTAGGGTTATATGCATAGCCCCAGAATACAAAAAATACGACTTACATGCAGTTCAAGTAATGGGTGCGAACATAGAACTTTGGCTATATAAAACATACGAAAACGGAATTTTGAATATTGAAGAAGTTTATAAAAGAACAACTTCAACTTCCAATCAAGACGCTGAAGAATTTACGGGCAAAAATCCAGTTATGGTTGAAGCAGGTAAAAAGGCAGCATTGACAAGAAGAACCGCAACATATACCCTTGAAGAACATTTTGAAAATCTTGACGACAATATTTTAGAACTATTCAACGCAGTACGTGACTTTATTGTAACAATTGATAGTTCGATCGAAGAAAAACCTAAGAAGAACTATATAGCTTATAAGACAAGTCAAAACTTTGCTTGCTTACAGACTTATAAGAAAAAGTTGACATTATATCTTAAACTAAATCCAGACGAAGTAAAGTCAATGCCAAATCAAGGAAGAGACGTTAGAGAAATCGGACATTTTGGAACAGGTGATTTCGAGTTGACCATTAGAGACATGAAAGATTTTGAAGAAACGAAATATTTAGTAAACGAAGCATACAAAAACATAGGAGGATAAATGAAATACATCAAACTAATTCTGATTGCTTTAATTTTCACGAATTGTCAAGCACAATCGAACAAATTACTGTTAAGTGAGAGATTAATTTCAGATTGGTCAAAATACCCGATTTATCCAAGATTGATTCAGAGCAATAACGGTTCAGAAGAATGGAAGGAAGAATACAAATATCTGGATAGTATAGATGTCTATGGAATCACCTATTTGAGTGACGGATTACAAATTAGAGGCTTAATGGCAAAGCCAAAAAAAGCGGGTAGTTATCCATGCATTATTTATAATCGAGGAGGCAATAGAGAGTTTGGTTCACTAAAAGTAGCCCATGGAGCAATTTCGCTTGGCCAAATTGCAAAAGAAGGCTATGTCGTAATAGCGAGCCAATACAGGGGAAATGGAGGAAGTGAAGGATAAGAAGAATTTGGAGGGAAGGACGTAAATGATGTTGTTATTTTAACCGAAGTCTTAAAAGAAGTTGAGAGTGCTGATACGGAAAAAATTGGTATGTATGGTTGGAGTAGAGGCGGAATGATGACCTATATAGCATTAACCAAAACTGATAAGATAAAAACGGCCGTTGTTGGAGGTGCGGTTTCTGATAATTACGAATTAATTAAAGACCGACCTGAAATGGAAACAAAAGAAATAGCTGAATTAATCCCAAACTATGAGGAGCAGAAAGAAGAAGAATTAGACAAGAGGTCAGCAATAAAATGGGCGGATAAATTTCCGAAAGATGTCCCAATCCTTATTTTACATGGAAATGCTGATTGGCGAGTAAAGCCAGAACAGAGCCTTAGACTTGCATTGGAATTTGAAAAATATAGAATACCATATAGATTAGTCATGTTTGAAGGTGGCGACCACGGAATTTCAGAACATCGAAAAGAAGTTGATGAAGAAGTAATTAATTGGTTTAATAAATATTTGAAAAACGAAGAACCATTGCCAAATATGGAATATCACGGAAAATAAAAAACAAATGAAAACAATGCACATAATATCCTACTCGCTTCGTATTGTACGTCATTTACAAAAACCCAAAAAATAATTTATAACCTTAATCCCCAAAAAAAACAGAGAAACCCCAAATAGTAGTAAGTGCTGACCGCTAAAAAGGAGTCAAATCGTCGTCTTCGAGATCCCTATCTGAACCAAACGCATCCTCCGGACTGGGGAAACTATTGGGAGCGATGGTATTTTCGTTGGGATTCATTTTGGATTGAAATTCGAAGGGCGCATCAAAGTTGTCCAAATCTTCAAATTTCCCAAGATGTCCAATAAACTTTAACCGGATGTTGTCCAAGCCTCCATTACGGTGTTTGGCAACAATAAATTCCGCCTGTCCTTGGGAAGGAGAGCGCTCGTCATCATCCCACTCGTCGATATTATAATATTCGGGTCGATAAATAAAAGAAACAATATCCGCATCTTGTTCAATGGCTCCCGATTCCCGAAGATCGGACAACATGGGGCGTTTGGTGCCTCCTCTTGTTTCTACCGCTCGCGACAGCTGAGAAAGGGCAATCACTGGTATGTTCAACTCTTTGGCAAGGGCTTTTAGGTTTCGTGAGATTGTTGAAATTTCCTGCTCTCGATTTCCGCTTTTATTATTACTACTGGCCGTCATCAATTGCAGATAATCCACAATAATGAGTTTGATGCCTTGTTGCGACGATAAACGTCGTGCTTTGGCCCGCAGATCGAAAATAGAAAGCGAGGGAGTATCGTCTATAAATAAAGGGGCCTTTTCAAGGGCTGTAACTTTGACATTCAGTTGCTGCCATTCGTGGTCGGCCAACTTTCCGGTACGCAATTTTTCGGAGGAAAGACCGGTTTCCGCAGAAATAAGTCGAGTAATCAATTGAACTGATGACATTTCCAAAGAGAAAAAAGCCACAGGAATCTGTTTGGTCACCGCAATATTACGCGCCATCGAAAGCGTCAAAGCCGTTTTTCCCATCCCCGGCCGTGCCGCAATAATAATCAAATCGCTGGGCTGCCATCCTGAGGTGAGTTTGTCCAATTTCTCAAAACCCGTACTGACGCCACTGAGTCCTTCGCGTTTGGAGATTTCTTCGATCCGCTTCTTGGCTTGAATGACCAGATTTTGCGCCGATTCAGATGTTTTTTGAATGTTGCCTTGAGTGACGTCATAGAGTTTTGATTCCGCCTCATCCAACAGATCAAAAACATCCGTAGATTCTTTGTAGGCACTTTCTATAATTTCATTGGAAATTTTGATCAAACTCCTTTGAATAAATTTTTGCAGTATGATTCTTGCATGAAATTCGATATGCGCTGATGAGGCTACCCGTTGGGACAATTGAACCAAATAATATTCCCCGCCAATGGATTCCAGTCGTCCTTTTTTTCGCAATTCAGCAGAAACCGTCAACAAATCGATGGGCTCCGAAGTTTGAAATAGGGTGAAAATCGCTTCAAAAATATATTGGTGCGCCGTTTTGTAGAAAGCTTCCGGATTGAGAATGTCAATGACTTCGTCCACTCCTTTTTTGTCAATCAACATAGCCCCCAAAACAGCCTCTTCCAAATCCAGTGCTTGAGGAGGCAATTTGCCTTGTTGCAGATTAATTACACTTGGCATTTTGGATGCCGCAATCCCAATTGACTTGTTCTCTTTCATGGGTCTAAAATAAATGCTTTCTTAAATATTAGAAGCAATAAATAGGATGCGAATTTTCATCCATCTATAAAGAAACGCCTGTTTATAACTAAAAAAAAATGTTGATAAGTGTAGAATTATCAGCCACTAAAATTACCCATCGCAATAAACTTCTCCCGCCGCGCAATGATGCGTGTTTTAGGGTTTGCTTTCTGAAGTTTTTTGTGCGTTGCAATCAATTCTTTTTTGAGGGTTTCAAAAGTAGCGGCTCTGTCAAAATGCGCTCCACCAATGGGTTCCTTCACTATTTTATCAATCAATTTGGCTTTGAGCATGTCTTTGGGCGTTAATTTTAAAGCCTCTGCAGCAGCTTCTTTATGTTCCCAACTGCGCCATAAAATCGAAGAGCAAGATTCCGGTGAAATCACAGAATACCAAGTGTTTTCAAGCATCAGGATTTTATCTCCAACACCGATTCCCAAAGCTCCTCCAGAAGCACCCTCACCAATGACAACCACGATGATGGGAACTTTGATGGACATCATTTCATATATGTTTCGCGCAATGGCTTCTCCTTGTCCCCGCTCCTCTGCTTCCAAACCCGGAAAAGCACCGGGAGTATCGATCAAAGTGACGATGGGTACATTGAATTTTTCAGCCGATTTCATCAAGCGTAAAGCTTTTCGATAGCCTTCAGGATTGGCCATTCCAAAGTTTCTATATTGGCGGGTTTTGGTGTTATAGCCTTTTTGGGTTCCAATAATCATAAACGACTGATCGCCAATTTTTCCGAGACCGCCAATCATTGCCTTGTCGTCTTGCACGTTTCGGTCGCCGTGAAGCTCCAAAAAAGTGTCTCCACAAATGGCACGAATATAGTCTAGTGTATAAGGACGTGAGGGATGGCGCGACAGTTGTACGCGTTGCCAAGGGGTCAATTTTGAATAAATCTCGGCTTTTGCTTTATCCAATTTTTTATTAATCTGCGCACAGGTTTCGGTGACATCAATATCACTCTCATCACCAATCACCTTGCATTTGTCCAATTGGTCGTGCAGTTCTTTAATCGGAAGTTCAAAATCTAAATACTCCATCATTTATAAGTATTAGGCAAATGTAAAAATTCTTTCATATCAAGGAGGAAGGTTTTTCTTTTTCTTTCCTCATTTTAAAAACTCCATTTAAAACAATGGCCGTAAAAACGATGGTAAAACCAATAAAAAAAGGAAAACTCAATTCCTTCTGCTCATTTAAAAACAATACGGCCATCAATATCCCATAAATGGGTTCCATATTGATAATCATCATTACTGTGTAGGGCGACAAATGCTTCATGACCGAAATGGAGGCATTGAAAGCATAGGAGGTACAAAACCAGGCTAAAACCAACAGCGCCAAAAAATCCCATTGGGAAAGTTGGAAGGGTGTAACGATAACGGTTTGATTGATAAAAGCAACGCCTAAAACCACCAGACCTCCTATCAACAGTTGATAAAAGGAAAGTGTAATGGCTTTTGCTTGCTGAACTAATTTTCCATTGATAATGGTAAAAAGAGCACTTAAAAAGGCGGAAAACAGAGCGATTAAAAGTCCCTCCCACTGATTGAATTCTGCATTAAAAATAACCCCTACCCCCACTACGACCAGCAGCCCAAAAAACAATTCATAGGCCATGATTTTGCGTTTGTAAAACAAAGGTTCTAGCAATGCCGCCAAGAGGGCTCCTGTGGACATCATGGAAAGGGTGAGGGAAACTCCAGCTATTTTGATGGCATGAAAAAAGGTAATCCAATGGATACTGATCACCACCCCTCCCAGTAAAACTCCCACCCACAGCTTTTGCGACAGTTGAAATAATTTTCGGTTAAAAATTAAAAAATACACCCCCAAACCTAGGGTTGCCAAAAGCATTCGATAAATCACCAAAGGGAGGGCATCCAAAGAAATCACTGCGCCTAATATGGAGGAAAAGCCAAAAATAAAAACGATAAAATGAAAGAGAATGACGTTTTTTGATCTATCGCTTCGCATATCGCAACAATATAAAAGCCAATATTCCAAAAACAACTAAAGGAATCCAAGCGGCAATAAAGGGCGGAAAAGTGGATTTGTTCACCATAACGCCAAAAATTTTATCGAAGAAAATAAACAAGAACCCCAAAGTGATCCCAAAGGCCAAATTCACACCCATCCCACCCCTGCGCTTGAATGAGGCTACGGCAACTGCGATAATGGTCAGAATAAAAGCAGAAATAGGAATACTCCACCGTTTGTGACGCACCAACAAATGGCTATTGATGAGCACCGATCCGCGTTGTCGTTCTTCTTCTATAAATTGATTTAACTCCCCAAAATTTAGGGTTTCTGCCAAATAGGAAACAGGAGCCAAATCTTCAATTTCAAAATCCAAAATCGTATCCTGTCGCGATTTGGCATAAATACGTTCCTGATCCCCATTAAAAAATCGAATTCTATAATTGGTCATCCGAAAATTACTATCCCGTTCAATCCAGCGAATCCAATCCGATTCGATTTTGTGTTTTAATGTATTGCCTTCAAAATGTTCCAAACTGAAATTTGTAGCTCTTTTTCGAACAGGATCGTACTTACTTACATAAATAAACTCATTGTCATTGATTTGTTGAAAAACCTCATCAATGTTGCGCTCTCCTTTTTTGGTAATGTATTCAAATCTGAATTCATTGAATCCCAAATTGGATTTAGGAACGATAAACATCCCCGCAAAAAAAGCAAAAACCGCAATAAAAGTAGCCCCAATGAGAAAAGGACGAAGGTAGCGTTGAAAAGAAATTCCAGAGCTTAAAATGGCAATAACCTCTGTGTTATTGGCCAATTTTGAGGTAAACCAAATTACCGAAAGAAATAAAAATATGGGGAACAATAGATTCCCAAAATACCAAGTAAAATCAAGATAGTAGGAAAAAATAACGCCTGCCGGGACTTCTTTTTCCTTAAAAATATCAATCTTCTCCGCTACGTCCACCATAATTCCAATGGGAATAAACAGCAAAATCATTACGAAGAAAGTGCCCAAATAGCGTTTTAAAATGTACCGATCAATTAACTTCATCTACAATCGAACTTGCATTTGGTGCACCATTTTAGCTTTCCAAGGACCAAATGTTCCTGCTAATATATGCTTTCTAGCTTCACGAACCAACCACAAATAAAAACTCAAATTGTGTAAGGTTGCGATTTGTTTCCCCAGCATTTCGTTGACTGTAAATAGGTGTCGCACATAGGCCTTAGAATATTCCAAGTCGGCAAAACAATAGCCCTCTGGATCCAATGGGGAAAAGTCGGCCTCCCACTTTTTATTTTTAATATTTAAAGTACCGTGAGCGGTGAACAGCATGCCGTTTCTGGCATTGCGCGTGGGCATCACACAATCAAACATATCCACCCCCAAAGCGATATTTTCCAAAATATTGATAGGAGTTCCTACGCCCATAAGATAGCGCGGTTTGCTTTCGGGCAAAATAGCACATACGGTTTCTGTCATGGCGTACATAATATCCGCCGGTTCACCCACAGACAAACCGCCAATGGCGATACCGGGAGCTTCCTGCTCGGAAGCAAAATGTGCCGAGGCTTTTCGCAAATCGGTGTAAGAACTCCCTTGAACAATCGGAAATAAATATTGTTCAAATCCGTATTGAAAAGGCATTTCTTGGTGTGCCGAAATACACCGTTGTAACCAGCGATGCGTCCGTTCCATAGATGTTTTGGCGTACTGATAATCGCAGGGAAAAGGTGTACATTCATCAAATGCCATAATGATATCAGCACCAATAGACCGCTGAATGGCGATGGCACTTTCAGGGGTAAAAACATGATAGGAACCGTCGATATGGGATTTGAATTTTACGCCTTCTTCTTTAATTTTTCTATTTGCAGAAAGCGAATACACTTGATAGCCTCCGGAATCGGTCAGTATGGGTTGTTCCCATTGCATAAATTGATGCAAACCCCCGGCTTTTTCGAGAATAGAAGTACCTGGACGAAGATATAAATGATAAGTATTCGCCAAAATAATATCCGGCTTAATATCGTTGCGCAATTCCCGTTGGTGCACTCCTTTTACAGTAGCAGCCGTACCCACAGGCATAAAAATGGGGGTTTCCAAATTTCCATGAGCTGTACTCAAAGTTCCGGCACGTGCTTTGGAACTCGGATCGGTGGCTAAAAGGTCGAATTTCATAGGAGGCAAAGATAGTACTCTTCCAAGGATTTAAACTTTTGAATTTTAATTGTTAATGAATCCTTCATAAAATCTGTCAATTACTTATAAAATCTCTTTGCTAGTGCCCCTCGAAAGAGTATTTTTGCGCAAAATTATCACAGATGCCAGACATACACGCATTAGAAAATCTTACCACTCAAGCGCGAAGAGATATTTTGCGTATGGTACACAAAGTAAATTCCGGTCATCCGGGGGGTTCTTTGGGTTGCACCGAGTTTTTTGTTGCCCTCTATTTTGAGGTAATGGAAAACAATCCCGACTTTCAAATGGATGGAACCAACGAAGATTTATTCTTCCTTTCTAACGGTCATATTTCCCCAATATTCTATAGTGTTTTAGCACGCAGAGGCTACTTCCCCGTGGAGGAGCTCAACACCTTCCGCCTGATTGATTCTCGCTTGCAGGGGCATCCCACAACCCATGAAGGGCTTCCAGGGATTCGTATTGCTTCTGGCTCTTTGGGTCAAGGATTGTCCGTTTCTATTGGAGCTGCTTTATCTAAAAAATTAAACAAAGATTCCAAAACCGTATTTACCCTTATGGGAGATGGTGAACTTCAAGAAGGTCAAAACTGGGAAGCCATTATGTATGCTGCCGCAAAAGGTGTCGACAACCTCATTGCCACCGTGGATTTAAATGGGCAACAAATTGATGGAAGTACCGATACGGTCTTGCACATGGGAAGTATTGCCGATAAATTTAAAGCTTTTGGCTGGCAAGTCCTTTCATTGAAAGAAGGAAATGATTTGGGGCGAATCATAGAAACGCTCCAAGAAGCCAAAGGACTATTGGGTAATGGAAAACCTATAGTGTTTTTGATGGAAACCATCATGGGACATGGTGTAGATTTTATGATGCACACCCACGCTTGGCATGGAAAAGCACCCAATGACGAACAATTAGCAACTGCATTAGCACAAAATCCTGAAACCCTTGGGGACTACTAAAAATTTAGAATTATGAAACAATATACCAACCAAGGAAGTAATGATACCCGATCAGGATTTGGAGACGGGCTTACGGAATTAGGAAGAACCAACCCCAAAGTGGTTGCCCTTTGCGCCGATTTGATCGGTTCCTTAAAAATGCAAACCTTTATTGACGAAAATCCCGATCGTTTTTTTCAAGTCGGAATTGCAGAAGCCAATATGATGGGCATCGCCGCCGGGTTAACCATAGGTGGGAAAATTCCATTTACAGGAACTTTTGCTAATTTCTCTACGGGACGTGTATACGATCAAATACGTCAATCGATTGCCTATTCTGGCAAAAATGTAAAAATATGTGCCTCGCATGCCGGAGTTACATTGGGAGAAGATGGCGCAACCCACCAAATTTTGGAAGATATCGGTTTGATGAAAATGCTTCCCGGAATGACTGTGATCAATCCTTGTGATTACAATCAAACCAAAGCGGCAACCATCGCCATAGCGGATTATGAGGGTCCTGTTTATTTGCGTTTTGGCCGTCCGAAAGTGGCCAATTTTACCACCCCCGAAATGGGCTTTGAAATTGGAAAAGGGATTCTTTTAAACCCGGGAACCGATGTCACTATAGTGGCCACTGGTCATTTGGTTTGGGAAGCGTTGTTAGCCGCCGAAGCCCTTGAAAAAGACAACATCAGTGCCGAAGTCATCAACATACACACCATCAAACCTTTGGATAAAGATTTGCTGTTAACGTCGATCGCTAAAACGGGTTGTGTGGTTACTGCTGAGGAACACAACTATTTGGGAGGCATGGGAGAAAGCATCGCTGGTCTTTTGGCGGTTCATTCGCCTACACCTATTGAATTTGTGGCGACTATGGATACCTTTGGAGAGTCCGGAACCCCCGAACAGTTGATGGAGAAATACGGTTTGAATGCAGCAGCCATTGCAGCGAAAGCTAAAAAAGTGATACATCGAAAAAAATAATTCCCAATGAAAAAAAATCTTCTTGTTCTAGCCTTTTTTGTTTTTTTAACCCAATCCTCTTTTGCGCAATTTTCTTATGGTGCCAAGGCTGGATTGAATTTTAGTGCCTCCGGTAATATTAAAGAACTCATGACCGATTTTTCAAGTGTCGAAACGGCAAAAGGAAATGTTTCCGGCTTTTTTGTGGGTTTTTATACAGAAATCGAACTGCTTTTCTTTTATCTACGACCCGAATTGCAGTTCAACAAATACGAAACAACCTTCGACAACCTTGAAGTGGGTCAGTCCCGTTTGGAACTTCCCGTTTCGGCAGGCTTTAAAATACTTCCTGTTTTGAGTGTTTTTGCGGGTCCTACCTTGCGTTATAATTTTAGTCCAACAGTAATGAATTACAGCATCGATACGATTGAGAGTGATACTACTTTGGGCATCCACTTTGGCGTTCGTGGACATTTAGGGCCACTAGGTTTGGATGTGCGTTATGACAGAGGATTGAACTCCAACGAAGTGCAATTGTTGGACAATCAAAATGTAAATTTTGGAAAAGTAGATATCCGTCCAAATGTATGGAGTCTCGGACTTTCTTACGCTTTTTAAGAATCTTTGTCCGCATAGTCCGGCGTTCCATCTCCATCGGTATCGTTTAAAACACCATCTTCATCCGGATCATATTCCAAAGACGAGGGAATACCATCCCCATCGTGATCGGTGATTTTATAGGTGTATAATCCGATTTTGAATATCAAAGGAGAATATGCAGGGATGGAACCATTGGCTTGAGAAAAATAACCAATCCCGGAGGGTAAGAAAATAATTCCCATTCCAAATCCGCTAAAATCTACGGTATTGTCTTCGTTTACGGTATAAGTTCCCGTTTTAAAATACGGCATCCCTTCTCTAAATCCACGAATAACACCCGTAAGATCCATCCAAATGGGAGCAATTCGCTGATCAAATACTCTCCCGTTCAACAACTCTCCTTTGTACGTAACATAAGTAGAATCGGCTTTGGAGGGTTGCTCGCCCAGTCCTTCTCTCACCTCTAAATAATAGAGCTTGTGATCCACTACGGTACCGTCGTTCAGTGGGACTTTAATGGTTTTAGAAGTTGAAAGTTCCTTCAGGGACTTCATTCCAACATTATCTCCCGCCAAGGTGTCAATCTTAATGTCCTCTAAGCTGAGGGTAGAATCCGATTCAAAATCTGCATAATTATAGGTGTGCGAATTTAAATACGTATTGATGGCCAAATCATCGGCAACGTATTGTTCTCCTACATCGCGCAGGGGCTCGGTGGTGTCCTCCTCTTTTTTACAAGATGAAAAACTAACAACGACAAGTAAAATGAAGCTAATGTATGATTTCAAGGTTCCTTTATTTTATGGGGCGAAGATACAATTTTACTTTATTTTTGTACAAGCTATTAAAGAAGTTTTAAGAGATGCGTATCGATCAATATCTTTGGTGTATTCGGGTATATAAGTCCAGAAGTTTGGCGACGAAAGCTTGTAAAAAAGGCTGGGTAAGGATCAATGATCAAGTGGTAAAATCCTCTCGTGAAGTGATTCCTACCGATGCCGTATCGGTTAAAAAGGAGCAAATTTGGATGACCTTAACCGTTTTAGACCTTCCCAAAAGCAGAGTGGGTGCAAAATTGGTTGGTTTGTATCGTATGGACACCACTCCTGCCAATGCACATGAAGTCAACGAAATGCAAAAACTTGCGGCCACAGCACTGCGTGACAGAGGGACTGGAAGACCCACTAAAAAAGATCGAAGGGATATTGAGGATTTAAGCGCTCCTGAAGAAGACGCTGAGGAATAATTGCTAATTTGTACTTTTATAAAAAAAACATGTCGACCATCAAAGGAAATCAAATTCGAAATGCCCGCGATATCAATGCTACAATCCAACGCATTTCCTACCAGATTTATGAAAATAACGAGACTCAACAATCTCTTGTTTTGGCAGGAATTAATGGTAGCGGAGCCCATTTGGCAAAAGAAATTGCGGCAGAATTAAAAAGCATTTCCAATCTTGATATTACACTAGTGGACATTATTATCGACAAAAAAAATCCTCGCAATGGTGTCAGCACCTCGCTCGAGATTAGTGCATATGAAAATAAATCCATTGTCGTAGTGGATGATGTACTCAACACAGGAAGCACCTTGATCTATGCTGTAAATTATTTTTTACAAGTGCCCGTAATTCAAATTAAAACGGCTGTCATGGTGAATCGCAATCACAAAAATTTTCCTATTAAAGCCGATTTTAAAGGACTTTCACTATCCACTTCATTGCGCGAACACATAAATGTGATTTTGGAAGGCGATGCCCGAGGAATTTATTTAAGCTAAACGTGCGATCAATTCCTGTGCTACTTCCTGAGGGGACTTATCATCCGTAAGAACCGTGAGTGTTGCTTGTTGATAGTAGGGATTGCGTTCAAAAAGGTGTTTTCCAATAAACTCCGTGAGTTGCGCTTTAGTTTCCAAATGAGCAATCAGTGGACGCTCCGATTTTTCTTCAAAAAGTCTTCGTGTCAATTCACCAATACTTGTTTTTAAATAAATCGCTACAACACCTTTATGTTGATTGAGTTGTTCCATGGTATCATAATAACAAGGCGTTCCTCCTCCGAGGCTAATAATGTCATAAGTGTCCTCGCCTAGTAGCTCTAATAAATATTCATATTCCTTTTTCCGAAAGTAAATTTCTCCATGCTTTGCAAAAACCTGACGGATGGGAAGTGCTTCTTTTTGCTCTATATAGCTGTCCAAATCGATGGCGATAAGATTTCTTTCTCGAGCTATATGCTTTGCCACCGCAGACTTCCCCGACCCCATATACCCTAACAGTACAATTTTGCTTTTCTCCATTGTTGAAAATTCCTACAAATTTATAGGAAATCGGGGGGATAAATACATATTTGATATTATATTTGCACCCTTAAAAGCGATCTGGTAGCTCAGTTGGTAGAGCATCTCCCTTTTAAGGAGAGGGTCCTGGGTTCGAGCCCCAGCCAGATCACTTATTGACCGACTTGGTAGCTCAGTTGGTAGAGCATCTCCCTTTTAAGGAGAGGGTCCTGGGTTCGAGCCCCAGCCAAGTCACCAAAAAAACAAAAACCTTGTCATTTTTCTCGACAAGGTTTTTTAGATTGCTAAAAGCGATAGCTAAAGAAAATTCGCGCAGGAGAAAAGGAATATCCAAGCTCCAATCCAATAGCGAAATGATCCGTGAAAAAATAACGTCCCCCAAGGTGGACACCAATCTGCGTATCATTACTGCTGGATTTGACATTTACGGTGTTTGAGCTCGCATTTACTTTACTCCTACTTAACCCTAAAATTGCACCCGCATAAACATCAAAGGGGCTGTTGGTGAAAAAGTGGTAATTGGCCAAACCTCCGAAGGTGGTGTAAGCAACCGTTGTATTCACTTCAGAAGTCGTTGTTTGAAACGTAGTCGTGGTTTTTGCTTTGCCTGTCGTATTCTCATCAGAAGTCGTTGGTTCAAACGAAGTAGTGGTTTTTATTTTGTCTTTATAAATACCTAAAAAAGGACCTATGGTAATATTGGAAAACAATCCGTATTCGTAGGTTACAATTAAGGCGGAGTCCAAGCCTCCTCCCATGTTAATAAAAGAATCACCTTGATCCATAGTTTGTCCTGAAAGTCCTAAAGAAAGTGAAAGAAATGAACAGAATAAAGTTTTTTCATGTCAATTAAGATTTGGATTTAAAAAAATAAAAAATATTTTTCAACCTAAGAATCTTTATATTCTAAATTAAAAATCAATTTAAAAAAAATAATTCTCACCCATTAACATT
>Ga0181603_10002561_pt1 | contig 14295 bp, 8 predicted proteins | sample 041ome_13_FD_148633 | JGI IMG/M metagenome (GOLD analysis project Ga0181603, IMG submission 148633) | Coastal salt marsh microbial communities from the Groves Creek Marsh, Skidaway Island, Georgia - 041409US metaG (spades assembly) | ecosystem: Environmental > Aquatic > Marine > Intertidal zone...
TAACAACAGAAAAGCGATGATGATATCAACTTCTTCTTCTTTGTCTTCTTCTTCTTTTTTATCGTCGTCGTTCCTCCTCAAAGGGCGGACGAGCGGAAGTTTGTTCTGCAACAGAATGATTCGAATGCCGCAACGCACAAAACACATTCGTTTGGGAAACAAAAATCACAAAATCTCGACATCGACAACAGCCGCGATAGGAGGGGGATCCTCCTCGTCCGCGGGGAAGACGAAACAACGATATTTGTGCCAAGATTGCGGCGAAGATTACTCGCAGTGGTACGGCCAGTGCCCCGGGTGTAAAGCGTGGGACTCCATGAAAGTCTTTCGAGAACCGATTTCAAACGCGAACGGGGGGTCGAATAAAGGAAAATCTGGAGGCGGAGCTGGCGCGGCGGCGGCGCAACGCGCGCAATCGAACAACACCGACAGGGAACTGAAATCGTCCTCGTCTTTGATTTTCAAAAGAAATAGTAACAGGAAAAGCACGGTTAATGGTGGGTGGGTTTCGGACTCGAACGCGCCGCGCGCGTTGAAGGAAGTATTGAAACCGGAATCGAAAAACTCGAAGAATATGCGTCGAGTACCTTTGCCGGGGACGTTGGGTTCGGAAATTGAACGCGTTTTAGGTGGCGGCGTCGTGCCAGGTGGTTTAGTATTAGTCGGCGGTGACCCAGGCGTCGGGAAGAGTACAATTTTATTGCAGTTGGCGGGACTTCTCGGAAAAGAAGCGACCGAGACGGCGAAAAAAGTAAAGAAAGCGACGAAGACGAGCGAGGAATCCGAAGCGGGAGAGGAATCCATGGAGGAAGTGGAAGCTCTGTTCTCTGGAGGTGGCGTTTTGTACGCGAGCGGCGAAGAATCCGTTGAACAAGTCGCGTCGAGAGCTGAACGCATGGAGATTAATCAGGACGGCGTGTATTTATATTCCGCGACGCGTTTAGAAAATATCTTAGATGCCGTGAACCGATTAGAACCGTCGGCGTTAGTCGTCGATTCAATTCAGACTGTATTTTTAGAAGATGCTACCGGGTCTCCTGGATCGGTGAGCCAAGTTAGGGAGTGCGCGACGGCGTTGCTACACGCCGCGAAAACGTCTGGCATGCCCGTGTTTATAGTTGGTCACGTGACCAAATCCGGAGATATCGCCGGTCCTAGAGTTCTCGAACACATCGTAGATGTAGTTCTGTACTTAGAAGGTGACGCCGACAGAGCCGTGCGTATTTTGCGCGGGCATAAGAATAGGTACGGTAGCACAGACGAAGTTGGCGTCTTCCAAATGGCCGATCAAGGTTTGGTCCCGGTGCCGTCGCCATCCGCTCTCTTCTTGGGTGAACGTATTATTTCTGACGACGTTAGCGCGGCCCCGACTGTTACTTTACAAGGATCTCGACCATTCATGCTGGAAGTTCAAGCGTTATGTAACGATAGATCGTCGACTTACGACGATGAAGAGGGCAATAACTCGGGTGGTGGCATGGTTGCGCCGGCCGTGCGTACGGCAGTCGGCTTGAAGTTTGAGCGCATGCAGCTACTTCTCGCTGTGCTAGCAAAATTTGTTTTAGGAAGGAGAGTTCAACGCAACGATATTTTCGTGAACGTCGTGGGCGGTTTGAAACTAGACGATCCCTCGACCGATGTTGCGGTAGCCATGGCGATCGCTTCTTCCTTTCTAGAAAGGCCGTTGCCGTCTGATATGTGTTTTTTTGGCGAAGTTGGTTTGGGAGGAGAATTGCGGCCCGTTATGCAAGCAGAAAGACGCATCGCAGAAGCCGCGACGATGGGTTTCAAACGAGTGCTCATGCCCTTTACTGGAGCTAACGAAGAAGCTGGAAGAAAACAAGGCATGGAGATCATCAAGTGTAACACTCTCGCAGAGGCAGTAAAAGTTGCGTTAGGCGCAGATCCCGTCGGTAGAAAGAAACAGATTCCATGGAAGAAAAGATGATAATTGAAAGGAATCGGTTGTACAATGTAGAATAGATTTAAAATGTTGATTTGTGTGTTATATTTTTGCGCGCGAAATTACTTTCGCGTGCGGGAAGATTTTCTAGTCGCTTTCACGGGAGTCGCCGCGCTCTTCTTCTTTGCCGTGGCCGCTTTTGGCTTTTTCGCTACTTTTGTTGTTACTGCTGTTTTTGTTGTTTTCGTTGCTGTCGCCTTCTTCGCCGCTACCGCCGCTTTTGGCTTTTTCGTTGTCGTCGTTTTCTTGACCGGGACCGTTTTCTCCACTGCTTTCGCTTTGGGTTTGCGACCACGCTTCTTCGGCTCTGGGGCATCTTCTTCTTTTGTTTTGGGGTCGATAACTTTCTTTGGCGACGGTTGCGCTGTCGCCAGAGCTACTGCCTTTGCGGCCGCTACGTTCGAGTCGTCGTTTCCCCAGACCCGCGATTTGCGTCTTTGTGTCGTGGCCGTAGAAGGAGGAGGCGTTTTCTTTAAAGCAGAAGTTGGAATAGGAAGTTCCATGGATGCGCGACGCTTGAGCGAAGGAACATCTTTCTCTTTCTCAACTTCGGAGAGAGGAGCACTGTTGGTATCTTCTAATCTTTTCATCGCTCGACTCAGCGGCGACTTGTTCTCTTCAAACGGTTTCTTTGCCACTTTTGCCGCGGTGGACTTTTTTACTACACTTTTTTCCTTCGAAGCCGACTTCGGAGCGGCGGCTTCCGGCGGTGAAAACTCTTCGTGCGAGCCTCCAATCAACGGTTTCAAACAAGAGTGAGCGTATTGCCCGACACCAAGCACACCAGCACTCGTGGCTTTCTTTACGCTTTGCAAAAAGCCCGCTCCCATGGTAGCGGAGGCGTTGTTTTCCACCTTGGCTTTCTTGGCGTCCACGGCATCGACATGGCTCCTATTTTTCGGTGTCTTCTTCATCGACGTCGTTGGACTAATCGCCGGCGTTGTTGATTCTTTCTTGGCGGTTGGCGGTGTTGCTTTCCTCGAAGGCGATAAAAGCGATGAGAAAAATGTTGGCGAAACCGGTCCGGAACTCTTTCGTAGTTTTGCTTTTTCCTTTTCGAGCTCTTTCTCCTTCTCAGTCAACGCGCGCTTTTCGAGCTCGACGGCTTCACACGCTTCTCTATGTTGCGCCGCTAATTTTTCTGCCGTTTTCTTCTCCTTCTCTTCCAACTTTTTCTTCGCGTCTTCCTCCTTTTCGCGAAGTTTACGTTCCTTCTGTTCAGCAGCTTTCTCTTTGGCAGCTATTTTTTCAGCGGCTTCCTTCTCTCTCGCCTGCAACTTTCTTTGGACTTCCTTTTCTTTTTCTGCAATTTCTCGCTCTTTCTCCGCGGCAGCTTGTGAACTCGCTTTGTCTTGAGCGGCCAACTTACGCATGTGCTCTTTCTCTTTCGCCGCAATCTCTCGCGAGAGCTCTTTCTCCCTCGCGTTAAGCTCAGACTCCTTCTCCGCTGCTTCCTGCAAACGTTGATCTGCTTCATATTCCAAGCGTTGTTCTAACTCCGCCTGTTTCTTTGCAAACTCTTTTTCTTTTCGCGCCAGCTCTTTCGCATCGATCTTCTCTTTCGCTAAATATTTTGACTCGAGCTCTTTCTCTTTCGCTAAATACTTTGACTCGAGCTCTTTTTCTCGAACGGCTAAACTCTTCGTCATTTCCTCTCTTTCTTTCTCTAAAGTTTTCGCCGTGTTCGAAGTCTCTTTCTCTTTCTTTCCGATTTTCTCGTGCAGCGATTTCTCCAACTCGGCGTTCTTCTTCAAAAGCTCCTTTTCCAAGTTTTTCTCCTTCGTCACGAGCTCTTTCTCTCTCGCCGTGAGCTTTTCGCTCTCGCTCTCCAGTGTCTTTGCTTTTTGCGCGTATTCTTTCTCATTTTTGGCAATGTCTTCCTTGACCAATTTCTCCAACTCTGCTTTCTTCTTCTCGAGCTCTTTCGCCATCGTCTTTTCCTTGGCTTCGAGCTCCTTTTCTCGCGCCGATATCTTCTTCGTCGCCTCCCCAACATCTTTTTCTCGTTCTTTCGCGGTTTGCGAGCTTTGTTTTTCTTTCTTTGCGAATTCCTCTTTCAGCGCCTTCTCTTTCGCGATAAAATCTCGTTCTTTCGCGGCGAAATCGCTGAGTGCTTTCTTGTGCTTTTCCTCCACTTCGTCCACGCGCGCTTGGAGTTTCTCCGCTAACTTCTCTTTTTTCCCCACCTCTGCCTCGCGAAGATTCAACTCTTTCTCGAACTCTGTCCCAGCTTGCTTCAACTTGTGAAGTTTATCCGCCTCGAGCTTTTGGATTTGCACATCCTGTTTATGAATTTCGTCTTGTTTCGCAAGGATGTCTTTTTGTACGCCGTTCAACAGGTTCGTTTGCTCCTTGCGCAAAAACGCCTCTTGCTTCAACTCTTTGCTCTTATCTTCCAGCTGCGTTTCCAATTTCACGATTTGTTCTTCTTTGTACCCGAGTTCTTTCGCAAAGTCGTTCATCTTACGTTTTGCAGTTTCCAAAGCCGGTCGTTGCTCGTCGTTCAATTTTTTCAGCTTTTTCTTCTCCGCCTCGAGCGCCTCCGCTTCCGCCGTTTTCTCCTCCAAAGCTTCTTCCAAATCCGAGAGTTCGTTCTCCAACTTCTTCATCTCTTTCTTTGCTTTGGTATTTGCGCTCTCCAACGCTTCCACTTGATGCGAAATCTCTTCGAGATTCTTCTCCAACTGCGCGTTTCTTCGCGACATTTTCGTGACTTCGTAGTCGTTTGACTCCAACGAACGCATCTCGTCTTCCAGCTCTTTCCTCCGCGTTCTCTCGTGCTCGTGACTCTTCTTCATTCTCTCCAGTTCCTCTCTCGTTTTCAGCCACTCTTTTCTCTTCTCTTTGAACTCCTCGTCCGCTTTCGCGCACTCTCGATCGAGCGTCTCTTCCATTTCTTCCCAATCTTTCTTCTCTTCCAACAACTCCTCCACGTCCAAACGAAGTTCCTCGCATTCCATCTCCAACGCTAAACACCGTCTGTTTAATTGCTCGGCTTCGCCTCTCGAGAGATGGTTCAAGTCCATGGAAGGCGTGTTTCGAAACGCTTGCATCATTTGCAAAGCCGTGTTGTTTTTATTGTTGTTGTTGTTGTTGTTGTTGTTTGGCGTCGTGCTCGTCATTTTGTTGGGAGAAGAGAGAGAGAGAGAGAATGGGGGGACAGAAAGACGTTTGAAATTCAGACGCTCCTCCAATTCGCTCTCGCTTTCTTTTCTCTGTTGTTGTTTACTTTTCACCGACGAAAGAAACGTGTCGTTGTTGTTGAGAGTCTTTTTGTTGAAGCACTTTTCCGTTCTCTGTTTGTGTGTGCGCGTGACTTCACTTCGTCCCCAGGCGTGTGTGATGCTACTCTAAAGAGAGAGATTAATTTCAAGCAGAAGAAGAATGTGATATGGAGAGAGTTGAGGTCCACTCGAGAGAAAGAAGAGCAAAAAAAGGAGAGTTTTTTAGAAGGGTGACACTTTAGAAGAAGACAAATCTAACGAACTAACTAATAAAAACTATACGACTAAATAGACTAAGTACGACTTTCACTTCTCTACTTTTTTGAGGGTACCAAAAATTCGGTCCGGCCATTGGAACGGGAACGCGTAGTTGACGTTGAAATGTTTATGATGCAAGTCATGAAACCTCGCTTCGTAGGAGAAGAGAAACCAAGGAAAGCGAAAATCCACCCCCGAATGGTCGAGAACGCCGAATACACCTACTATCGCCATGTACAACAAGAACGACTCTTTCGGTAAGTTTTTCACCACAAACGCCGGCGAATATAAAATACAATAATACCCGATAGCCTCCAAAGGGTGAATGAACAAGTCGCAGTATACCACCGGGCTTTTGTATTCGTGATGGTATTTGTGCATCCGCGTATAAAAATATTTGTAGTGCATCAATCGGTGCCAAGGATATTCCAACGTCGACTGTAACAGCAGCGCATAGAACAAGCCGATACCTATTTCACACGCGCTCGTATCGGTACTCATAATCGTGGATTCTTTCAAGCTCGATTTTCCCCGCACGGTGAGCTCTGTAACCACCAAAGCGAAGAGACTTGAAACGACTAAATTCAGAGTTGCAAACGTCTTGTGTTTCGAGTGCCTCTGCGTTGTTGATGCTGTTGTCGTTGCTCCTGCGCTCGAGAAGAAGAAATCCAGCAAAGGAATAGAAAGTACAAAGAAGCTGTTGTTTTTATGACTTTGTTTAATCCCAGGCCATTTGTTCCGTCCGTTAGGTTGTATCTTCCACGAGCGTTCCTGTTGGCTTTGCTTTCTGTAGAACCACACTTCAATTAAACCGCTCAGAATGAAATACCCAAAGAACTGCGCGAAGAACGCGCAGTAACTCAAAGCGTTCAGAGTGTGGTGTTCTTCTCCTTTCAACATTTTCTTCTTCCGAGTTTCATCGAACGAGATAGAGTTTTATGCGTGCGGCAGTCAGGAAAGGCTGTGAGAAAATTGTTCGAAGAGTGCGAACAGAAGAAAAAAACATCACAAAAAACTCAACTGACTTTTGAAGAAAAGAAGAAAAGATGTTGTTTGAGGTGAAGGTTTCCGAGCCAGTGGCAAAGTCGGTGAACAACAAAATCGTACAGTTCTATCCCGTGAAGACTGAAATCGTCTCTTTGGATGAGAACAACGAAGATGGTGATGATGAAGTACAATATCGCGCGATGGAAAAAGAGTATAAAAGTCAAAGAGCATCTTCACCGTTCGCGTGTTTTCGAAGATTCTCTCAGTTTCGAGAGTTGCACGCCTTCTCTTCGACGAAAGGTGCACGATTACCTCCGTTTCCTCCGAAAGTATTAATCGTCTCTCCGCAACACTTAGAAGAGAGAAGAGCAGCTTTCGAACAGATTTTGAACACAATCATGAACGACAGGACGTTGAATGCTTTGCCAGAAGTCTCGTCCTTCATTGGTGCCTTGCAGATATTGGAAAACGCGGGAGATACGAACTGGACGATACCGAAGGGTGATAAGAACGGGAAGAATGGTAGCACTGGTAATAAAAGCAACGGTAAAGCGAGCGGGAACTACGATACCACGCCTCAGGGAAGAAAGAGCAACGGCTTTGATGGCTACGATTCGTGGGAGGAAGAAACGCCGATAGTAACGAGTAGCTCGCGTTCGCAACAAAAATCGTTGGAAGAGTTTCACCTTTCGAGCGCGGCGCTTCACAAGACCATAGCCGCGTCGCCGAGTCCACTAAAGTTTACTCCAACAAGTGAAGATAAAAATGGGAGTAGTCCAATGGGAATGACATCAATGTTGACATCACCAACAACGACAACAACAACATCGAGCGAGAATCCGGTTACTTTGGAATCACAACAACAACAACAACAACAACAACAACAACAACAACAGCGCACTTTTGATGGCCTCGAGGCACGCGAAGCGATCAAACTTGGCGATGTTGCATCTTTAGAAACTATTATGGGTAGCGGACAAGTCGATCCGAATTATCGTGACGGGCACGGATTCACCCTTTTAATGTTGGCGGCAATGTTCAATAAGAAAGAGTGCTGCTTAGCATTACTCGCCTCGGGCGCTAGAAAAGAGTTAGTCAATAGGGATAACGAAACTGCAATAGATTTAGCTCCAGTTTCGCTCGGGAACATCATTAGGCAATATAAATAGCAAAACGAAATAGAATCTCTAGTTTACTACGTACAACGCGCAAATCTAATAATACATAAAATCTTCCTTCTTCTCCTTCTCCTTCTTCTTTAAGCGAGTCCTAATAACTTTAAAGTCGCCGCTGAATTTTTTTCCATGCCGGAACCGCTGGCGATAGCATTCACATATTCTGTTTCGAAAGCTTCTTTAACGATATTAACGAGTTCGTCGCCGTCGGAAAGGACGAGCGCGAGTCTGTGATTGTTCACCGGATGCATCTTCGTCTTTATTCTTTTCTTTCTTTTTGTAGCCGCATCCTCTGCTTGTTTTTCTGAAGCATAAACTACAATCGAAGCTTGATCGACGTCGTGTGTCCAACTTCCGGTGTGAATAGTGATATCTGCTTCGCTCTTCAGCGCTCCTTGAAGTAAGAGCGTCTTATATTGTCGCATCCAATTTGCACTCCTCGATGGTCGAATACTCGCGGCGAATAAATCTACTTGCGGGCAAAACGCTAAAACTCTCGTCGCGTGCTCGGCGAACGCTAAAGATGCAGTCGCGCCCATCGAGTCGCCGAGATATAAAACTTTCGAATATTTCGAGCATATATCTTCTAATCGTTTGCTCCGTTTACTCACTTCGTCTTCAACGTTTCCAGTCATTTTGTTCCCCGCGTACCAACTTCTTTCCACGTCGCAGACGTACAAGACGTCGTAGCTCTTTCCTTCGCTTTCCCCAACTCTTTTCCGCAATTTCTTCAACAAACCGCCCCAGTTAGGCACTCCTGGCGCGCTACCAAATGATACGATCAAGACAGGGGCTCTTTTGGAATCATCTAAAGCTGATCTATTACCATCCCATTTCACGAGTTTAAAATACCCCGCGTTATCGCTTCGATTCGGAACTTCCGCGACGGTAATTGCGCTCATATTTTCGAAACCACCGCCTATTTTTCGAGCTTGCTCTGTATCTATTCCTAAAGTCTTCAGCATTCTCGCATCTTTCATGTTTTGAATAAACGCTTCGAGTTCACTTTTATCTAAATTTTCGTTGTTTTCAATCCACAACTGTCGCAAAGATTGGGATTTTTGAAGTTCTTTCGGTAGGGAACGCAAATCGTTCGAGTACAACCACACGGACGTGAGAACTGGTAAATTCCTCAACTCTTCCGGCACTTGTTGAATTCTGTTCTCCGCAAGGTTCAAGCTTCGTAATCGCTTCAAATTACCCAACGACTCAGGAATGCTTTTCAACCTGTTTCCTTGTAAACTGAAAGTCTCCAACGCTTTCAAAAACTGAAAATCGTTCCCGTTGGCGGATAGATCTTCGATGCAATTGCCGTGCAAATCGATATCGGAAAGATTAAACATCTTTCCTAGGTTTGGTAATTCAAGCAGTTGATTTCCAGGTACGCTCAGTTCTTCCAAAGCGACGAGTTGGGAAAGATTTTCCGGTAACTTTCGTATCCGGTTCCCGGCGACGGAGAGGTTTCGCAAAGATTGGCAACTGCATATGGACTCCGGTAAGCTCTTCAATAAGTTTCCATGCGCCCATAATCCTTGCAATCTCTTCAATTTTCCTACGGATTCCGGTAGCTTCGTCAATCTATTCCCAGCTAATCCTAATCGTTCGAGCAGTTGCAAATCCCCTATTTCATCCGGTATGTGGTATATCCTGTTGTTTGATATTTGCAAGTCCGTCAAAGGCGCGTCGTCGTTCGTAACGTCGAATATTTCCATCGGAAATTCCGTCAAGTCCAATCCCGTCAAGTCTAACCGCCCAGTCGAACGAGATTTCTTGATTCGTCTGGAAACCAGTTCGTCCAACTGTTCGTTTTCCTCTGTGTCCGCATCGTCTAAAATGCTCACTCGTTGCACAAAGGAATTGGACTTTTCTCGTCGTCCTCCTTTTCGTCGTTCGTTGGCGACGCGAGGATGATGCCGTTTGTTCTCCGTCATCGTACGCGTCGTCGTCTTCATCGACGACATCGTTGTTGTTCGCATTCTCTGGCTACTATTACTACTGCCTCTCATCATCATCGCGTATATATAGAGAGAGTGGTTTGTGATGGATATAAAACCTGAAATTCTCTCTTTCGAGCACCACGCAGTTTTCCCACAAAAAGAAAGGAAAGAGAGGCATCAAAGGAAAAATTCGAAAACTCTTCAAAAACAGACACAGAAAGCTTCGAAAATAAATTAATGTCATCTTCAAAGGCTGCTCTTCGAAAAGACTCTGGTCGAACGGCGACGACGACGACGACGACGACCGCAGGAGGACAAGGAGGACAAAAGACAAAGTCATCATCTTCGGGGGCTCCCTCGTCGCAGGAGGTGTCCACGCCTTTGGAGTTGAACAAGTTTCTCTCCTCTTCTTCTTCTTCGTATTATTTGCCCGAGTCGATTCAAGCCGTGGAGAGATGTTTGAAAGAAAACCGAGAGAATTTGAGAGAGTTTTTCTCGACGTGTTATCAGACGCTTCTGTGGCAGATATTCAACTTTGACGAGAGCGGGAGTGGATGGTTACAAAGCGTGTACAACATGCGATTGCAAGCGTTGAATTATTCCGCGACGAGCAGTGCGTCCGGGACAACACCGGGAGGAACTGCGGGAACGAATAACGCATCTCATACGTCTTCTTCCTCGACTTTGTTGAAGAAAAAGAGAGAAAACGAAGCAACGGTGCATCTTTTGTTGAAGTTTTTGAGTCCCGACGGACCTTTGATGAAGGCGATATTCTCGGCAGATTCGAATAATTTGGTCCAATTCGCGTTTCCGTTGGAGCGCTTGCCGTCCAAGACGCAGAGAATGTTGCAAACGCAACAAGGGGCGATGGAATTAAATCGCAACCCGTTGTATAGGGGGAAAATAAAACAGGATCAAAACGGACGGTTTCAAGTGCATTTGGGACTGTATCATTACTTTCTCTTTTGGAACGCGTATTTTGTCCAAAGAGTTGGAAACATAACGAGTAGGTCGGGAGGTTCGTCGTCCTTACACCGCTCGTCGTCGCTTTCACACCAACAACAATACATGCAGCAACACCAACACTCGCACAGACCGACACTCGCGCAAACGCACGACGTACTTACTCCTGCATCCTCTTTGAGAGGATGGCCAAACTCAACGTTATCATCGATAAAGAATTCTGCGCTGCATCACACGATAAGGTCTGGTGGTGGAAACGGTGCAAACGGGAGCGGCGGCAGTGGTGGTGGTCCAGCTGGTTTGAACGGTAGTGGAGGAGCATCGATGAAAAAGAACCACCATCCGTATCAAGACTTGCTCATTTCGCACCTCGAATATTTCTTCAAGCCTCGACAAACGGACGATGCAAACGAGAAACTAGGAAGTAATGTTGTCACGGAAGGTGAAATGATTGTAAACGTTCTCATTGAGTTTTGGTTGAGTGAAAGCGACATCTCTAGCGGGTCGAGGTATTTGTACAATCCTCCGGACGACAACTTAGTCAACGCCGTCACGCTTTTGGTTTCTTATTTGGGAGAAAAAGAATACAGTTCTCCTGCATTTTTGCGCACACGAGAGGGTTTGAAGCGTCCGTTGTATAGATTTTTACGCGAAGCTTTCATGTTGTGGCCGATTGAATCGACGAAATCGCTCGAACCGATCACGAATTTATGGGCCACTTACATCATGCCTTGGTGCAAAGAAAACGTTCCTTTCTCGCACAAGCCGCAGGATTCAAAGTACATGTCTCATCTTCTAGGGAACGTTCCGTTTTACCATTACTTGATGAAACACTTTCTAGAACTGTGTTGCAAGCTCGTACCGAGCGATCCCGAAGGCACGGCGCTCATTTTAACGCGAGTATTTGAAAATCTCGTGCAGTCTCCAGACTTGGTTCTCGTTCTCAAAGCTCTCGAGGAAGGCTTTAATAAATACATCGAGGATCCTTTGAAAGCGACTGCCAATCGCATCAACAATCAAGAAACGTTGACTCCGTACGATCACATGTTTCCAATCATTCAAAATCAGCTCGAATATTGGGATCCCCCGGCGTTAAAGCCGGAAAACGAGCTCGGCGGTTCTAGAACCCCCGCGGGAGCGCAACAACACACTCCTCTTAGAAATAGAAGTAGCCGATTAGGGGGTAACGCTGGATTATTCAATTCCCCGCTATCGAGGAAGAAGCTTGGCATGATGGGCACACCAGGAGGCAGAACGCCCATGAGAGGCCAACAAAATCAACACGACGAGTACCAACTGCAAAAATTGATCATGTTTGATTTAGGTCCCGAAGGTTTACCTCAAGTAACGATTGCTCTTTTGGTACGTCTCAGTCGCGACGTCCAGGAATCCTCCTCGGGTAGCATTCTCAGGAAGCTCGTGCCACAATTTCGCAAATCAGCATTTGACTTGCTTCCCTTGGAAAAGTTGGACGACGTCTCGCTCCTCAAAAACTCCGCCTCGCAAGTTTCGGCATCGGCGAAGAACGTCGCGAAAAATGGCGGTGCTTCGTCGTTCGAATGGAATAAAAAATCGAATATCAAAAGCGCACGCGATTTATACGTTGGCGATTGGATGCAACGACCTATTGGTGAGACAGAGTTTGGTCCTTTGGTGAGGATACTCGTGTATCTTTCTCAATTTCTGAACACCATTTTACACTTTGACGGTACGCGAAATGAAACCGTGGACCAGGAAGATATTTTCGCGCTCGTCACCAAAACGTGGAACGAGTGCCCGAACAAGAAAGACTATTGGTGCGTAATTAAAACGGTCTGTTCAATTGCAAAAATCGGAGTTCTCGGTGTTATCGATCTCGCTCTCGGTCTTTTACGCCGAAGAGGTTTTCGAGTCAACTTGAGATTCATGGCAGAGTACTCCATGATGGTTCTGTTGTTCATCGGGTATTACATTCTCAAGTTCTTGTTTCGAGTGTTATTCTTTTAAAACTGCCGTCGTACCACGGTACCAGTAATTCAATTGATAATATACATTCCTATTGCGCGCATACATTTCTAAATAATCTAATAATATTACTACAATTACGCTACAGTGTGCGGTATGTTTCTATCACGTGCTTTTCTTCACATCGTCCTTTTTCCAAAACTGCACTTTCTTCTTCAGTTTCTTCGCCCACTCCGGCAACTTTCGAGGTGGCGGAGGTGGAGGTGGGATCCAGCGATTTGCTACCTCGCGATGGAACACGTATATTAATTGTCGAAATCCAAGAGTAAAGAAGAAACTCAACACGACGGCAATCATAAGTAAAAGAATAGTTGCCGACCGCTCGGTGACAGTTCCAACGTCCCAGACGCGCTCGAACGCGGTTCCAGTGACCAAACCCTGCGCGGCACCTCCAAGCGATGCGGGATCAGCACCAACCGGAGGAAGCAAGACAGTTGCTAAGCTTGGCACGAGAAGGGCGAATAATCCAATAATTAATCCGACGACGCTCGATGCAATTGCAGATAAGTAAAAGAACGTCTTGAGAAGCAAAATTTTCCGACCGAGCATGAGTTCGGTGCTCCGTTTCAAATTCTCTCCGCCTTGTTTACCTTCAAATATTCGAACGGGAACGCAAAGAGCCAAGTCTAAACACCTCATTAACCCCAAATACGGAATAGGAATGGTAATCATACCGTTCCACGCGATCGAAAGCGTTCGGCGCAAGTCTATTATGAGAATCGATTTGTACAGCTCCAAACCTTGCTTCAAAACGCCGTACGCGTACTTTGGTTTAACTTTCGCGTATGTATTGTCGTCGCTGTTATCATCTTCTTTTTCTATCGTTCCATCTTCTTCCTTATCACCAACGTACGCGTTTTTAAACGTTGCAATACGAACGAGAAACTGACACAGAAACTTCCACGCCTGCGTGGCGACGACGAACGTCGCCGCGATAACTTCCACCTCGTGCACCTGTATCAAAGCTAAGAGGAACGTCCCTCCGAGATTCAACGCTTGCGCGAAAAAACCAGCGACGAAGACGAGCGTCACGGTCGGTAAAAAATCTCTCGAAGACATTCTCAAAACTTCCCCGATGATTGCTTTCGCCGTCAACTCTTTCATACTATTTATTTGTTCTCCTCCTGCTGTTTTTAGGGGAATTCGTGGTTCCGCTAACGGATACACCTTTATTACCTCTGAAGAAGATATCTCTCCTCCCGTTTTAGAAACTTCCGCACCATTTTCGTCACCACCCGCAGTTGTTGTTGCTGCTGCTGCTGCTCTTGCCGCCCGAGCGATGATGATCACGCTGTTGGGGACATTCTTCGTCCTCCCAATCATCAAAGAAAAAAGCTTCTTCTTCCCCTCTCTTCTTCTGGAAAAAGATGATGATGATGATGACTTTTGATGATGATGATGAGAGCGACGATGAGGAGAAGGAGGACATTTTTCCATCATCGAAAAGGAAGAAAAAGAGGACGAGGAGGAAGAGATCATCCTGTTGTTGTTGTTAGTCATCGTCATCATCATCTTCGTCGTGGCAGTGGTGGTGGTAGAGTAGTGGAGGGGGGTGGTTACGATGAGACTCTTTTTAGAATAACTGCCCCCAGCTGGTGGTGTAAAAAAAGTTCAAAAATACGAAAAAAGGAGGAAAGAGTGACTCATCACAAACACAAATCTCGATTTTAAGACCCCTCGTTACTTTTTTCTTCTCATCGTCGCGATAAGTCCTTCTCCAGAGAGAGAGAGAGAGAGAGAGAGAGAAACACGCACAGATCCGCGGATAAAGAGCGCTTTACGAC
>Ga0181603_10002576_pt1 | contig 14257 bp, 12 predicted proteins | sample 041ome_13_FD_148633 | JGI IMG/M metagenome (GOLD analysis project Ga0181603, IMG submission 148633) | Coastal salt marsh microbial communities from the Groves Creek Marsh, Skidaway Island, Georgia - 041409US metaG (spades assembly) | ecosystem: Environmental > Aquatic > Marine > Intertidal zone...
ACGCCTGCGAAGCGCCGAAAATCGGCATCGTGTCGATGGGCAAGAGTTGGCGCGACACGTTGCAGGCATTGCAGGACCTTGGGCTCGATCGAACCGCAATAGCTGATCTTGGCATCACCATCCTTAAAGTAAGCATGCCCTTTCCGTTCGATCTCGACACGTACCGGGATTTTGCCCGTGGTCTGGAAACAATTCTGATCGTGGAAGAGAAGCGGGACCTGCTTGCTACCGGGTTCCGCGAAGCCTGCTATGACATTGCCAATGATAGGCGTCCCACGTTGGTGGGCAGAGTCGATGAAGAGGGACAGCCCTTACTGCCCAATGACCAGCCCATTACGACTGACCACATTACCGGTGCACTGGCGCGCATTATTGATTTAAGCCAGGTACCCACAGCGCTATCCCGGCTGGAACAGTTGGGCGCTGCGGTCGGTCGGTCCAGCTCGCTCGATCCGCTCAGCCTGCAACGCATCCCCTATTTTTGCTCGGGGTGTCCCCACAACACGTCCACGAAAATTCCGGAAGGCAGCCGTGGCCAGGGCGGCGTCGGTTGTCACTACATGGTGACCTGGATGAATCGGGAAACCTACACCTTTTGCCAGATGGGTGGTGAGGGCATCACCTGGATTGGCCAGCAACCCTTTGTTAAAACACAGCATATTTTCCAGAACCTGGGAGACGGCACCTACTTCCATTCGGGTTCCCTGGCGATCAGGGCCGCCGTGAGCGCTGGCATCAATATTACCTATAAGCTTCTGTTCAACGATGCGGTTGCAATGACCGGTGGTCAACCCGTCGACGGCCAACTCCGAGTCGATCAAGTGACCCACCAAGCGTTGCACGAGGGAGTACAGCGCATTGCCGTTGTGTCAGACGAGCCAGAAAAATATCGCTCGGGGTATCAGTTTGCTCCGGAAACAACCGTCCATCACCGAAAGGCGCTCGACGCCGTGCAACGGGAATTCCGGGAAATCAAAGGGGTAACCCTGATCATCTACGATCAGACCTGTGCCTCGGAAAAACGGCGAAGGCGTAAACGGGGTGCCTATCCAGACCCCGCCAAACGCCTTGTTATCAATCACCGCGTCTGTGAGGGCTGCGGCGACTGCGGTGTCGCCTCCAACTGCACGTCCGTGCAGCCTCTCGAGACTCCTTTTGGCACGAAGCGGTCTATCGATCAATCCAGCTGTAACAAGGATTACTCCTGCGTCGAAGGCTTTTGTCCCAGCTTTGTCACCGTAGAGGGAGGACAGCTGCGGAGTAAAACTCACGTCTCGGAAGATCGAGCGCAATTGCCAGATACTATCCCTCTACCCAATATCAAACCGCTGCCCGATAACAGAAGTTTCAATGTCCTCATCACGGGCGTGGGGGGCACAGGTATTGTCACCATCGGCGCGGTGTTGGGAATGGCGGCGCACATCGACGGCATCGCTGTCAGCGTTGTGGATCAGCTCGGCTTCGCCCAAAAGGGCGGCTCAGTGGTCACTCATATCCGACTCGCCAAAAACCGGGACGATATCCACGCCCCCAGAATCAACAGCGCCGCCACCGATACCCTATTGGCCTGTGACATGCTGGTTTCAGGCCATGACAAGATCAACCCGTCTCTGGACACCCAACGCACGGCGGGTGTGGTGAACACGGCCCGCCAATTCACCGGTGACTTCACGCAAAACGGTGACCTGAGCTTTCCGGCTGACACTCTGGAGTCGCGGTTGATCAACTCAACCCAGAAAGAAGCCCTTTCGCTGCTCCCCGCATCACAGCTCGCCCTGTCGGCACTCGGAGACACCATCGGAGCCAATCTGATCGTCACCGGCTACGCGTGGCAAAAAGGATTGCTGCCCATTTCCAGGGAAGCCATTCGCAGCGCTCTCGAACTCAATGGCATTGCCGTGGCGTGGAATCAAGAGGCCTTTGAATGGGGTCGGGCGTTAGCGCATCAACCTGCATTGATCGACGAGCTACTCGATGGCGACACCACCGTAATCAAGTTGATGGACGCCGACCGAGAGCGGCCGTTATCGGCGCTGTTGGCGGATGAGCTTGTCGAGTATCAGGATCAGACCTACGCGCAGCAATACACGGAATGGCTAACCGCTATGGATCAACAGATTGAGCGCACTATCGGTCCTGACCAGGAGCTGTCAGATGTCATTGCACGATCACTGTTCAAATTGATGGCTTATAAAGACGAGTATGAGGTTGCTCGACTGCACAGTTCGCCGCAATTTCTGAAGACGTTGGCGAACCAGTTTGAGGGCGACTATCGACTGGCGTTTAATCTGGCCCCCCCCCTCCTCGCCCGAACCGACAAAGCGACGGGAAGACCTCAAAAAATCCGTTTTGGCGGTTGGATGCTGCACGCCTTCAGGCTACTTGCCGCGTGCAAACGGTTGCGCAATACCCGCTTTGATCCGTTTGGCTACACCGACGAGCGACGGCTGGAGCGTCAGTTGATTAGCGACTATCAAACCCTGATCGAAGGCCTCCTGGATCAACTGACGCCGGATAAAAAGAGCAGACTCCTCGAGATTGCGGCGCTTCCGCTCTCTGTTCGAGGCTACGGCCATATCAAACGGGCATCCATTGACTCGTACCAGGAACAACTTGCATGCCTACTCGACACCTGGAGCAATTCGATTGTTAAAACCGCGGCCTGATTGCCGTCATTCATCGGCGCCTGACGGGGGGTGGACCGTTAGCGCGGCGCACCAGCACCACAATGAGTGACAACGTCTCCTCTCCAACGTGCTCACACTGGGGTAACTTCCGGATCACAGCGCAAGACGGCCAAGTGAAAGAGGTACTGCCCTATGAGGTCGATGCCGAACCCTCCGCCATTGGCCAGGCATTGTTGGATCATGCCGACCCCAGGGTGAGGGTCGGACAGCCGATGATCCGCGAAGGCTACCTGAATAACCCGACAGGGAAGGCGAACGGCGGGCGCGGGACCGAACCCTTCGTTGCTGTGAGCTGGGACCAGGCCATTAGCCTGGCCGCCGAGCGACTGCAGGCTTTCTGGAAAGAACATGGCCCCAACAGTATTTACGGGGGATCTTATGGCTGGGCAAGTGCGGGACGCTTTCACCATGCGCAAAGTCAGATCCATCGCTTCCTGCGCCTCGGTGGAGGCTATGTGTCATCGGTAAACTCTTACTCAGCAGCCGCTGCGGAAGTCATCATCAAACATATTTTGGGCTTCCCGCTCCTTGCGCTACTTCGAGAGTCCCCCTCCCCAGCGGAGATAGCACAACACAGTAAAACCATGATTCTGTTTGGCGGAGCGGCCATTAAAAACGCCCAGATCAACGCCGGGGGGCTGGGCCGTCACTCCGCCAGAGAGCAGTTACAACAGTTGCGTAATGCGGGTGTCCGGATTGTCAATATCAGTCCGTTAAAAGATGACACCGTAGCGGAACTGGAAGCGCAGTGGGTGCCGTGCCGACCGGGCTCCGACACCGCCATCATGTTAGGCATGGCCCACACACTCTTTATTGAAAACCGACACGACAGGGAATTCCTTGATGAATACACCACCGGCTTCCACAAGTTCGTCCCCTACCTAACCGGCGAAAGTGACGGCATCCCAAAAACAGCACGCTGGGCAAGCAAGCTGTCGAGTGTGCCCGAAGCGCTCATTGTTGACCTGGCGCGGGCCGCCAGCAACGCCCCCAGCCTGATCAGTGTCAGTTGGTCACTGCAACGACAAATCTTCGGCGAGCAAACCTGGTGGATGGTGACTGTACTGGGGGCAATGCTGGGATTTATCGGTATGCCCGGATCGGGGATCGGGTATGGCTATGGTTGCATCCACAACATGGGTTTTGGCAGCAGAAAAATTCCGAATTTCCGGATTGGCGCATTTGGGGAAGAAGTAGGGGAACGCGTCGCCGCTCAAAACCACTTTATTCCCGTGGCGCGAATTTCCGATATGCTGGAAAAGCCAGGACAGGCATTTAACTACAATGGCCAGCGATTAACCTACCCTGACGTAAAGCTCATCTACTGGGCTGGCGGCAACCCCTATCATCATCATCAGGACCTTAATCGTTTGCGCCGCGCGTGGCAGAAGCCACAAACCATCATTGTTAATGAATCATTTTGGACCGCTACCGCACGACATGCGGACATCGTATTTCCAATCAGTACCTTTCTTGAACGCAATGACCTGGGCGGGAGCGCCTACGACGAGTATCTGACACCCATGCACGCGGCAACCTCGCCTTTCGCCGACTCTCGAAGTGACTACGCGGTCTTTTCTGCCCTCGCGGAAAAACTGGGGTTTGCGCCCTCTTTTACCCAGCATCGCGACGAAATGGCGTGGGTTCGCCATTTGTATGAGGAGACAAAAACCAATGCCGCCGCCCGGTCAATCGTACTTCCCGACTTCGATGATTTCTGGCAAGGAGAGCAAATCGGCTTTGGAGATCAACTGCCTCGCGCCGAATTCATGCTCGAGAAATTCCGCCAGGATCCCACTGCTCACCCCCTGAGAACGCCGAGCGGTAAAATCGAGATCTTCTCTGAAAGGATCGCCTCGTTTCAGTACCCGGATTGCGATGGGCACCCCCGATGGTACGAACGGGACGAATGGTTGGGAAACCCGCCGCGTCAATACCCACTCCATCTGGTATCAAACCAGCCCAAAAACAAGCTCCACAGCCAATTTGATCATGCCCGGTCAAGCCAGACCTCGAAAATATCCGGCAGGGAGGCGGCGCGCCTTAGCGCCGCGGACGCGGCACTAAGGGGGCTTGAGCAAGGTGACATCGTCAGGGTATTCAACGCCCGGGGGGCTTGCCTCGCAGGTGTGCTGATCTCGGAAGCCGTCATGCCCGGCGTCATTGAACTGCCCACAGGGGCTTGGTTCGACCCGCAGCAGGTTGATGGCGAGGCTCTCGAAGTCCATGGCAACCCCAATGCCCTGACACAGGACCGGGGCACGTCCATGTTGTCCCAGGGGTGCTCTGCGCACACCTGTATGGTTCAGGTAGAGAAATACGACGGACCTTTGCCGCCCGTGCAAGCTTTCAAGCTGCCCGCCACGGCTGCCCCGTCATCGACCCTCTGATGACGCTTCACTCATTCGATGAGCTGTTTCGCACTCCCGAAAACGATATAGACCACGGCCCCAAAGACGCTCACGCTTGCTGCGACCAACAACACCGAGTCGTAGGAACCTGTGCTGTCTACCAACCACCCCGCCATGGCAACCCCAACGATACCGGGCAGCGTACCGAGTGTATTCATCACACCGAAAACAACGCCCCCAAACCGCGGAGCAATATCAAGCACATTCGGTGCAGATCCCGAGTAAGCGAACGCCAGCAATCCAAGTGCACCACACAGTGACAGCAGCGCCATCTCGGGCGTTGCCACAAAACGTGTCACAAGCAAAAAAGCAGCTGAACCCAACAGGCCGATGGTCTGCATCAGCTTTCTGACCGTTGTAATGTTCCACTGACGAGAGATCAAACCATCTGCGATCCATCCGGCCACATTCATCATTACAAACATGGCTGCCCAGGGGGCCATTGTGTAGATCCCCGCGCTGCTGATATCGAGTCCATGGACCGAAGCAAAGTAGCTTGGCATCCATGACATAAAGACATACAAACTCCAACTGGTGCAGAAAAACGTGATCAACAGAGCCCAAATGGCGGGCAAAGAACTGATGGTTCTCCAGGGGATGGGGGCACGGTCCTCAGACACCACACTGCCCGCCAACAGCGCGCGCTCCTCGGGGGATACCTTTGGATGCAGGTCAGGCCTCTCATGCACAATACGGTTGAGCCAGAGGGCGTAAATGAGACCGATTGCTCCAAAACCGTAAAAGACCGACTGCCATCCGAAGCGGGTAACAGCAAAACCTGTTACCAGCAGCGCTGCAATTGTGCCCGCTATAGCGGCGCTGGAATAAATAGCGACCGCCCTCGATCGCTCATTTTCCGGAATCCAGCGTCCAAACAAGCTGAGCACCGCGGGACTGAGAGGCGCCTCGCCAAGGCCTAAACCGATTCTGACCAAAATCAGCGCGAGGAACGAGGCAGATGCCGCAATAGGCGTCAGAAGGGTGAATATTGACCACGCCACCAATGACCAGAGCAAAACGCGCTTTCCGCCATACCTATCGGCCAGCACCCCACCAATAATTTGTGCTGCCATGTAACCAATAAAGAACGAGGACAGGACGAAGCCCTTCTCCGTCTCACTCCAGCCCAGGGTTTCCTGCATGGCAATGGCCGCCACAGAAATATTAACGCGGTCGAGATAAGCGATAAAAAGGGCGAGAAAACTCGCGAGAACCAAACTGTGACGCGCCTGCATAGGGCCTCCAGATCTTATTGTCACCGCACCCTACCGCGCCACAGGAAGTAACCGGACTCAAGAGCGGTCGCACTCAGGCAGGACGAAGCGATGGTTTTACCACGTTAATGCATGCCCACCTTGAACAAGTTCACACTACGGGGAGATAGCAATTTCAGCAAATAGCTTGTCATTCAACTGCCGGTACTTGCTTAGCTGCAGGCGCAGAGACATCCTATTTGGCCGATGAACCGCAGGCGTCTCTCTATGGATGCAACAACACTTTTTTCAAAATCCTATGCAGAGGCCCGCGCACGGTTTCGGGAGGCGGCCCGGACCTGCGGCTTCAGCGTTCACGCCGAGACAATGGACGTCGTGGGCCCCACTGGGGAGGAATTGGCCATGGACTTTGCTGTCGGCGGGCCTGCCGACGCCGCCGCGGCGCTGGTTATCGTAAGCGGTACTCACGGTCCGGAGGGTTATACCGGCTCCGCCTGTCAATTAGGTTTTCTCAGCTCACCCCAGGTCCGCGCGCTGTATGCGAACCACCGCGTCGTGCTGGTTCATGCGCACAACCCCTACGGCTTTGCCTGGACGCGAAGAACCACTGAGGGCAATGTGGATCTGAATCGTAACTATGTTGACTTCGACCAACCTCTACGCGGCAACCCTGAGTACGACGCGTTACACGACGCGTTTGTTCCGCGAGACCTCGAGGACTCAGCTGCCCGGCAAACCCTCACGAATTATCGCGAAACCCACGGAACAGTGGCCTACATGGCGGCGATGCTGGGTGGACAGCGTACCCACGCCGATGGGCTGTTCTATGGCGGCACCCAGCCCACCTGGTCGCAGGAGGTCATGGTAGCGGGGCTCAGGCGCTGGCTGAGTCAACAGGAAACCGTTTTGCTCATTGATATCCATACCGGGCTAGGACCCTATGGTGTTCCTTATCTTGTCCATGGCTATCCAGAAGATGACCCGCGCTTTGGTGTTCTCGACGGCCAGTTTGGATCCGCCATGCGCTCGACCGCCGTCAAGGAGGAATTCGATGAAGATCTCCCCGTTGATCCAGAGGGTCCCATTGTCCTGGCAATGGACTGGATTCTGCCCGACAAACAAACCTATGCCTTTGTCATTGAATACGGCACCTATCCTCCCGATGAAGTGCTGGGGGCTCACCAGCAGGATAACTGGCTTCATGCCTACGGAGATCTGCAGTCGGAACAGGGCAAGGCGATCAAAGCGGAACTTCGGCGAGTTATGTATCCGGAATTTGACGATTGGAAAACCATGATTTGGAACGAGGCTGAAGACGCCCTGCAAAAATCAGGGAAAGTATTGGCTGCTCAAGTAGCGACACCGAGGCCATAAAGAATTTGCGCTTTCGCACTTTCCGCCAGCGCCCTGCCATCGAGTTTGTCAGCAAATCGATACCACTCAAGCAACATACCATCAGTAAGGGCCACCAGAACCGCCGCCCGTTCCTTGATAGCGACCTTGTCGTCAAAGAGGCCCAGAGACTGCCCTTCAGTGGCTATCCGGTTCATCTCCTCGTGGTAGCGGTCATACATTTTGCGAACGTGTTCCGCGATCGCCGGCTCTTTATCCATCGCCTGTAGAGAGACCAAGATAGGGAGCACCAACAGCTCCTGATTTTGAGCGCCCGTCTCCGCGCACCAGTCTACGAACATGCTCAATTGCTCTACCGGGCCCTCCCGGGAGGCACGCATTTGTTCAAAAATCGCTGCATACAAGGCCTCGGCTTCGTCCAGCAGTGCATGAAGCAAAGCCACCTTGCCCTTGAAGTAGAAATACACTGCGCCTTTGGTCAGCCCGGCTTTTGCCGCTATCGCGTCTATGGTTGAATTTTCGTATCCCTGCGAAACAAAAAGCTGCAAGGCGGCGGCCAGCACCTGCTGGACACTTTGCTCCCTTCGCTCTTCGTTACTGCGCCTGGCGGTCTGCACGCGTCATACCCCGCCGGCGCGTCGCTCTGACGGACAACAGCCAAACCATTTTCGGTAGCTACGGGCAAAGTTACTGCAGTCGCTGAACCCCAGATGATAGGAAATCTCGTTAATCGATTTATCGGAATGCGATACCAGCTCCGCAGCCAGTTCCTGCCGCGTGCGCAAAACAATCTGGTGATGGCTCAAACCCGCTTGCTGCAATGCAACCTTGAGCCGACCGTCTTCCATACCCAACCAGGCAGCAATGTCCCCCCTGTCACAGGTACCCATGGGCAACAAGTCAAAAAGAGCCATACGAACCTGAGTCTCGAGATCAACCGATCCCATCAGCCGTAGATGATCATAAACCTGACGCTCACTCCGCCTCGCGAGCTCGGCATTGCCACCCGCGAGTGGCTCATCCAATACGGAAGCATCAAAGCACAGGGCATCAATAGCACTTCCGAATGTCAGGGGACAACGAAAATAGTGTTCGTAGTCGTCCACAAAACCCAAAGGCGGCGGGGAGGAGAATTGAACTTCAGCAGGAGCAAAACCGGGCGAGGACACCATTCTCAACATTCGGACCCAGGTGGCTGCCCAACCCGAGATGCGTGCAAGGCGCGCCACGGGGCTGTCGCCGGCCTCCTCATGGCAGTGATAAACGAGCAGGGCTCTGTCATCGACCAGCTCAAATGACACCGATTTGTTGGTGGTAACCCACGCATAATAGCGGGCCAAGCGGGTGCAGAATTGCCTCAGCGTGGGCGATGAAATGAGCATCAATCCATAGCAGTGGTAGGTCGTAGCGTGCACATTCTCAGCAAATTTCAAACCGAACAGAGGTCCCAGTTCTGAGCTCACTGCGCGAGCAATAATTTGTGAGAGCGAATGAATTGACACGCGCTCTGCGCTTTGCGCCAGCGTCTCAGGCGCCACGCCGGCTTCCATGAGAATCCCGTGCGTGTCGACACCCAGCTTGTCCAGTGTTGTCGCCACGCCCTGAATGCTACTCATTGAGACCGAGCCCCCGATGGGAACCGCTGCTGCTGAGATTGCTTGCTTCATGTCACCCCCTCTTTTTATTCTTTTATCACTTCTACCACACAGGTGGTCGTTTGGCCGCGTTCGCTTTCACACCAAAGATTCAGCAACCACAGCGCTCCCTTCTCGGCCTCCTCAATAGCGACTACCTCGCCCCTGAAGGTAAGGGTATCTCCAACCACATTGAAATTTAACATCTTCAGCGGCCCCATTTTTCTAAACCGGATGTGAGGCCCTGCCCAGCTGCGCACCAGTCGCTCAAACATACCCATGAGGAAAAAGGTATTGGCGAAAGCTGCGCTGGCCCCGGCCGATTGCGCCACGGCTCCGTCATGATGCATGAGAGAGAAGTCTCGATTGGCACCCGCCTCCATGACCAGACGCTGCAGGGTAAGGGGAATTTGAATGGCGGGCAGCACGTCACCAACCGACGCGGAAGGCGTAAGCTTACCCATCATTGCACCACTCCCGGTTCCACGTAAAAGCGGAAAATATCCAGACAAGCGACGGCAACAATCTCGCCGGTTTGCTTGGTGTAGGTATCCTCCTGCCGAAGGAATGCGCCGGCGCCTACTTTGAGCGTTTTGTACTGGATATCGGTCAATCGGCTGGTACATCCGACGACATCCCCCGGATACAGCGGCGCGAAAAACTCGACTTCCATACTGGTAGCAAAGCTTTTATTACAGGGTGCCGGCACATTGAAGATCACGGGTATCTGTATTTGGGTCGGTTCATCATCGATAGCTTTCGATGGATCGCCCGGTGACCAGTAAGCCGCCACACCGTAGGTCAATACCATGGAGGCCGGTGCCACCAAATCTGAAAAGCCGGCGGCCCGGGCTGCATCGGCATCGGTGTGGATTGCACAATCAAACTCCTTGGGCTCGAGCCAGCGGCGAATGCTGCCACGCTCAACAGGGTCCGGGCCGCACCATTCGCCGACCACCGTATTCAAACAGGCCTCCGTCTGCTCCCAGCTACCCCATAAACCCCAGCCAACATCGCTCACGGGTTAGACAGGCCTGAAAAAAGGCAAGGTAATGTCGTCTGTCACCGGTTTGTAGACGACCTCGACCTCCATACCGATCTGCACGTCGTCTGGCTCGCACTCCACAAGATTGGTGTGCATGCGAATCCCCTCGGGCAGGTCGATCCAGGCGAGAATGATCGGCAGATCTTCGACAAATTTCTCCTCAACCCCCTCATAGGTCACCGAATAGGTATAGACCGTGGCTCGGCCCGAGGCCTCGATCCAGCCCAGATCCTGACTCCAGCACTCGGGGCAGTCGCGCCGCGGATAAAAAATATTGGCATTGCAGGCATTGCAGTGCTGAATCAACAAACGGCCCGCTTTGGTCCCGTCCCAGAACGGCTGGCTGTAAGGCTGTATTTCGGGCAGCGGCTTTTTATAGTCGTTCATCGTGGCGCCCTCCCGAACACGGTAGTACAGGTGTTCATCACTGACCCACCGGAAGTGGTCAGAATCGCGTGCTCACACTGATCGACCTGACGTGCCCCCGCGTCACCGCGCAACTGACGGACCGTATCGAGGTAAAACGCCATACTGACACCACTGCCCGTATGGCCTCGCCCGGTAGCGTCACCCATCGTCGTGCAAGGCAAGTCACCTCCAGGGCCGCATCGCCCCTCCGCCCAGAGTTTTGCACCCTGTCCGTCCTCGCACACCCCATATCCCTCAAGGGCACTGCATTGAGTGTAAGGGTATGCGCCGTAAATCTGCCTGAGATCCATATCCTGAATTGAGAGCCCGGCCTGAGCGAGCGCGTCGCGGCTGGACTCGCGGTAGGACTGGCGATGAAAGACATCCCCGCGAAGCATGGGGGTAGCACTCATAAAACGGGTGCCGTGTCCCAACTTGTAGACCGCCTTATCACCCAACTCCCTGGCTCTGTCCCACGAGGTGACCACCATCGCTCCGCCACCATCTGCCAGCAGATTACATTCCTTGGCTTTCAGCGGGGTGCTAATCATTCGAGAATTCATGACATCGTCCAGCGTCACGGTTTTGCCAAAAAAAATGGACAACGGATCAAGCGCGCCCCAGGCTCGTAAAGCGACTGTTACCGACGCCAACTCCTCTTCCGTTGCTCCCGTCTCATACATGTAACGTTGGGTAATGAGACCCATTGAGCCGTTGAAACTCACGCCATAGGGGTATTCAAATTGCTTATCGAGGGGTGCAGTGGCAAAAAAATTGATGAGATCCTGGGGAGGCATATCGGACTGGACCGTGGTATGTGGAATCAACACGTAGTCCACCTGCCCGCTTGATATGTGCTGCTCTGCCAGGCGCAAACAGTTGGTTGTCGATGCACCCCCGGCATTACAAATGGCAATGTCGCGACACCCTTTAAGACCCATGACCTCGGGAATCTTTCCCAGCGACATATCGTTTTGCATTGAGGGCTGGGCCATTGGATTGTTCGAGATAACGGCACCGATAAGATTCTTGTCTATGCCCGCATCACGTATCGCCCCCATACAGACATCCAGCAGGATGTCCCAACGCCCCCGCTCTGGTTCGCGTCGGGTGGGCACCTCGGCGATCCCAACGATCGCGAGTCCTCGTTTTGTCATCGGCTCCCTCCTTTCTTATTCTTTGGGCCGTCTGTCAGTCAGGGGTTAGGCATAGTCAGCGTGGGTGTACTCGGCGCGATCAACTAAATCGAGATTGTCATCAACGCTAACAGCGAGAGGACGTCTCAAGGTCACCGTATCGGGATCCGTCGGCACCATGAACTCCCACAACGTGGCGGGTAAAGCGGCACCTACACGCTTGCGCCGGGCGGCATCCCAGTCATCGGGACTTTCACCCGGCAAATGCGACTTGATTGCTGGCACGTCCAAACCCGTTGCCTGGGCGAGCACATCGACCACGTCGTCCATAAAACCCGCCCGTGCCGACTCAATTGATATCGCCCTGATGCCAGCATCCAACAACAAATCCTGAGCCTCAACATCACCGAACCAGCGCGCCACCTCCGGTCCTCGCTGGGCGAGTGACTGTCGCATATCCTCACGTTCCTCGTCGCTCGTTGCCGTCATCCAACCCTCGAGGCCCAGTCGGTGAAAATAGAGCTCCTTACCAAAATGCTTGACCATGCCCGACAGCGCTGCATCACTCCCTCCCAGAAAGGTTGAAAGCAAACGCCAGACCCCGCATTCCGTGAGAAACGTGGTCACAAGAAAATCGCCCCAGTTCTGGGGAGGCAGCGACAGCGCTTCCAGGTCATGTAAATCGCTGGGTTGGCGACCAAACTCAAGCTGGTGTTCGGGCAATCCGAGACGCTCTTCCAGCAGGCGGAAAATTGCCCGGGTATGACCGAGGCTGTCCTGCCCCATACCGGCGAAGGCCGTGCAATCGGGGAGACTGCGGCCATTGAGCATCACTTTGATATACCAGTGCCCCAGCACCCAGTCAGTGTCGGCTATGCACAGCAACTCCTGCATCAACGCCTTGTCTGTTCCAGACACGATTCTCTCCTACTCGCAGACCCGAACTACTGTCCAGGAAGTTTGTTCTGCCACTTCATCCAGCCAAAAGTGGCCTCGCATTGATGGCACTTCATACTCATTTCCGAGACCGTACCGCCAAAGGGGTTCGAAACACGCGTCTCCTCCGACCCGCACCAAGGGCAGGCGACAGTCGCGTCATACTGCCGTCCAAACAGATCCCTTAGACTGTTGGAGCGATCGTTGGTGCTGTCGTGCCCATCAGCCAAAACTCAGGCAATCCCGATCATGTCGTTAACCGAGATCACGGGTATGACCTCTGCGCGGGGACAAATACACATCTCTACCCAAGGCTTTTCCGAATACACCATCCTCGCCTGACCCACCGCTGCAGCTCTATTGGGCGCACTGACAGAGCCCAGGTGAAACAGCGGGCCATCGGGTTCTTCACGGGCAAACACTTCGAAGTAATCCCAATCCATCGTGTTGCGCGCTGTTTTCTGCCTGACTAAACCCACCTTCTGCTCCTAAATGCAGTACCCATGCTCACGCGCAATCAGCCTGGCTTCGGGAACAATGTCGTCCCGACTCCACTCGTGCTGCCACTCAATCCGCACCTGGGTAGCGCGCACACCTGCCAGAGCGCCGACCGAGCGCTTGATGTCGTTCTGGATCAAATCCCAGGCCGGACATCCGACGCAGGGAAACACCAAACCAACGTCAACATCGCCGTGCTCCGACACCGTAATTCTTCGGACCATGCCCATATCGGGCAGGCTGACGTTCATGTGCGGATCCATAACGCCCTTGAGCACCTCGGCAACCGCCGCTTCGGTTACCACAGCTGATCGCCCCATTCTTCCCGCTGCAAACGCTCGTAACACGACGGACGCATTGGCCCTCCGGACTTGAACTTGCCAATGGCACGATCCCAACTGGTCTCTTGCCACTCCCAGTCATGGGACTCTGCATCAAAGGTCATCGGATAGGGCATGTCGGTAATTCGGTACTCACCCGTTTCTTCGTCTTTCTCCGCAGGCACCTTAAGGCCCACCCGATCAGCGAAGTCGGTAGCAGAGCGCAGCCACTTGTTGCGCATGGTGTCGTTGCTCCAGGCCCGCACCTTGTAATTCAGCTGATCCGGGTAGCCCTTTAAATCGTCAGGACGCCCATACCAATGGTAGCCCCAAGGGAAGATCCAACGGACGGCATCTTCAACCAGCTTCTTGGTCTCCTCGTTCTGGTTGAAGTAAAACTCCGTCCACATCGCACCGTGACGAAAATGATAGGCCTCTTCGAAATTCACCTTTTTCAAGGTCCGTCGATAGGGCGCAAAGCTGCAGTTGAGCTCGATATCCCAAGTCGTGAAACGACCCGCCCGGTCCAAAAATGCCTGTGAGACAACAAACTCCGCGTAATTCCTGATCGGGAACTCCATGATCGGCAGTGACCAGTATTTTCGCGGGTCCGCC
>Ga0181603_10002578_pt1 | contig 14254 bp, 9 predicted proteins | sample 041ome_13_FD_148633 | JGI IMG/M metagenome (GOLD analysis project Ga0181603, IMG submission 148633) | Coastal salt marsh microbial communities from the Groves Creek Marsh, Skidaway Island, Georgia - 041409US metaG (spades assembly) | ecosystem: Environmental > Aquatic > Marine > Intertidal zone...
TGGGCCACCGTCGCGGCGTCGCTTCCTGGACGCACCGGGCAACAATGCGCGCAGCGATGGCGACATCGCGTGAATCCAAACATCAGGCGAGAAAAGTGGACGAAGGAGGAAGACGAAAAGGTGAGAGACTCTGCGCGACCGAACGCGATTGCTTTTTACTTTTGCATCTCTCTCTCTCTCTCGTTATGTGATTATTCGATTCGTTCCTTCGAAAAGAACGCGGAAGAAGAGACCGATGGACGTGAGAGAGAGAGAGAGAGATCCGAGTCAACGACCTCGTTTTGTTACTTTTTTTGTCGGTTTTTTTTTTGGCTCTCTCCCCTCAAAGTTCGTTTTTGAAAAGACAAGAGACTCGTCTCGGAGGACACGAGTCGATGTCGGATTTTTGAAGAAGAAGAAGAAGAAGAAGAAGAAGAAGAAGAAGAAATAGAAGACATCGCGAACGCGTGGAAGTTTTGGTGTTTGTTCCGTTTGTTTTGTTTGTTTTTTTGTTGGGGCGCTTTCTGCTACTTTCTCTTTCTCTCGCGCGCGTTCGTAGTTTTCCCACGTCGTTCGGAAGCGTATCCCGACGTATTTTCTAACCGCGGACTCTTTTTTTTTTCTCTCTCTCTCTGTTCTCCGAAAACACACGACGAACGAAACAGTTAGCGGCACTGTACGACCAACACGGGCAACGATGGGCAATCATAGCGCGATCTCTGAGCGGTCGAACCGATCAGCAGTGCATGGGACGATGGCGAAGACATTTGGACCCGAGCGTGGAGAGAGGGAACTGGAAGACGGAGGAGGACGAGAGGTTAAAGAAAGCGTTCGAGACGCACGGGGCGAGGTGGGCGTTTATCGCGCGAGATATTGAAGGTAGGACAGCGCAACAATGTCGCGCGAGGTTTTATCAGTTGAACCAAACGCAGGAAGAGGAGGAGAAGGGGAAAAAGAAGAAGAAGAAGAGACAGACGACGGACGAAGCGGAGGAGGACGGAGCGAAGAAAGACGAAGAAGAGGGCGAGAAGAGGAAGAAGAGAAAGACGAGCGGAACGAAAAGTAGCGGCGGCAAAGAGAACGCGAATAGCAATAGCAATAAGAGTGGCACAAAACCAAACGCTAAATTCGCGCCTGTCGCGAAAGGATCTTTAGCGGAAGCTTTCCCGCCTATTACCGCTTCGATGGAGCAAATATCTCTCCGAGAGGAAAAGGACGAGGCAAAGAAAGGGTCTCTCGAACCGATTCAGTTTGATAAAGTGGCGGCGATGAAAGAAAATGCAGACGACGCGACGGCGGCGACTTTAAGCGTGCCCGCGAAGAAGAAGAAACCGGCGACTGGCACCGACGACGGCGAAGAAACGATGAACGTCAACAAAAATCATCAACGATTTTTTGCCCTAGATCCATCCAAGAGCGTAACCGCGCCTTCGACTCCAGAGGAGAAAACTGAGAAACCTCCTCCCGCGCGCTCGTCCCGATCGACGAAGAAAACAACCCCGACTCTTTTCTCGCCGCCGACGAAGAAACGCAGCAAATTTTCCTCGGCGACGCCAACCACAGACTCTGCGAATAACAATAAGAACAACAAAGGTTCTAAACCAAAAAACGCCGCGAAACCAAAAGCGTCGAGAAGAACGCCCGCGCTCACCGACGGACGACGACGAACATCCATCGTAAAGAACGACGCATTCAGAGGCACCGAAGACGACACTTTAACGCTCCTTTGCGCGGCTGCGGATAGATTGGAGAGCCTTTTCTCTCCTCCAGCCGTCGTCGAAAGCTTCTCGCCGTGAGAAAGAGAGAAGAAGAAGAATACAGAAGAGAGAGTTCAAAGCGAAAAACCTTCGCCTCGCGAGAGGGAAAGAGAGACAGAGAGAGACAAGAAAGAGCGCGCTCGCGGAGGAGAGCAGACCCATACTTGTATATATACGCGCACAATTTGCACGAGAAAGTACCGGAAGTCGTCATCTCTCGTCTTTGATTCTTTCTCTTTCGCTCTCTTTTCGCTCACCCAGCTCCTCCCTCTCGTTGTGTTAACAAAATATCTGCCCTTCGTGTAAAAGATGATGAAAAACCTCGTAAAAAATTTTTGGCATTTTGAATTGAATTCTCGAACGAAGCGCTCTCTCGTTTTCTCCTCATTTCTTCTGCGTGAGGGCGGAGGAAAATTTTCATCGATCGATCGCATCGCCCGCGTACCTCTCAACTTCCCTCCGAACGGTCGTTCGACGACTCGCTAATATTACCCGGCGTCCGTTGATACCGTCCGATACGCGTTTTTTTGAAACGTGAGAAAGCGCGGGCGATCGAGAACGGCATTAGAAATCGAGAGACGCGAGCGGGAAAGTTGGAGGTTTTTCTCTCTCTGTTGTTGGAAAAATTGAAGAAAATTTTGCCCTACGACGACGAAAAACAGCGGACGATCACTCATCATGAGAACGCCGATAGAAACTTTATCCGAGGATGAATTCCTGCGAGACTTGGTGCGTTTTCACCGCTCGACATTACGCTTTTCGGTTTCCATCGTTTATTGGTGTTTGGATGGCGATTTCATGGCGCGGTTACTGACATGTTAATTTTTTTCAAATCTCTCTCTCTCTGTGTGTTTGTATTCAAATCAACAGATTGCGCATTTGCAGACGATTCCTGAGAAGCAGAGACTGGTACCGGACGGGTCGTGTGCGTGTTTGATTCTTTCATTTTTTTTCAAAAACTCTTTCTCTCTCTCCCTTTTCATTTGCTGCTTGAGATGAACGAGATCGTGGGCGCGGTCGATCATCGATCTGCGGAGGGGCGATCGATCTCGATGGCGCGCGCTCGCGGTTTCGCGCGGTTTGTATAGAGGGAGAGACCTCCTCGTTTTGTTTTTCAGACTCCCGCGTATTTTATCGCTCTCTTTGTCGCCGATCGCGCGGTAAGAAGCACACTGACGTTTTCTTTTCTACGATCGCTCGTGGACAGCTCCGGAGAATTGGCCGGCGAAGACTTTGAACGGGTATAAGTTAGATCTGTTTGGGATATACAGACAAGTGGTGGCTCGCGGCGGATGGGGCCCGGACGAAACCACGTGCGAAAGGAAAATCAACTGGAGTCGAGAGATTTTTCCAAAGTTGGCGAATTATACGAGCACGCACAAAGCGACCAGCGTTGGGCACGATTTGATCACGTGTTACAAGAACTATTTGCACTCGTACGAGAGAAAGTACGCGGACGTGGACTGTAACATGGACGAGAGCAAGACGAACGAGCTGATCAAGTCGATTCCGATGAATACGCCGAGAGCGGGCGTGACCGGGACGAGATCGCCGGGGATGACGAAAAAAAAGCCAGTTGGTAGACCAAGAGCTTCGAATTTAGGCAGCGGTGGTGGCGGTAACGCTGTCGCTGCGGCCACTGCACCCTCGGCCCCGTCGAGAGGGGGTAACCGCGGCGGAGCGAGGAGCAAACCGAAACGCACCTACCCAGACGGCGCGAAGATCAAAGTATTTTGGCCCAAGGAGAACGATTGGTTCTTCGGCACAATCGTTCAGCAAGAATATATGCCTGTGGATGGTCAAACGTACTCGAAAATTGAGTACGAAGATGGCGACGAGGAGGTTTTGAATTTAGCGAACGAGAAAGTTAAATTAATCGACGAAAAGAGCGATGATGACGACGACGATGACGACGATGGTCTAGTCTACGTCCCGAGACCAACAGCGAGGCGACGAGGCGCAGCAGATCCGTCGCGCGCGCCTTTTGCTGCGGATACGGCTGCTTTGATCAACGCTGCGACTGGAGCTTTCGGAGACGAGTCTGATAAAGAGGAAGAGAACAAAGACGAAGGACGACGAAGAACTCGCTTGAACGGCGCCGATCCGAACGCCCCAGAACCGCCGCCCCCGAAAGACCGCGTAGAGATCGTGGAAGAAATGATGGAACATCACAACGCCGCGAGAGTTCTCGCAGAGCTACCTAACGAGTTTTGCACGGAAGATGAAACGTATCGGTTAGGTTATCGCATGGGTTTAAGAAGAATGGCAAAAGTTTCCACCGCGATGTTGATTGAAAAAATGCAAAAAATGCTTTTGGCAACCTCAACCACCGGCGGCGGTGGAGAGGACGAGACGTCGAAAGCAGCGAGCGGCAGTGTGCTCGACGAGTTATTCGACGACGGCAAGGCGGTTGTTTCGAAGGAAAAAGCGCAAGCGTTGTTCAATGCGCTCATCGATGCTGCGTACACTCCAGATAAAGACGCGGCAACGTACGACGCGAAAGGCGAACCGACGATGCCAAAGCGCGCGCCAGAGCCGGAAGATCCTAAGGATATGCCGGGCATGGTCAAAGAAGAGGAAGAGAATGCAGAAGAGAAAGTCGAAGAGAAGAAGACGGAAGACAAGGATGGAAGCGGCGGCGGCGGTAGTAGCGGTAATGGTGGCGATGATAACGACAATAATAAAGGGCCTGGACCATCCTCTGGCGGCGGCAGCGCTGGCGGAGCGAACGGCGATCAGAAACCAGACGACACCAACAAAGATAACGAACACAATGGCGGTAACAACGGAGACAACGAGGACGATGGCGCTGGTGCGACTGGTTTCCATGCGTCTATGCTAGCCGATAAGATGGATATTGATATTCCCTCGCCGACGAAGGAAAAGAAAGAAGAGCTGAAGCCAGCTGTCGCGCCAACTCGAAATTCTGGCCGACAACGCACGCTCTCGAAGAAAGTTTTAGAAGCCGTCGAAACAGGCTTGATGAAATCTCCAGTGAAATTACCGAAAGTTGCAGAAGAACCTGCCGCGAAGCGAGCAAAGACCGAGAATACTGCAGCGATGCGAACCATGCAAACCTCGGTGGCGCACGGGGGCGTTGAGAAGCGTAATCCGAACAAGAACGAAACGTCTACAGCTTCTCCGTCGCGTCCTATTAAAGCCAACGAAGCGCAAGCAACCACGACTAACATGAATGATAAAGAAGAAGAAAACGCGAAGAAGAAACCGGCACCGGCGGCAACAAAACAAGAAGCTCCGAAACCGGCGGCAATTACCGAAAATGGCGACGAGTTTGTCCCGTTACCTCCGGTACCGGGGCCGCCGGAATGGGTAGGTCCTATCCCCACCGTGAGTAACAGCGACCCAGAATACCTTTTGCACCAACTGAAAGTGTTCATCGCCAAATCTGGAGCCGTCCTCGACCGCGCTTGGCGTGTGACCGTCGCCATGCGTACGCAAGGCGCATCCGCCGGATCGTACGACGCGACGTACTGGGCCCCGGATAACAAGCGGTACAGAAGTCGCTTGGAAGTTGCTCGAGCGGTTGGTGTCGCCCCTTACGTCGCCCCAAAGAAACCGAAAGGCGAACCGCGGAAGCCTCGCGATCCGAACGCCCCGAAAAGATCTAGCGGTGGTTCTGGACGTTCTCGAGTTGGTACCAACTTCCGACGCCCGATCGACTCCTACCCAGTCGTCGAACTCGAAGCGCCGCCGCCGCCTCCAACCCAGCGCGTGCTGTGCGAACTCCTCGGCGACGGCACCGCCGTCCGATGGTTGGAAAAGCACGGGTTGGGCGAACACGCCGCGGCTTTTGTCATGCATGGCATCTTGCGCAAGAACCAACTCTTCGCGCCGCTAATGATGCAAGACATGGAAAACTTTGGTTTAGATTTAGAAACCGGCGCGAGGGTGTTGAAGTTCATCGAAGAGACGCGAGAAAACATTTCGTCGGCGGGTCATCTCACCGTCGAACAACTCACGCCGGTACCAGTCGGTCGACGCGTCACCTCGGAGGTCTTCTGCGACGACAGAGCAGAAAAAGAAATCTACTACGACCCCGGGACGTTTTTGTTTGACGAATCTGAACTGGCTGGTCGACAAAGCGTCAGCCGGGCGAACCCGCTGTTCGGGTTGGTCCAAGCGTTTTAGCGGAGAAAGAGAAAGAGAGAGTACAAAAAGAAAAGCACATTAATACAAAGAGAGAGAGAAAGAGAGAGAGAGAGAAAGAGAGAGAACAGTGCGCACACATTTTTTATTAACACGCACGTGGAAACACAACAAGAATCATCGTTACGTTCGTTCGCGACATCTTTTCTCTTTCGCGCGCTATTAATTTCACAGAACACCAAAAATATCCATTTCTTCATTCCCGAGAGGAAACTTTTCACGCAAACATGCATAAACACGAGATGACGACTGGCGGCCGTTTTGTGGTAGAATAATAAGAAAGAGTGGAAGAAACTGTCGCCATGACGAAATCTGCCGTCGTCGTCGGCGGTGGATTCATCGGCATCTCCTCGGCGATTCATCTCGCGTCGCGAGGTTTTGCCGTGACTGTATTGGAGAAATCATCCAAAGGCGTCGCGGATCGAAACGGCGACGCGGCGAGCTACGGCAACGCCGGGACGTTTGCTCCGTACGCGACGTTTGGATTAAACGAGAACAGAATGAACATTTTGTCCGTGGGAATGAAGGCATTTTTCGGCGGTAGTTTGACGTTTGGTGGAAGCAAAAGCGCAGAAGAAGAAGAAGAAAAGTCGCCTCTGAGCTTCCAACTGTCGTCGTCGAACGCGATGGAAGTGATGCGGTTCGCGATGCATTTTTTACGCGCCTCTAGCGCGGAAAACAGCGCGAAAACGTCGGTTGGATTGTCGGAACTGTGTAAACGCGCGTCGAGTTCGTGGAAAGAGACGTTGCGGTTAGCCGGGGTGAACCCGAAGGCGTTCATGGAGCAACACGCGAACCGGAACGGGTACTTGTTGCTCACGAAGAGCAGGTTCGATTCGAAAGAAGTCGTCGAGAAGAACGAGGAGCGGAGACGGTTGTTGGGAAACGTTTGGGAGCACGAAGGTGACGGAGAGATTGTTGGGCCAGAGGAGTGTTTAAAACTGGAACCGAATTTGACCGCCGCGGCGGTTGCCAACGGTGGCATTTTTTTTAAAGACGCGTGGTCGCTGAGAGCGCCGGATGTGTTTTTGAAAAAGTTGGCTGAGTTTGCGATGAAAATGAAAGGTCCGAACGGTGGTTCCGTCGTGATTAAATCCGGCGTCAGCGGCGAAGTGGTTGAAGTGAGAAAAGAACAAAATCTCGCGCAAAACGAGGAGCTAACAGGTAGAAACAACGCCAACGACGAAGCGAAGGCTGAAATCGTCACCAAAAATGGCGACGTGTATACCAACGTGCACACGATAGTCGTCTGCGCAGGATGGCGTTCGAAAGAAATCGCCCGCATGTGCGGCGATGGCGACATCCCACTCATCGCGGAGCGCGGCTACTCTATCGAGTTTTCGGATACCGACCAAGCGTCCCCGTCCGAGCTCTTGACCCGAGCGACGTGTTTCCAACGCGGCGGCTTCATCCTCTCCCCGCTGCGGTCTCGTCTCCGCGCCGCCGGTCTCGTCGAATTCGGCCCAAACCAACCACCCACCGCCGAAAACCTCCTCGCGCTGGAAACCACCACTCGCAAACTCCTCCAAAACCTCCCCGCCGCCGTCGCGCGAGAACCAACCTCCGATTGGCTCGGCGGTCGCCCAACTTTACCGGATTACCTCCCCGTCATCTCCAGAAGCTCGGTAAAATCAAACGTCGTGTACGCGTTCGGCCACCAACACGTCGGTTTCACCTTAGCCGGCATCACCGGGAAAATAGTCGCGGACCTCGCGGAAAAGAAAGAGCACGAGCTCGACTTTTCGCTCCAGCCGTACGCCGTGCAAAGATTCCTTTAAGCATAGCGCGCGATAGCCTCGCCCGGCGAGAGAGAGAGAGAGAGAGAAAAAAAAAGAGAAACAAAAACAGAGAGAGAGAGAGAGAGAGATTTATCTCGCCTGCCCCGCGTGTGCGCATAAATGTAATGTGTATCCAAACCCGTAGCGCATAGAAGTCACCGCCGACAAAACAACGCTCAAACGAATTCTAGTAGAAAACATCCATCTTCCTCTCTCTCTCTCTCTCTCTTACAAAAAAAAGCAAACGAACAACCTTCACCTTAGAAAAAAAAACACAAAAAACACAAAAACGCAAAAAAAGAGCGAGCAATCATGCCGGTCACCGGATGGCTCCGCGGGACGGTCAAAGCCGTCCCGAGCGGGGACACGGTGCTGATTGTCGCCAACGCCGGACCAACCGTGCGTCGTTGTTTTTTTACGCGCGCTTTTGCGCGCTTAGTCGTTTGTTTTTCGCTTCTTCGAGACCGGAGGCAGAGTTAAGGGATCATCGCCCAGCCGTCGAGATCGTTCTTTTCTCTCTCGTCTCTCTCTCCGCGTTCTTCTTATTCGTCGTCGTCCGTTTTAAAGCGCTGACCAAACAAAACTCAACAACCCCTCGTTATTAAAACAGAGCACGGGTCCACCGCCGGAGAAGATCGTCACGTTGGCGGGTATCATCGCCCCGAGAATGGTACGCAGAACAACGCAGAACACAAAAGCAGATTTGTTTTTTTCTTCGCCTTTTTCCTTTCACAGGTTTTTGGTTTGGACTCGGACCTGATGACCCTCTCTCTCTCTCTCTCTCTTTTTTTCCCGCGGCGGCGGCTGTACTTTTACCTATTATTATTAATGCGATTCATTTTACCGTGAAATTCTCTCTCCTATTTGTAGGGACGAAGAGATGGATCGTACGCGGACGAGCCGTTCGCGTTTCAATCGCGCGAAGCGTTGAGACGCGCCTTGATTGGCGAACCGGTGACGTTTAAAGTGGAGAGCGAGTACGCTTCGAGAGAGTTCGCGTTGGTGTTTAAAGACGGCGCGGGAGACGTGGCGTTGGAGCACTGCAAAAACGGATGGTGCGTCGGGAAGCCGTCGAGGGAGGACGAGAACGATGAAAACGCGATGAAACGAAACCAGTTGATTAAAGAAGCCGAAGAAGACGCGAAGCAGTTTTTTAGAGGGAAACACACGTGCGATCCTCTTTTGTTGAATAAAGCTGTGAGGAATAAAAGCGATCCGAGATTGGTGGACGAGTTCATCGACGCTAAAGGCGTGGAGCCGATTCATTGCGTCGTAGAGGTAGCGTTGAATGGAAGCACGATGAAAGTTTCGGTGTGCGAAGAGGGTCCCGCGAGAGGTGCGGAGGTGACGATTTTGTTAGCCGGAGTCGTCGCGCCGGCGATGGGGAAGAAGAACGAAAAAGAACCGGAACCGCACGCGAGAGAGGCGAAGTATTTTGCCGAGTTGAGCGTGTTGAACAGAGACGTGCGAGTGGCTTTTGTTGGTAAAGATAAATACGGAAACAGATTTGCGTCGGTGTTACCGAAAGATGATCACAGCTCGATCGTGCCCTTGGCGAACGCTCTCTTGGAGAGAGGTTTAGCGAAGGTTTCGGATTACTCCGCGGCGTTGGCTTTAGGAGGTGCGGCGCCTTTGAGGAACGCCGAGGCAATCGCAAAGACGAATAGGATTAGAATCTGGCAAGATTACGTGCCACCATCGAACGAGGATTCGCATTTCGAAAACATGGGAAGAAGTAGAAAGATTCAAGGAAAGGTTATCGAGGTCGTTTCTGGAGATTCCGTCATCGTCGAAGACTCGCGAACAGGCGATGAGATGAAGGTTATGTTGTCCTCGGTTCGAGCGCCGAGAATCGCACCGCTCGGGAGAGGTGCCAGAGAACGAAGTGTGAAAGATGAACCGTACGCGAGAGAGGCAAAAGAATTCGTGAGAACGAGAGTTATCGGGAAAAAAGTGGAGGTTAACTTTGAATACACGAAAACAATCGCCGGGAACGACGCGAGAGATATACCAGAAAAAATCATCGAATTCGGCACCATCGCTTTAATCGGCGAGGTGGTGAAGAAACCGCCGCAATATAACAATCACGGAATTCCAATCGAAGCAGAACCAGAAGACGCGCCGAATCTCGCCGAACTGTTAGTCATCAGAGGCTTGGCTTCGGTAGTTCGTCACAGAGAAAATGAAGCCAGATCGCATAAATACGACGATTTGCTCGTCGCCGAAAGTAAAGCTATACAACAAAAGAAGGGCATTCACTCGCCTAAAGACGCACCAATTCCGCACGATTTGAACGACGCCTCAGAAAATGTAAAGAAGGCGACGCAGTTTTTACCGTTCTTGCAAAGAGCCGGGAAATTCCATGGCGTCGTGGAGCACTGTATCAACGGACACAGGTTTCGAGTCAGTTCTCAAAACGCCGGCGCGGTGTTCACGTTGAGTTTATCAGGGGTGAGATGCCCGACCAGAGACGAACCATTCGCGAAAGAGGCTTTGAACTACGTTCGAAATAGAGTGAATCAAAGAGAGGTGCAAGTTGCGGCGAATTCGGTGGATAAAACCGGGACGTTTCGAGGGACTTTGGAGTGCAACACGTTGACTTTGGATTTAGCCTCGGAACTCGTTCGCGCGGGTCTGGCAAGAGTTTCCTTTCACGGCGACGCGAGCGCGTTAGAAGTGGAGAAGGCTGCGAAAATTGCGAGAGTTGGCATTTGGAAAGACTGGGACGAAGAAGCCGAAGAAGCTAGGCGCTTGGCGGAAGAGATGCAGGCGAATAATCTCGGCGGTTTCAACGAGGACCAAAATCCGGCGAGCTTTTATGGAAGCAAATTTTATGACGATGAAAATAACAACGGGGTTCAATCGCCAAGTGGCTCGGGTAAAGTTAATGCCCCGCCAGGTTACGAAGGTGGTATCATGAATAACAACGCCAACGCATCGCCGGGCGGCTACTTGTCGTCTGTCAATAGCGCATCTTCAACCGCGGCGGCTGCCGTCATGAGGAAAAGCGATCCGCAGCCGCAGCAGCAACAACAATCTACTAGAAACCAATACGATAATAGAAAAGGCAGCTCGAGCATACCGTATCCACAAGCGAGAGACAGTGGCCCTCCTGTGTTTACCACTAGGCTCGGAGTCACGGAAACTTTACGGGAAGGTAAATTTTTCGCGCAAATTCTCGAACGTTCCGTCGCCAACGAACTGTGGCAACTGGTGCAGAAAGAGTACGCGAACGACGATCCAGACGTGAAAGCCCCACCGCCTGGTTTTGAGCCGAAATTGAACGATCTCGTTGCGATCAAATCGCCGGAAGACAACAGCTGGTACCGCGCCACGGTGAATTATCGAGATGAAAACGCGAAAGAACTGGACGTCATGTGTATCGATTTTGGTCACAACGAACGCGTATCCATTCGCCGTGCGAGACCGTTGCACTCTAACGTCTCTTTGAACGCATACCCTCCTCAAGCGAGACTGTGCCAGCTTGCTCACATCGCCATGCCGAGTCGTCACAGCGATTACAAAGATGTCGCCGAGTCTGAGTTTCAACGCCTCGTTCATGGTGGCGAATTCCACGCCATCGTCGACGCGCGAATGAAAAAGTTTGACTTTGATCACGCTTGGTCATCCGCCGTCGACGCGCGTCCAGAGCTAACGCTAACGTTATGGCCAGTGGAAGACGACGAACAAGAAGAACCATCAAGCAACACGAAGAAAGACACAAAATTCGCGAAACCTTACTCGCCCGAACAGTTTCTCCCGGAACGTTCAGTGCAAGGCATCTTAGCCGCCTCCGGTTTGTGCCGCATGTCCCGTTTCAAAGTCGGGTACACGCAAACCTCAGAAGACAACCGCGAGGCCATCCAAGGTGAAATCGACAAGGCGAGACGAGAGCACTGCGGTATGTTCGAATACGGCGACGTCGATTCCGACTGGGAGAGATGAGAAGAAGAAGAGTAATACAATATTACTATCGCCGCGAGAGAAAGGCGGGGCGAGCGAGAGGGAGGAGAAAGAGATCGTGCGCGCGTTTGGTTTGTGAGAACGAGAGGCGAAACATCGCGAGAGGAAAAGACGAAGAAGATAACACGATACGTATACATAATACATAATACTCATATTTAACTAACGAGAGAAAGAGAATACATACTGATACAAAAAATGGTGCACCCGGCAACCGCCGCGGCGCACGGCTTTTAGAAGCTCTTGTCCCATTAACACCCTAAACCTTATCTAACCAGCCCTCTCTGACTCACATCTCAGATACGCTACACCTCGACGCGCGCTCGACGCACTTCTTTGCGCATATAGTAAAGTTAATAACACACATACACGCGCAAGAAACGTACAACATGTTATCGTGCGTCTCCTTAGCCTCCTCCCGCTCCGCCATGGCGTCGACGGCTTCGTCTTCGTCGTCTTCTTGCTCGAGACATCGACAACAGTTTTTCCCGAGCGGAGCCAAGAAAAACAAGGGAAGATACACTACTACTTCTACTCGTATTAGCAGACACAATAATCGACAACAGCAGCAGCGAATATTGAGAATATCCGCCGCCTCCACCGATGGCGTCGACCTCACGCGCTCGGGTAAGAAAAGAGTCGTCATCACCGGCATCGGTGCGGTGACCGCGTTAGGCCACGACGTGGATGAATTTTACAATCGATTGTTGAACGGCGAGAGCGCCATAAAACCAATCACGAAATTCGACGCGTCGAACATCACGACGACGTTCGCGGGCGAGATACGCGATTTCGACGGATGCGACGGTTTAGTTGCACCGAGAATGATTAAAAGAGCGGACCCGTACATTTCATTCATGATTGCGGCGGCGAAGAAGGCTTTAATCGCGGCTGGATTGGACATGCGCGAGGAAGGGAACGAGGACTTTAACAAGTTGGATAAACAGCGGTGCGGCGTGGTGATCGGCTCGGCCATGGGTGGGATGCACAGTTTTCAGCAAGCGAACTTTGAGTTGTGGACGCCCGGAAGAGGTTCTAAGAAAATGAATCCGTTTTGTATTCCGTTCGCCATTACGAACATGGGCGGGGCATTAGTCGCGATGGATTTGAAATTTATGGGGCCGAACTATTCCATCGCGGCGGCGTGCGCGACTGGGAACTTTTGCATGATGAACGCAGTTGATCACATTAGAAACGGGGAATGCGATTTGTGCTTAGCTGGGGCCTCGGATGCAGCGGTTTTGAGCAGTGGGATTGCCGGGTTTGCTGCGAGTAAAGCATTGTCGACGAGAAACGACGATCCGGAAGGCGCGAGTCGACCGTGGGATAAGAATAGAGACGGGTTCGTCATGGGAGAAGGGTGTGGAGTTTTGGTGTTGGAGTCGTTAGAGAGCGCGCTGGCGAGAGATGCTCCGATTTTGGCGGAAATTTTGGGTGGTGCGGCGACGTGCGATGCGCACCACATGACCGAGCCGTTACCGAATGGGAACGGAGTGAGATTGGCCATCGGCAGGGCGTTGAAAAACGCCGGCGTGTTGGCGGAGGATGTGAATTATATCAACGCTCACGCAACGAGTACTCCAGCTGGAGATTTAGCCGAGTTGAGGACGATTACGGATATATTTGGCGAGAATAAGGAGTTGAAAATCAATTCGACGAAGAGTTTAATCGGTCACTTGTTAGGCGCAGCGAGCGCGGTTGAAGCGGTGGCGGTGATCAAAGCCATCGGGACCGGCGAGTTGCATCCGAATAAGAATTTGGAGGAGCCGGACGAAGGCGTGAGGACAGATTTATTGGTAGGCACGACGAAAGAGAAATTAAAAGTGAAGGTTGCGTTGAGCAACTCGTTTGGATTTGGCGGTCATAATTCGGCGGTGTTGTTTTCGGCGTATGACCCGAAAGCCGACACCTATGCGAGAGCAGCCTCGGCGTAGAGACAAGAAGAAAGTGAACATTTTTAATACCAGTATTAATAAATAAACAATAACAATGACAACTTTACAACAACAACAACAACAACAACAACAACAACAACAACAACAACAACAACAACAACAACAACAACAGTACCAGGCACTATGGTACTTGCTGGAAATCATGAACTACTTTATACATTTGCATTATCGTGATATTTTATTTTACAGCGGAAAGTTTTCGTCTCCAAGCTTCTTTTCCTCTTCTGCTCCTCATTTCTTGGTGCAAATAACTTTGGAGAAACCAATCCAAGCTTTGTCTTTTGAAGTGCGCTTGTACGTTCAGCGAAGTCATGATCGAGATTATCAAGAAAAGGATGGCAACGAAGCCATACAAATTAAATAAGGTCCTCATGTTCACCTCGTCCGGTAGGTCTGCAGAAGTACTAAACTGCGGCGGGCTGTACGCCAAGAAACCCGAGATACATCCCAGGACAGGAAACCACCAGCTGCTTCTTGGGTACGAGGCGTGAACGGCTGCGGCGACAGAGATATACACCAAGTGTAAGCATTCTTGTCGGAACAGTATGGAGAACATCTCGTTACAGTCATATTGCAACAGTCCGTTGTATTCATCGGCGTCGACGTCGGCGGATTGTAATGGTCTCAAAGAGCAAAATTTTGCGACCGATGCGCG
>Ga0181603_10002586_pt1 | contig 14234 bp, 18 predicted proteins | sample 041ome_13_FD_148633 | JGI IMG/M metagenome (GOLD analysis project Ga0181603, IMG submission 148633) | Coastal salt marsh microbial communities from the Groves Creek Marsh, Skidaway Island, Georgia - 041409US metaG (spades assembly) | ecosystem: Environmental > Aquatic > Marine > Intertidal zone...
CACTGAAAATCCTACGGCAAACCCCTTATGTTTCACCGACATGAACATACATCTGTATATTTCCTGTTTACTCGTCTTATTTATATACTTTTTTACCGATAATGTTTCAATAATATACGTACAAAGACCAGTTTTTTTAGAAACTTCTTTGTTCGTTGCGAGAACCATTTCTTGCATGAGATCATTGGATACTTCAATTTCTTCACCTGATTCTTCGTAATCAGATAAATCCATTTCAGTATCTTTCAATAAAACGGAATTCATTGGTTTAGTGTATCCAGAAAGTCCGAATTGTTCCGTAAACATTTCCGTCCTGGACATGGTCATGAGTACAATGAGTATTAATAATATTAATAGTATAGTATTCATTATTTAATATTAATAATTATTTTTATTTATCTTTAAAAAGTTTGTCACTTTTTGTGATTAGTAAAAGAAAAATTTATTTTTGAATTTCAACATCCTTCTCAAGGAGATACTTTGTATATATTAAAAAAAAGTTTTTTGTGGTAATCAGTAAAAGTGACAAACTTTTTGTTTTTTTCCTGTATCTTTTGTGTATAAAAAAATATATAAAAATGTGTTTTTTTTTCGATAAAAAAAAGTAAACTCTATTTTAAGATATGTCCCTTCTAATTTATAGTCCACAGTGTAACCATAGTTTGGATATAATTGACTATATTAATAAACATCCACAACTCAAACAAATTGTTAAATATCATAACATTAATAAATTGGGTATACCACCACAATACAAAAATAAAATTACACGTGTTCCAACCATGCTTACAAAAAACGGTAAACTTTTAGTCGGGAATGAAATACGAAATTGGTTAGAATCACTTTTACCGGTACAGGAATTAGAGTCGTGTAACTTTGGTGGCTGTTCAACAACATCTTTAGAAGGGGAGGGTTCAGGAGACTTATTTGGTTTAGATGACTATGGTAGAACTTTACAGCCGGCTATGACACCCGAACTTGAAGATAAGATTAATCAAAGTGTATCAGATGCATATAACAAGAATATAAAGAATTAAATCTATATTTTTTCAGATATGAAATTGGCAACAATTCAGGCGAGTGCCATAAAATCAACCTTTGAAGTACTCAAAGATATACTCAATGACGTAAATATATACTTTAAACCTGATGGTATATACATCGTAACTCTCGATACAGCTCGTACATCCTTGGTTGACATGTATCTCTCATCAGATAATTTCGAAGAATATACATGTGAAACTGATATAATTGCGGGTATAAATGTCGCGAATACATTTAAACTTCTTAAATCGATAACAAATAATGATGTTCTCGTAATGAGTATAAATTGTAAAGAGTTTATGAATATTGAAATTCATAATGAATCAAAGAAAACGTGTACTAAGTTTGCTTTGAAATTACTCGATATAAATGAAAACCAAATTGAAGTACCAGATATGACCATGACAACAATTACACCAATGGCCTCCATGGATTTTCAACGAATATGTAGAGATATGCACAATATCGGTAATATTATAGAGATAACTAGGGAAGGTACAAATCTTAAACTACAGTGTATGGGTGATTTTGCAAACCAGGAAACGAATATTGAATGTACGGAAGAAAGTCCTAAAATTTCGGGTGAATATTCCCTTCGATACATGAATATATTTACAAAAGCGACGAGTATGTGTTCTACAGTACAAATTATGCAGGAAGAACAGAATAGGTTTTTGATATTAAAATATAACGTTGCTAATCTGGGTGAATTGAAATTTTACTTGGCAACTAGGGTACCCGAAGATCAGTGATATACCCATCGACGGTACTTACAATTTTAGTCGTACCAATTGCACTTTTTAATTTTATTTTTGGAAAATCATTTTCAAGCGCGTCTATGTCATAATATAACATATCCCTTATTTTAACTTTTTCGTTATGAAAATCTTTACGTGGTCCCGCGTACCGTTTAATCTTGTTTAAAATATCCTTAACTGGTTTATCATCCGAATCGAGCAAAACAGCTGAAACGATTGGTATGTTAAATACAACCCCACTTTTACGTGGTGGTGGCCATGGGTGATCCATATCGTACGTCAAATATTTATACATCGTGTTATTGTACCAATATTTAACACGAACCACAGTTTTCGTAACATTCTCGGGAATTGTCGTCTCTTTATAATCTGAATAGTTTAATGTTTTGAAAACACTTTCGGTTTCGTCATCCCATTCGTTACGCTCTTCGTACCAAAATTCATCAAGTTCTTCCGGTAACGGTGTTTTTGTAGTATCTAAAAAATATTCCATAGATGTATCCGCAATTCTATAGTCTGTGGTGGAAAATACCGATTGTAATGTTGAATACACCCATAAAATAACGTTAGTTAAAAGATTACCGAGCATTATATTTAATTATTATGGAAGGTAATTTTTTAAGTAGATATACCAATAAAGTAGAAACATGGGAAAAGTCTATTCGAGACGACCCCATTAATAAATCGAAATATGAATATGAAATGTCACAATATATAATCCAGTGTATGCCGTATCTGGAATTATATACAGATGAACTTAAAAAAGAAGTAAGTACCGATAACGTTTTCAACTGTAAAGAAACATCAGGACTACAGAGGAAAGATATATTTAATGATTACCTAATAGACGTAGAAAAGTTAAATAATATAGATAGACCTATAGAAAAGAAACGTGAAGTGTGTCCCACATGTCCAGAAAGTAACGTGTTTCATTTTGCGGATACAAGTGACCTCGTTTGTGATAATTGTGGTACAATTTTAGCAACACTTATCAGTGAAGAATTAACATATAGAGAAGAACAGGAAACGTCGGAAAAGATAGTCAATTATTCGTATAAACGTGAAAATCATTTTAATGAATGGTTATCTCAGTTTCAAGCGCAAGAGACGACAACTATACCACCCGAGGTAATAGAACAACTACGTAACGAACTCAAAAAAATAAAGGTAAAAGATTTAGATGAGATTACACATGCACGCGTTCGTACACTCTTGAAAAAACTGAAACTCAATAAGTTCTATGAACACGTACCGTATATAACCAATATCATAAGTGGTGTAAAACCACCGTCTATGCCTCAAGAACTCGAAGAAAGACTGCGTATAATGTTCAAGGATATCCAAAAACCGTTCGATGATAACTGTCCACCAGAAAGAAAAAACTTTTTGAGTTATTCGTATGTACTCTATAAGTTCTGTGAACTTTTGAGTGAAGATAAGTACCTGAAATATTTTCCACTTTTGAAATCAAAGGAAAAGTTATACCAACAGGACGTCATATGGAAAAAGATATGTGAGGTCCTTCACTGGGAATATATACCAACGATTTAAAATCTAAATATATACTAAAATGGCATTCCCAGTACGTAACAATAAATCTAAAAAATTACAAAAAGAGACCAATAATAAGTCCCCAAATTCCCCAAAACCAAAATCGAAATCGAAGGCGAGAATGAACCCTTTGAGAAGAGGTGTTGTATACAACAGCTTAAGCAACATGCTCAAAAACTTTGCTAACAAAAAGCGAAACACACCCGAAGTTTTCCAAAACATTAACGACAAGCTTAAAAGATAAAAGCTTTAATATACGTAATGAACAACGATCCATATTACAATTTCTGTTTAGAAGAAATCAAGTTCTACACAGAAAAGATAAACGAAATTATAAAAGAAGGCCTTAAAGACCCTAAAAAGTATTACGAAGAATCCAAAAGCGAATGGAAAAAGATCTACCAAATGATTCCAGTTATGTACATGATGAATCAGATGGAACATCCAGAGTCACATACCTAACTTCTAATTCGGTATTTAGTGTAGGTGGAAAATTGATCAGGTAGGCTTCCGTAAACCCCGTCAAGCGTAGATAGTTCTGAGCTTGTGTGACCATGACGTCATTCATGGTTTTAACCGATTTCAGTTCAACCACGGTTTTGTTATTTAAAATTAAATCGGCGCGAAGATTCCCTATTGTGTGTCCTTCAAACACAATAGGAACTATTCTCTCCGTTTCGTAATGTATCCCATTTTTTCGTAAGACAACTTCCATTGCATTGTGATACACCCGCTCACTATAACCGGGACCAAGTACTTTATATACGTGTCTGGCATATTGTTGTATCATTTAATTATTCTTCGGTTATTGTTTCTAACCCCCTTTTTTTATCCTCGTGTTCTTTTTCACCTTTAAAATCTTTTACAAGTTCTGTATATTGTTTATTATATCGTATAAGAGATTCAGACATTTTCATCATAATTTTACCCATTTTATCGAAATGTCCAATTTCCATTGATACGGAAATATGTTCTTGGTATTTTCTAGAAATATCTTCAATCATATCCATGAATTCGTTTGAAAAGTGTATACCTTCCTGTATATACTTTTTTACGTCTTCACCCATTTTTATATTATTATACTATTATTTTTAAATAGGAAAGATAGAGTATAAAATAAAATGTTTGTCACTTTTAGTGATTAGTAAAAAGAAAAATTATATTTGAAATCGAACATCCTTCTCAAGGAGATACTTTGTATAAAATAAAAAAAAGTTTTTCTTGGTAATCACAAAAAGTGACAAACATTTTAAAATATTTACCTATATAAAATGTGGATGCTCTTGTGTCGTCCCATTACAATACCAGTAACTAAAGTTTCTGACCAAACTATGATCAGTACCGATAAGTGTCGAATCGTAACAGTATCTCCCACAGATAATCAAAGTAGGTACGTTATTGATATAGTTGATGATGCACCCGAAATTCTTATAAAACCGGATAAGGAATAAATGTAAGTATATATAAATGCCGTCAACACCTTTCGTCAATAGTAGTATACGGTCGACTATACCTAACCCGTGTGAAGGTATTCAACAGATACTCATTAAGGTAATATACGAAAACGATCGTGGGCGGGGTCCTGTTCAAAGTATAGAAGCGTACGCGTCCCCTATATTTTCGTTCAATTATAATGCATCGTACCTTAATCGTAACGATACGTTACCGACACCCGAGGATGGTAGTATCCGACCAATATCAATGTTTAATTATAATAAGGGATTGTGGAGTGATACACAAAACGTACTCGTCATTAAAGATTATATTTTTAGACACGACTCCGTTTGGTCACCTACGACGTATTATACACGATTACGGGATTTCTTAACACACATTCGCGAAATATACAATTACGACGGGGAAATTACGGGAACGGATTGGTTATGTCGACCACCGTTATTACCAGAACCTACGTATGATAGAGATGTAACATTACGAAATGTTTCAAGAATTGTTATGGAACTTATAGATAAAAACTCGGAAAATTTACCCGAAGGTGATTATTTGAAAATATGCGATGAACTTAAAAAGATACGTGATTTATAGAGTAGTATGATATGTCGGCTCTCAATAGTCTTAAGAAATATCTAAAAGGTAAGGGGCAAGAAATAAACGATGAATGGTATGTCAAAATAGAAACACGGAAATCGGGTAAATCCGCGGGTATGACCGATAATTATTACTTTTCACCGGAAGGTAAACGATTCCGGTCCATGATTGAAGTCTATAGATTTCTAAGCACGGGTGATAAATTTGAACGCGATGAAAAAACGAAATGTTTGAAAATTAATAAAGAAAATAATGACGAAATAATGGATGATTTATGTGAACTTGTATCGGATATGTACATAAATGATAACATTAAAAATTTACACGATACGAATTCAGGTATGTTTCGAAAATTGAAAAAAGATTCGATTAATTTTATAGATTGTAAATTACAAAAAACAAGAATTCAAAATATGAGTGAAAAATATAGTATTACAATTCCAAAGGATACACCGGAAGAAAATATAATACACTATTCGAAAGCGAATGCCGCCAATTTAGTAAAAAACTTTTTTAGAACTGCACCCTCGTGTTTGGGGTGTGGTGCGAAGAAAAGTAAAAAATGCATTTTAACACATGCACACACGATCAAATCTCGACCCGAAATTTTAAAAATTGCTGTGTCAGAATCACGAACGGAAGAAGGATATCAAACACACATGATTCTTAGAAAATTTATAGAATTACATAAACAATACCCCGTGGCAACACTGTGTTGGGAGTGTCATCATACGCTTGGTTAAAGATTAATTCATTAAACTATATACATAATGACTACCTATAACCAAAAACCCTGTGAATTTAAATACAAAATCGACTCGTGTTCGAAAGTCGTTGACGGTGATACCGTTGACGTTCTTATTGATTTGGGGTTCGATGTACTCATCCGCCAACGTGTACGATTGCTCGGTATCGATACCGAGGAATCGCGAACTTCCGATAAAATCGAAAAGATTTATGGGAAACACGCGAAGAAGAAGATTTTGAATTGGGTCACAAAAGCGGTTGAATCCGATAAGGACGATTGTGAAATTGAATTGCGGTGCCAAGAACGCGACTCGGTCGGTAAATATGGACGCGCACTCGGTGAACTTTGGGTATTTGAAGATGGTATCTGGACAAACGTGAATAAATGGATGTGTGATAATGGGTATGCGGTTCCTTACGTCGGACAAAATAAAGACGATGTTAAGGAACAACACATGGTGAATAGACGTATGTTAGCTGATAGGGGTGAATTAGTTATTGATACGCATACTTCCTAATCCATAAATTACATATCCACTTTTCACCCGAATTCACCTGTGTGCCACCGTGTAACGCTTTTTTAGTTATACATTCATAGTTGTTTAACGTATTAAAGAACAAAGCGTCACCCTTTTCCAAACGGTACCGTCTCTTTATATTTGGAAACTCTGTTTCACCACCTTCATACTCGTCATTCAAGGCAATTATGAATGTGTACATGCGTTTATTTTTATCGTCGGGAAACGTATCTTGATGTGGTTTATAAAAACCACCTGGTTTATACCGCAGAATTTGTAAATCTTCACAATTATGTAAAGGTCGATCCGTCATAGAAACGCATTTACGTATAAGTTTATCAACAACTGGATCTTCGGATGCTTTTAGCCACGCTGTTTCACTCTTTCGGATAGATTCGTCTATATCACGATTTTTAGATACCGTCGATGTATGTAACTTTTTAGATGCAATATCTTGTATATGTTTACATTCATCTCCACTTAATACATTTTTTAGTACTCTGGGTTTTTCATATATGGGTATGAAAAACCATATAATAAGTAAAAACGATACAAATAAGATAACTTTGTTCATTTTCTATTATACTGCAATAATATTATTCTTCAATAAATATTGAGGTGGACACAAAAGTAAGTTTACTATTATATCTGTGTATCTTCCAAATATAGTATCGTAATGAATAATAAATGCTACAAACCAAAAGTAAAGTGAGACGAGGTAGTGTAATTTAGGCATACCAAATGTACTTTTAATTACACTTATTATTAAGTTTACATCTAAATACTTTTTATCGTGAATATTCGATTTATAAATGATAACTATGGATAAAAAATTAAATACGAGTTCCATATAATCGAAACCACCTTTTAGTACGTACCCTAATCGTAGAAGATCTACGTGTCTGGATATATAAACAAGTTTATACATGGTTTCGTTTCTATGTAAATGGTAAAATACACTCGCTACGCTACCAAAATTCTCTAGAATCATAAATGGAAAAAGTGATGTAATTGCCGAAGCTAATTCTATTATTTTCATTTATGATGTAAACGACTCTCTTCTTAAAGTGCCCGTAACAATATATAATAAGGTACCGAACAATTATACCTATTTCTTATTTTTGTTATGACTCTATTCGAATAATCAGCTAACGCGTGAACGGTACGCAATATCTCATTCGTTTTAGTTGGATCGATCATCCATTGACGAAGTAAATCACCACACGTATCGGAAAACATTCCGTATATATTCCGTATATCCTCTAATTTACATTTATGTTTATCACGTCTTTGGAGTTCCTTCTTAAATTCGTCGTCGGATATAATTTTTATTAAATAGTCTACACGCAAACGTAGATTATCATCGTCACCAATACCGTCGTACCTATATATGATATCTCTATCCAATAGAGTAAGTTTATAACTCAGGTCTAATATATGTACATCCGCTTCGTTTGCTTCAAGTTCTGCGAACGTGGGACGTCCACCACATGGAATATCACCATGTTCCCTTGAACGTTTCTTGAATTCAAAGTAATGAGGGTTATGTACACGACCGGTTTCTATACGCCCCGAACGCCAATCAAATGCGGTATGACACTCGGTACACCACATTTGTGCACACCCATCTATTTTGTGTATCATTGTGCCACATTTAGGACATGGTTTAGTATCTTTGTTTATGAGTTTCATAGTTTCAACTGTTTTGGGATCACAAATGTGATCAGAATCTATAATAACTTCATTACAATGCTCACAAAACTGTTGTACACATAACCCACATTTCGTATCTGTATCTAAAAAACCTCTACACTCTTCATATGGACACTTACGTGTAAACTTTCCACTACTGTTTGTAGTAACATTTAATTCGAGTGAATTTACCTTTTCTACAATTTCCTCTATATCTCTACGCATTTTAGCTATAGCATCATCATATTCAATTGTCGAATTACGCATATTTATCGCTTCTCTACGCATATCTCTCAAAAGAAACATTTGATCTAAAAGTTCAAAATACCGTAATCTGAGATCTTTCATTTTTATTCTATATTCTGCGTATGGTTGTGTTTCTGGCATTCGCGCCATTTCACGTTCGTATAAAATCTGTTCCCGATGTTTTCTATATTCAACATTCCTAAAACGTTTTGTACAAAATGAATCTATGAATTCACGATCGTGTTCATGTTTACATTTCATACAATGTGGTTCTTCTGTAGTTGATAATAAATAGGTTTGGATACACGTTTTACACGCCTCGTAATCACAATGAGGACACGTAACTTTTTTACGTTGTGTTTTATTGTACTTATCACAACATACTGTGCACGTACTCATACTTATTATATAACGCGGGTTTTCTTTAATTATTTAATTTTAGTGGACCCTTATAATTTAAGAGTACGTTGCTTCAAAGTATGGATTTACGCATATATTTTTCCTTGACCCAATCTCTATCTTTTTTGAAAATTTTAGAAAGTTTTGGGTCTTTACGTTTGAACAAAATCATAAGTACATTCAGTCTTCTGAAAAGACCGAGCGGTGGTTCACCCGCGCGTACGACTTTGGCGAGTGCCCTGTGTCTCGCGAGTTCGGATTTTTCTCTCACATCGACGTACCCTTGTTTTGAAAGGTACCCTGTATCACTTATTGGAATTTTAACAGTCGTTTTCATTTATTTAAACTTAGGATTTTTATCTAACTTCCCATCGTGGAACAAAACAGGATTATATAATGAACCGTCTGCATAATACACTTTCGTATACCATGACATTGAATTTGCATCCCATACTTGACGTCTTTTTAATCCACACTTATACTTTACACGGTTCTCCATATCTTCTCTACTTCCAGTAACTTTCCCCGTCTTGTTTCCCTTAACGATAGTTTTTGCTTTCTTTTCATCACTAATAGAACGCGCGTAGTTCATCAAAACTCTGTGCATGTTTTATTATTGATTAGATTATTTCTTTTAAATTATTATTGTTTTGATGCCGCCGCTACTACAAAGTATATACTACATAAAGAAAGTATACACGATGAAGAGTATGAAGATATAGGTAAAAATGCAGCAAATAAAACAGTACCCAAACCACCTTGTTGTCCCGAGTTGGTTGAACCTACGGCCGTTCCTACTTTTTGTGGTGGTGTGTAATCAGCTGGTGGTGGATCTATTTTAAAGTGTTTATACGCAAGATTACAATCTTTTACATTCGCTTGTTTACCATTCAAAGATCTCGAACAATCATTTTGACCTGTACACGGGTAACAAATTGCTTTAATTTTTTCTTTATCAGCTTCACTTAACTGTTTTGGATTAAGTAACATTACCTTTTTAGTACCTAACATGTTATATTATTAACTATATTTTATTTCTGCTGGTACTTTGTTTGTTTATTTAATTGTGCAATTCGGGTCTTGACTGCCATTTCGGATATTCCCTCATTGATATTCTTTTTGAGTCTACTTACATTTTTAGCCGCGCGACCTTTCATGGTATTATTCACCAATTTCTTGAGATTCGCCTTTTTATTTATTGGCGGAGGAGGTGGCTTTTTTGCTTTCATGTTTCTTTCCATGTTACCCTTGATTCTTTCAAATGCTTGATTTGCACCCATACCCGATGAACCAGTTAAAATTCCTTTTCTCCACTGTGTAAGATTTGCACTATTTATGTATTTCTTACGATCGGCTTTCGACATATTTGGGTACGTTGTAGAAATATACGTTGCGAGTTGTTTCTTAACTTCTTGACGTTTCTTTTTATTCGCCGCTTCGTCATAATTACCATTCAATTTTTCAGATTTGATTGTTTGCTCGATACCTGGTGCAACATTTCGGATTTGAACACTGTAATTTTTGAGTTGGTTCAATAATTTATTTTTAACTTTTTGGTCCATTTGCGTTTCCTTGACTTTCTTTGTAAGAGATGCACGCATTTGTGTATTTTGCGCCGCCTTCTTTTTATTTTCAGCTTCCTTTTTCTTCTTTTCTTCGTCTTCCTTTTTCTTTTTTGCGAGTGCCTCTTCCTTCTTTTTTGCGATCATCTCTTCCTTCGCCTTTCGATTCGCTTCCTCTTTTTCCCTCGCTTTTCTCTCTTCTTCTTCCTTTTTCTTTCTTTGACTTGCAAGTTCCTTTGCCTTTGAAATAGCATTTTTCTTTATGGTATCAAAATTCTCACCCTTTTCGAATCGTTTAAGAAATGACATTTTATTTGTATTTGTCAGGTTTTTAGAGTTGTTTAAGATTTTACTTAAAAGTTTTTGTTTCTGTTCCTTTTCTTTTCTGGACGCCTCTTCTTCCTTCGCCTTTCTATTAGCTTCTTCCTTTGCTTTTCTTTGTTTTGTAAGTTCTTTTGCTTTACCGATAGCATTAGACTTTATGGTATTAAAATTTTCACCCTTTTCAAATCGTTTAAGAAACACCATCTTATTTGTATTTGTCAGGTTTTTGGAGTTGTTTAAGATTTTACTCAAAAGTTTCTGTTTCTTTTCCTTTTCTTTTCTGGACGCCTCTTCTTCCTTCGCTTTACGGTTTGCTTCATTCTTAGCATTTTGGTTCGCCTTTTCCTTCGCCAAACGGTTCGCTTCATTCTTAGCATTTTGGTTTGCCTTTTCCTTCGCCAAACGGTTTGCTTCTTTTTTCTCTTGTGCTTCTTTCCATAAACGTTGAGATTCACCAATTCCTTCCATTTCTAACGCCAAACGGTTCGCTTCATTCTTAGCGTTTTGGTTCGCCTTTTCTTTCGCCAAACGGTTTGCTTCATTCTTAGCGTTTTGGTTCGCCTTTTCTTTCGCCAAACGGTTTGCTTCATTCTTAGCGTTTTGGTTCGCCTTTTCCTTCGCCAAACGGTTCGCTTCATTCTTAGCATTTTGGTTTGCTTTTTCCCTAGCCAAACGGTTTGCTTCGTTTTTAGCGTTTTGGTTCTCTTTTTCCCTAGCCAAACGGTTGGCTTCTTCCTTGGCCTTTCTATTTGCCTCTTCCTTTGCCAAACGGTTCGCTTCTTCATTTTTCTCCTTTTGAAGCCTGTTCCTTTTCAAATTTTGAGCTTTACGAATCGCGTTACCTTTTACGACATTGAAGTTTTCACCTTTATTAAAACGCTGTAAAAATGGTAATTTGTTTTCATTTGTCATATTTTTCGAATTGTTTAAGATTTTACTCAAAAGTCTTTGTTGTTCGTTTCGGATACGTTCTTTTTCCTTTCGATTTAGTTCATTTTTCTCTCTTTGCACTCTATTCATTTTCAAATTTTGAGCTTTACGAATCGCGTTACCTTTTACGACATTGAAGTTTTCACCTTTATTGAAACGTTGTAAAAATGGAAGTTTATTTTCATTCGTCATATTTTTAGAGTTGTTCAAAATTTTACTTAAAAGTCTTTGTTGTTCGTTTCGAATACGTTTCTTTTCCTGGTTTTCTAACATTTCCTTCTCTTTTCGGACACGTTCCTCTTTTAATTGACGAGCCTTGTTGATAACATTAGTTTTTAACGTGTTAAAATTATTACCACTGTTAAACCTCTGTCTAAAAACGTTCTTTTCCGCATTATTAAACAAACCAGAATTATTCATGATTTTATTCATGAGTTTTCTTTGTTCACGTCTTTGTTCATTTTTATACTCTGCTTCCGCTTTCATTTTCTCTTCGAGTTCACGGTTTTTACGTTTTTTAGAAAGGTTGCGAGCTGCCTGTATAGCCTCTTCTTTCAAGGTGTTGAAGTTATTACCCGCCTCGAGACGTTGCATAAACTCACGTTTATCATCATTCGTAAAGTTTTTAGAGTTATTGAGAATTTTTTGTAGTAATTTCTTTTGATCCGCGTTTCTAAATGTGATTTCACCTTGGTTACGTGCGTTATTTATCTTTTTGAATTCGTCTTCAACGTTCTTTCTCACTTTATTGAAATTACGTGTCTTTTCAAAGTTTCGTAAAAATTTAGCTTTCATGGAATTGTTTAGGTTTTTAGAACTGTTTAGTAAAACACTCAATTCTCTGAGTTTCAAATCATAATTTTTGCGTTCGGCATTTTTCTTGTTAATCACACCGAGTATTTCTCTCTTTAAATTAGATATATCTTCACCTGCATTAAGTCTATTTATATACGTACCCTTATTGTTTACGTTTTTATTTTCCAAAAACGTTGTAAGATTAGATTTAAGGTTTTCGAGTTTACTTTTCTTAATATCTCTATCTTTTTGAATAGCTAATGTTTTAGCATTATTCAATTTTCCATTCGAGTTAAATTTACCTAAAATTTCGTTTTTGTTAGTATTTGTTAAATTTGTAAGTTCGCTCAAAATTTTTTGTAACTCGTTACGGTTTTGTTCCAATTTTATTTTTTGGTTTTGAACACGTTGTTCATTTGTTATTTTGGTAGATACTATACCATTAATATATGTTTTTACGTTATTGAATTTTGTACCCCGTTTTACCCTATTATACACATTCGTTTTTTCCGAATTGTTTATGTATTTACCCACATTTTCGCGATTAAGATATGATCGTAATAAAATTTCATTTTCTTTTATTTCTCTATTACGATTTTCAAGAGCTTTTGGACCTTCGATAGGTCCACGCGCAGGTCCTTGGACAGGTCCCATGGTGGTAACACTTGGTTTATTATTTTTATACATGCCCAAACCTCTGTTATTCCTTTTAAAAACATAACCAGGCGTTGGTTTGATTTTATTCGTTTTTATAAAACTTTTATTGAGAAATGCGGGTCTTTTTTGTTTAGGTGGTATGAACTCTCTTATAGGTATTAATGGTTTAGTGTTTGCAAGCGTTCTGTTATTTTGTTTGTTTAAAAAACGTGGTTTTTCGTTCTTTTTCATTTTAGAACTCAAGTTGTTACCCCTGTTCAAATTGTTGTTGAGTCGGGTCCCTTTATTCAAATTATTATTGAGTCGAGCCCCGTTGTTCAAATTGTTGTTGAGTCGGGTCCCGTTGTTCAAATTGTTGTTGAGTCGGGTCCCGTTGTTCAAATTGTTGTTGAGTCGGGTCCCGTTGTTCCCCTTGTTCAAATTGTTCCCGTTGTTCAAATTGTTGTTGAGTCGGGTCCCGTTGTTCACATTGTTCACATTGTTGGTCACTCGGTTTACGTTCAGGTTATTCACCAAGTTTACATTATTATTAAACGCGTTTTTCTCAATTTGTTTCTTCTGAACAGACCTTAATTTAACTGGTTCGTGTACGTTCATGGAGTGTAAACGTCTACCAATTATATCAGTGAGTTGTTGCTTCGTAAGTTTCTTATCGGCGTAACGCACAACACCCACTTTCTTTGCAATTCTTCGTATTTCACTAACTTTAGATGTAGAACTGAACAATGTATCAAAATCTTTACGTGTTAATGGTGATTTCGCATCAACTAAATATGACCCATCTTTACTCAAAATTAGTGGTGGTAATGGAAGTTTTCCACCCTGGACTAATGAGTACACGTCACATATTTGATTTTTTGACAATTTTAGGTCTATACCCGCATTTTGTTTAATAAGTGTTTTAAGATTACTAATATCTAATCCTGGGTCACACGCATCCATATTGATATAACTCAACAAAA
>Ga0181603_10002595_pt1 | contig 14207 bp, 5 predicted proteins | sample 041ome_13_FD_148633 | JGI IMG/M metagenome (GOLD analysis project Ga0181603, IMG submission 148633) | Coastal salt marsh microbial communities from the Groves Creek Marsh, Skidaway Island, Georgia - 041409US metaG (spades assembly) | ecosystem: Environmental > Aquatic > Marine > Intertidal zone...
TTCTCGTATTAAGTGATCGTCGACATCATTGTGAAGTACTCCACCAAAGTTTCAAGAAAACGTCGGGTCTGTATATGGGTGGTATGAAAGAAGTTGATTTAGCCGAATCAAGTAAAAAACAAATCATTTTCGCGACGTTTAGTCAAGCACACGAAGGTCTCGATATACCTTCACTCGATACGGTTATACTTGCGACCCCTAAGTCTGATATTGTACAATCGATTGGACGGATTATGCGTGAAACACACGGTAAAAAGAACAATCCACATATTTACGACATGTTCGATCAATGGTCTATTTGTCACGCCATGTATAATAAACGTCTCAAAGTGTACCGCCAAGGTGGTTTTAAAATACCAAAACAAAAATCCGAAGAACCTACCGATTTCACTAAAGGGAAATGCCTCATTTTACCCTAAAAATAATCACTTGTATTTGTAAGAATGCCGTGTTGTGATACGGGTCGTAATATACAAAAGTATAAAGGAGCCGCAGCATCCACACTCCAGGATGTTACCGATAATGGGAACACAACAACGGGTGATATAATAACAACATCTGGATTTTTTATAGGTGATGGTAGTTTACTTACGGGTATAGCTGGCGCAAGTTCCGCGTTTTCATTTCAAGATACATCCGATCGTGGTAATACAACATCAAATACAATCCAGTTTACAAACACAATTACATCTTTAACTACAAGTGGTAATGTAATAGTCGCAGGTAACGTAACTGCGTTCAGTTTTTATGGTTTGGGGTCAGGATTATCAAGTTTAAACGCTGGTAATATAAGTTCGGGAACACTTAGTAACGATAGACTGGGTACAAAAACAGGTACAGGAAACATTGTCATGAGTGCGAGTCCAACCTTATCCGGAACAATTACCGGTGGAACCTTTTCGGGAAGTCATTCCGGTGATGGATCAGGATTATCAAGTTTAAACGCTGGTAATATAAGTTCGGGAACACTTAGTAACGATAGACTGGGTACAAAAACAGGTACAGGAAACATTGTCATGAGTGCGAGTCCAACCTTATCCGGAACAATTACCGGTGGAACCTTTTCGGGAAGTCATTCCGGTGATGGATCAGGATTATCAAGTTTAAACGCTGGTAATATAAGTTCAGGAACATTAAGTATTTCTAGAGGTGGAACGGATATTACTACGTACGCTAAAGGTGATATACTAGTAGCATCAGATACCAATACTTTATCTAATCTCGCTTTGGGTGAAGATAGTCATGTTTTAACAGCCAATACGTCAACGGGAAAACCCGAATGGAAATCCGCGAGTGATATTGGTACAACAGTTGAAACACTTTCAAATACTGCATATATAATTGGTGGTTCTTATAACGGAGGTAGTCCTAAAACTTGGTCTTTAAAAGCAAGTACAACTAATTCAGCAGATCATATAGTTATTCGAGATAATAATGGTAACATAAACGTCAGCGCTTTAAATGTAGGTGGTACGTCGTTAACATCTACTGCGTGGTCCGGTAATTCTGCGACTGCGACTAGATTAGCATCTACAGTAAACATTGGAGGTGTTCCTTTTGATGGAACGGGAAATATTGAATTACCCGGGGTAGACATAAGTGGTAGTCAAGATACAACTGGTAAAGCAGGTTCAATAGCAAACGCTATAGATACAGCATCATCTTCAGAACAAAGTGTTGCTTTTCTAAATGGTAATCAAGTTAAAACAAATACAAACTTAACGTTTAAACCAAATTCTAATGAACTTAAACTTACTAATCTTAAAATAACTGGCGCATTAACAGCTGGTAGTAGTACAGGTTCCAGTGGACAAGTTCTTAAAAGTACTGGGACGGGTGTCGAGTGGGGAACGGATAATACGGGTGGTTCGGGTAGTGGTAGTTCAGTTTGGTTACAGAGTGGTAGTACCCCAAATTACATTGTAACTACACCCACACCTCAAAGTAACGTTGGTATATCAAATACATACGAGGTTACACATACACTTCACATAGGTTCAAATGTTATAGTAAGTGATACGGGAGGTCACGACGTTCTTAGAGTGAACGGTAACGTTTTTTGTACGAATTACCTTTTCGGTGATGGGAGTAAAATACGAAACCTTAATACGATCAGGACTGAGACTGGTGCAAACCAGATCTCCGTCGGGTCGGACGATGGAGGTCCGGTTTTGTCATGGCGTGAAAGACAGATAAGATACCAACGGGGATCTGGTAGACCTGACCCACCAAATTATGGTTTCTAGTTAAATCGTTGAAAAATTAATATACATTTAAAATAAGATGCCAGAAGTTGACCAATTTCCCATTACTATTGCTCGGGAACCCTCCTCCTCAACCACTGGAACAGATTTCGGTATATCAACTGCATCAAATAATACAGGCGACTTTTCGTATATAGGTGCACCTAGTTGGTCGAATGGATCAAGTGGTAAAGTTCATGTTTATTATTCAAATTCATATGCAATGGCATATTTAACGGATCTTTCGAGAAAGTCACCAGATGATACCGGTTTTGCGGCATCGGGGGACGGTTTTGGTGCATGTGTAGATACAGATTTATCGGGTGATATTCTTGTTGTTTCATCACACTCAAATGTACACGCATGGTCTTCGCCTTCTAGTGATACGAGTAATATTTATATATACAAAAGAACTGCACTCGATTGGTCTACATATACGTCTAATGTTATAGTTCACCCAAGTGGTTCATCTGTAAAAGGGTTCGGTCTTTCTATATCGATAGCATCTGAAAATCCCGGTCTTCTATGTGTCGGTTCACCGTACGAAAATAAGGTTTATGTTTACGATATTATTGCGTCACCGACACTTTTATATACGGACCAACCTGGAACTGAAACAAATGGTAATAGTAGTGTATATCAAAATTGGGCTAACGTTGTATCACAAAATGCAAGTACTATTTCACCCGTTAGGTTAGACCCAACTTACGATCAGTATGGGTTTTCCGTTTCCATGACCCCAGATGGGTGGGCTTTTGCAGCGGGTGCACCCGGTACCCAATCGAATGTATATGTTGGAAAGGGTCTAAGTTATTCAGTTAATTCAGATGTAACCGATGATATTAAAGACTCGGAAGGAAATTGGAATTATCAATCGGGGTATGTAAAAGTTGTATATTCGCCCGCCGATTGGAATGGAACTGGATATAATGCCCCATACGCAATAGGTGACGGCACTTTGCAGGGAAGAGGTCAATCACTTTTACGCGGTGATATAAATCGATACGAACTTAGTAAATTTTCTGCGTTCGGGTATTCTGTTGCCATATCCGGCTTCTTAACATCTGAACCATTTTTAGATTCTAGTGGAAATGAAGCTGATATTACAATGCCAACTATTAGACTAGCCGTAGGTGTACCCGGTGAATCTGGAGTTAGGGCATTTAGGTATAGTTATTTACAAGATACATTTGTTCCAATTGGTGATTTAATTTTAGGTGCTCCCGGTTCGGGAACAAAGATTTCAATGACGTATAACGGGAACCGTATAGCTTCCGGGTCGGATTATAATTTTACAGAGGAAACAGGACCGCATCAAACATCGAAAGTATATCAAATTTACGATTTTAATGGTTCGTTTTGGAGTCATTACGATCCATACGATAGTATATCTAGTAATGTTGGGTTTACAACGTCTATGTCATACGACGGACTTTTTATAATAAACTCGGGACGAACGAATGATAAAGGTCATGTACATGGGGGAAAAGACCAATTTGGTTATGAGGCAGTGGAATTCTTAAAACTTGGTCGAACCATTAAAGTTGTAGGTAATACGACAATAGGTGGTGATATTTCAGCTAGAGATTTTGTTGTTGGTGGTGGCAAATATACAACTTACCCAAATTATTCGGGGCAGGTTATATTTTCGGATACACCAGGTGCCGATACGGGGTCCAATACACTTATACGAAACTGGAACTATAAAAATGATAACGTGACGTCTGCGACGTTTAATAACCAAAATAATTTCACATCGAGTGAATTGCTTATACACAAAGGGGGTGAATATCCAGATAAACTAAACGCATGGGGAAGAGAACCAGATAGAATACGCGTACAAGGTAGGTCTATAGTTTTAGATACGACGTATAGTGACGACGTAAACCCTTCCAATACACACCCAAAATTCGTTCTCGATACGTTTGGGAAAATTGGTGTAAATTTACCCGAATTACAACCAGAATCATTAACATTAAGAGACGGGTTTGGTCCGTATAAGGAAAATATAAAGGCACGTCTCGATGTTAATGGTAGAACAGCTATTAGAAATAAACTTGATATTGATTACGGTAACAAATCAAACGTTACAATTGGTAAACAAACACTAGTACATTACGATACACGCGATATAAATTGTTTAAAAGGTATTTATTTACAGGATTCGGGGCCAAGAGAAGTTTATCGTTCTAATTTAACAAGTGTATCGTGTAATTATAAAAGTTCAGAAAGAGGAATACATATAAACGATAGTGGTAATATAAAAGGTGTTATAAACACTGATATAGGCAACAATACAGCTGTTTCTTTCTGGTTTATGATGGAAAATGAACACAGTACGTATAATAATAAAACACTTTTTTATATAGGTAATACAAATACAAATGTACAGGAACAAATTATAGCGTGTGAAATTTATTATACGAGTTCAACAGACCATGGTATACGATTACATTTCATAAATGAAAACGATAAAAAACTTGAATTTAAATATACACTTGTTTCCAAAAAATGGCATCATATTTACTTTGAAAGAGAGGGTACTTTACAAATAAACAATTTATAATAATACGTGAGTTTTATATTCCATCTTATAATATATAGACTATTATAAGATGGCTTCACAGGATAGTAAAATAAATTCTACGAATGTCGGTGTATATGACTATTTCGGTAGTTCAGTTGGTATATCAGGTATTAATAGTAATACGTATAAAGTTATAGTAGGTGCGTATAATAATCTTACACAAGGGAATGTGTATGTATTTTCCAATACGTCTACTACTAATTGGTCGTCTCCAGGTACTTCTTTAATTTCATCAAATATAGAAGTAGGTGATAATTTTGGGTATTCTGTAGATGTTTCTGAAGATTATAGTAGGTACATAGTAGGTGCACCTTATAAAGATAATAATAAAGGTCGTGTTTATATATACAATACTTCATATTCACAAACGGAAATTTTTGCACCAGATAGCGGTAATTTTGGACACTCAGTCGCTCTAAATGGAGACGGTACAAAAGCTATAGTAGGTGCACCATATAACGGTTCTGACATATCAGGAAGTGTGTATCTATATAATAATTTACCATCGACCTCCAATACACATATAACTCCATCTAGTCCTTCAGACTCCGCTCTTTTTGGGTACTCCGTGCATATATCAAGTAACGGATCAAAAACAATTGTAGGTGAACCTTATGAACATGCGGAAAATCATGGTGCTGCCTATATATTCAATAGTTCGGCACAACAAGAAGCGAAACTATCTCCAAGTGATACGTATATAGATGGTAATTTTGGGTATTCAGTCAATATAGATTCGGATGGTAACACGGCTGTTATAGGTTCAATTGGTTCCGATAATAGAGGAGCAGCTTACGTATTTACACGTTCAGGAACAACTTGGACACAAGAAGCTAAACTCGTTTCATCTGATATAGCCATAGGTGACAATTTTGGACACAGTGTATCTATATCAAACGATGGTGACACTGTTATGGTTAGTACACCGTTTAAATCTTCACGTGGGGCGGTGTATGTCTTTACACGTACTACAGGGACAAGTATTTGGACACAACGCGATAAAATACTTTCAAATGATTTATCTACCGGAGATAAATTTGGAAATTCGATAGCTATATCCCCAAATAGTCTTAAAGCTATAATCGGGGCAAGTGGGGAAACACCAAGTAATATTTTTAGTGGTGGTTCCGTGTATTCTTATACTTTACCTGAAAATTATAGTAGTAACATAAATAGAATAACACACACAGAAGATCCGGGCTTTGAAGATATAGGTACATTTGAAACGTTTAACCTATACATAAACGGACAACCCATTGAGAATAAACCAACTACATGGTCGGCACCTCAAACAATGATCGCGCCTTCCACAAACCTCGACGGGTCGAGTAACATTTTCTTTGCGAACGTTCCGTACAATTCGAATTTATCCACGTTAGAACCAATATCGGATATAAAAATTGGAAACTTTACGTTTTTAGAAAGAAATGTATATGATACGTGGGATAACACAGCTTTAGATTTTTATGGTGAGGGACCCCCGAACCAAATGTTAAGTGTTGGTGGTGAAGCGATCATAGAACAAAAATTGGGTATAGGGGTACAAATTCCAGTTAAACCCATCCACGTTTTAGGTGATATGCGACTAACAGACAAAAACCCCACAAACACGTCCGTTGATATTAGCTCTAAATCAAGTATATTCAGACAGACATTTGAAATAGTACCAGTAAGTCAGAAAACATATGAAGTTCATGGAACTTTTCTTACATTATCTCCCGATGGTACTACAGCTGCTGTAACTTCATATACAAGACCACCAGGTAATGATACGTTTTGGTACGTGTACATATATAATTGGAATGGGAGTTTATGGGAACAAAATGCGGTTTTACAACCAGATATTATAGTAAGTAACGATCAGTTCGGAAGTTCAACTGCATTTTCATCGGATGGTAATACTATTGTTATAGGAGCATACGGTGACGAATCGGTATACGTATTTTCAAGGAGTGGGTTCAATTCAATTTCATGGTCCCAGGAATTTAAAATAAAAGAGAGTGTTTCAACTTTAGGTAACCAGTTTGGGTATTCTGTAGACATAAACGGTGAAGGTTCCACTATAGTTGTAGGTTCACCTAAATCAGATACTGCGAATGGCTCATTAAATCAAGGTTCAATATACGTATATACACGCTCGGCGAATTCGTCTTGGAGTGAGTTCCAGTTGCCTCATCCTCACGTTGATCCGGAGGATAGATTAGGTACGGCTGTATCCATAACACCCGATGGTAATACTATTCTCGGAACAGCCGAAATGGGGGATGCGTATTTCACAACTTCTAACGGAAGTAATCAAGGAGACGCTGGAGCAGCGTATATATGGAAAAAATCGGGATCTACGTGGTCTCAATTAACTTGGTACCCAAGTCCAAATTATAATGAATACCCGGTGGCTGCTGGATTGAGCGTCTCTAATACCGTCCCGACTTCAAATATATTTTCATACGGACATAGTATCCCCGGAAACACTTTTGGTTCCGCGACAAATCAGTCTTCGACGCGATGGGGTGATAGGTTTGGTACATCTTGTGATATATCCGACGATGGTAATACTATCATTATAGGTGCACCGGGAAGAAGTCAGCCGTATAATGTCGCAGATACTACCGTTTATGATATGGGAAGTGTATATATATTTAAATATAAATATACAGGCGCTACCGGTGGGTATTCATGGGTCGAAAATGCACATATACAGGCATCAGATTTCAAAAAGTATGATTACTTCGGGACATCCGTAGCTTTATCATCCGATGGTAACACCGCTATTATAGGTTCACCGAGACATGATTCTTCAAATGTAAAAGATAGTGGTGCTGTATACATATTTACATATTCTGGAATATCATGGTCTCAACAATATAAAATAACACCATCAGTTCCCGTTATTAATGGTACTTTTGGTCAATGTGTATGTTTATCACGTGATGGTCTCGTAACCATGTTATCCAATAACGCAATTAATGTATTCAAACCGATAAGGATAATTTTTTTCTTGGGTGGGACCACCGCTGTAATTAAATATTCGATAACAAATTTTTACGGAGAATTAGAGTATCAGCTACGCACTCATGAATCCATTTCTGTATCGGCTTCGGGCCATAATTCTTTCAAATATAACCCATACACAAAAACGTGGGTATCCGTACCTGATCCATTAGAACCGAATTATCCGAATTTTGCGTTTAGAATTACAAATTCTACTACCGTTTACGTAGATAATTTGCGATTAGAAAATCCAGAATACGTTTATATATGGGACTACAGGTACCCGAGTTCATATTTATTTAGCTTTAAAAACCCTTATTTTAATGATGGATATTATAATAGTAATGTATACACATACAGTTTACCAGAAGATTATTCAAAACAGTACATAAACACTCTAAAAGTAACGAGTAATTTACATGTAAATGAAAACATAACTACACCAAATAGGATAGGTATAAACATAACTACACCGGAAAAAGATTTACACGTCAAAGGTGATTTTAGAATAACAGATGAATCTGAAAATGTCGATTTCAGTGTAATTAAGAAAAATATATACGAAGAAAGTTTTTTAACTTTACCATTAACGGGTGAAGATATGCTTGTTTCCGGTGATCACTACGGAAAACGTGTATGTATATCTGGAGATGGATCTACAATCGCTATAGCATCTCATCATTCAGATGGAACATTAAATTCACAGTCCGATCCGGGTAAAGTACATATATACACGCGAACCGGAAATAAATGGTCTCAACAAGTTATATTACAACCATACGACGTCACGGCAAGTGGTCATTTTGGCGAAGGATTGTCATTTTCACACGATGGTACTACACTCGCTATAGGTGCATATAATACTACTGTAACTGCGTATAGTAATACATATACTAACGCGGGTGCCGTGTATGTATATTCTCGTTCAGGGCGCTTTCTCAATTTTGGGGAGACGGAGGCGATTAAAGGTACATGGACTCTCGAAAACAAATTAATACCTCCTCTTTCTGCATCCCTACCTGAATCAAATTCTTTTTTTGGATATAGCGTTAGTATAAATGACGCAGGTACTATAGTATTGATTACCGCTAAGAACGAAGAAAGTAACAAAGGTGCTTTTTATACATACGCTATTACAGAAGTTGGTAATACTCTACAAAAATGGGATTGTATGGATAGAACACCAGGGTCTAGTTCTGGTGATTTGGTATATAGTGTAAAAATTTCCGGAAATGGTCAACATTGTGTTGTCGGTGAAATCGGAGTAAATTCAGGTGAGGGTAGAATTCAATTTTATACACAATATTTAGCGAGTGATGTATTTGCGCCAGGTGATATTTCTGGGACGTCGGCAATAAAGTGGAATCCAGTACAAACTATAACACCAACAGATCTTAATGCTGGTGATAGTTTAGGTATATATGTTGCTATAGACGAAATAGGAAGTACAATGGCTTTAAGTGCACCAAACCAAAATACTAATACAGGTGCTGTTTATGTGTATACTAGAAGTAGTGGATCAGCATGGACTCAAGAAACTAAGTTAACGTCTCTGGATTCCGGAGGTTCATTTGGACACGATATACAGTTATCTTCGGATGGTACTAAACTTGCTATAGGACAACCCACTTCAAGTGATTCAGTATACCTATATGAAAAGATAGATTCTGAATGGATTGTAAAAGCAAAGTTAACACCAAGTAGTACTGGAATTATTCCAACGGCGGTTGCAAATATAGGGTCACCAGAAACACGTTACGGGTATAGTGTTTCAATGACATCAGATGGTGATAGAATTATAGTAGGAGACTATAAAAAAACGATAAACAATCAGTTATCAGCTGGTGCATCTTATATCTATAATATACCTACAATTACTAATACAAGTTTAAAATTATCAACTTCAATTAAAACTGATAATGACATTCTAGTACGTAGAAGTATAGGTTTAGGTACAGAATCACCAGAAAAAAAGATACACGTTTTGGGTGATATTAGAATAACAAATACGGATGATGTTGATATTTCAGTACTTCCAAGTGCGAATAAAATAGAACAAACGATATATGGACTAAACAAGATTGAAGGAAATTATGTTTTGGGAAAGGGTATGGATATGACACGCGATGGTGATATAATTGCATTCACTGATGGAACTTATGGGGCCGCAACTAATCGTCTTTATTTGTTTAAAAGGTCGGGATCAATATGGTATAAACACAGTGAATATGATATATCACCCTCCACCGACCTCTCTTTATCTTTATCCGGTGATGGTAAAAGAGTTGCCTTTCGGACAGCATACAGCACAACTATAATAAATACAGTAAACCCTCATTATAGAGACCAGGTTGTACTACAGGATTCAGATTCAGATATATTCGAGATGTGGTGGGTTGGCGCTGCGTATAACAAGGTGAAGATTTCCGAAGATGGTAATACACTTTTAGTATCTTATCCCCAATACGAATTAACACCTTTATATGACGGCTATTCTTCAAACGTAGAAGCAGCAGGTGTAGTTGATGTATACGTATATTCGGGTACAGATAACTCGTGGTCGAGACAGGCTAGACTTTATTCCAATAACCCTGTTGCGAATGATAATTTTGGGGGAGGAATAACAGGTGGTGGAGGACTGGATTTAACTAGTGATGGAAATAGAGTGTTTGTTGGGTTTGGTGGCTCAACGAGCGGTGATAGTATTGAAATATTCGAACGTTCAGGTACTGGTGGGGTATACGGAGGAGGTTGGAGTCATAAACAAACAATAACCGATCCTCAATCGGCGTATACATCGGGATACGGGTTCGGGTGGAGAATATCTACGGCCAGCGATGGTCATAATATAGCTATCTCATCACCATGGTGGTACTCGTCACTGTCGAACGTACCGACGGAAAGACAAGGTGCAACATACATATATTATTATAATGGAAGTACCTATAACACGAGCACCAACGCGGATGGCACGAAAACTTGGGAATTTACTAATGGAGGACTTAATGAACATTTGGGATACGAGTTGGCTTTATCGGGCGATGGAAAAACTTTATTAGCAGGTAGTCGTACAAAAGATTCCAACTCCCTATGGACTGGAAATACGTATATTTTGCATGAAATAACTGCGTCCGGAACGGGTCATAACGCCTCAAACAACCCTGATTGGACCGGTCGTTGGTCGGCGGGGTCGACATTGGTCCCGGAAGCTGAGACCATCCCAGAAAACTATCCAATATATGGAAGAAGTCTATCTATAAACTATAAAGGTGATAGATGTGTCATAGCCATGGCTAATGGCGGAAGCTCAAACGACCGCGCCATTAATTTTATAGATATACACAACCTATCCGTTACAAACAAACCAACCTTAAATATATCTAAAAATCTCAATGTAGAAGACTCAATTTCGGTTGAGGGGAATGCGCTGACTATTCCGAGTGGTTATGTTGGTATAGGAACAACATCACCAAGTTCACCACTCCATATTTACGAAGAAACGGGAACAAGTCATGGGGTAAATACCGGTACGATCATATTATACCATAATGATTCAGGTGGTTCATCGTGTATTGTTTTCCCAAGTAAAAGAAATCCAAATTCGGATTATGGATACATACAATACGAAGATTCGACGAGTTCCGGGGACGAAAAAAGTCAACTCATAATTGGAACGCAAAATGATGGACTAGGTTTAAATTCAGATAATGTCATATTAAATCCATCTGGTGCTGTTGGTATAAAAACGACCAATCCAACATGCTATCTGGATTTAGGGAGTACTGTCGTAAATAGAATTATTAGCTTATATGGTGGTAGTTCTTCAGACTCAACGAATTATTATGGTCTTGGAATAAATAGTAGTACTTTAAGATTCAATGCGGATGGCTCCGGAGCTGTCCACAGGTTTTATGGTGGTTCAACAAGTTTTGGATACGTAAATAATGGTACTGGATTCGTCAATACATTCACTGGACAACATAAATCGTTCCCACATGAATCACTCTCGGGTAAGACTGTGGATGAACTTTCCGGACTTATCGTGTGTGCATCGGGTGAGCATATTTCCGTTAATGACGCTATTCCACAAAGAGGTCAAGATGGTATTACCATTTCAGAAGCGGTTCCGTCTGTAAAACTCTCCGTCACCGAGAATGAGAAAACTGTATTCGGTGTCGTTTCAAACGTTGAAGACCCTGAAAGTACAGAGAGAGAGGATAGAAGTGGTGCTTTCACATCTACGTTTATAAAACTAGTGGGTGACACGCGTATATATGTGAATAGTATCGGTGAAGGTGCCGTTTGGGTGGTGAATACAAACGGGTCATTCGTGAATGGTGACTACATCACTACATCTAACGTAGCTGGTTATGGTCAAAAACAGGTATCAGACTCACTCAAAAACTACACAGTTGCAAAAATTACGATGGATTGTGATTTCGTAGGAACAACTGCCCCAAAGAAACGCATAAAAAAGAAAACCGTCACGGAGACACTCGAAGAAACAGTCGAAGAAGAATATGAAGATAATATGCCAGAGGATGTCTATACATATGATGTAGACCATGAATGTTATGTGAAGACCGTAAAAGATAACATAACAACTAAAACTCGATATGTGATGCAGGAATATGAACTACGAGATTCCGATGGAAATGTTATTACCGATACAGCTTCAAATACACCGGTAGTATATTCGGGTAATAAAATTGTCGTTAAGACAGTGACACATGAAGTATATGATCTCGACGAACACGGACAAATCCAATGGGAAGATGACCCAACGGAAACAGAAAAAGCTTATAAAATCAGGTACCTCGATGCGAATGGTGTCATCACAGATGAAGCGAATGCCGTTCATACAGCGGCTTTCGTCGGGTGTACGTACCATTGCGGATAACGAATTGAAAATAACTAATTAATTTACCATTCTGGAAAATGTCAGAATGGTAGAAAGTTTTGTTTACTTACTTTCGTGATGGGATCGTGTCCATGATTGCTAAGGCGATAACACCCGCAATAAAGAACAAAACAACATAATTACACTCCGTATCTTCTCCTCTACCAGTAGAATTTTTAGTTTTCTCCTGGACTGGGACTGATACTTCTCGTGAAGGTCTCGGCCTTTCGATAGGATCTTCGTCTAATGGACAATAACCTATCATATACTATATTTTACAAATTAATTTCGACTGTTTTTTTCTTTCGACCACGTTTAGCTTTGGTCTGAGTAACTTTAACTTCACGCAATTCTCCGTCACCCCCTCCTTCAACATCACCTGATAATGGTGCCTCGGCAATATCCGAAATATCATCATCTTCGTCATCGTCTACGATAATTTGTTCCTGTGCTGGAATACTCGTCGTGTTCATGGGTGGTGTTGGTGGCATCATAATGTTACCCATGAGACTTGAAATGTCGAACCCAGGTCCTTGCATTTCATGTCGCTCACCGTTTTCGGGTGTACCCTGTTGTTGCGATTTTGGAACCGTGTTTTGAACCGCGGACATCATATTTTGAACCAGTCCTGGATTTTGTTTAATCACATCATTCATGTTTGGCATGACCGATTTGAACATACTATTCGTCAAATGGAACATCATAGCTGAGCCTCCAAGCATCATAATCAATTTGATTTCTGGAGCGACGTGCATTTTAGTTCTATATTTCACGTATAACTCCTCAAAAACTTCATCATAATCATCGACATTTTCCATAACGTTTTCAGACCACCCTTCGAGTTGAATTTCGAATGGGTTATACTTCTTATTCATAAACTCAAGGCCTGTCGTACACGCGATAAGCATACGTCTTGCAAATTTAACCGATTTGTCTACATCTATACTATACGTTATTCGTTTTACTTCGTTTCTAAGTTCGTCTATAGGGGAATAGGCATTCAAACGCTTGTTCACAGTAAACCCCTTTTTTTCCAAACGTCCAAGTTTATTAACAAGATCCGCTTTCTCTTCATCTATTGTCTTAAAACCGGGTGATGGTTTTTCTTCCTCTTCTTCCATCATATATCCACCACCTCCACCATACTCCATTTCGGGTTCGTCGTCGTATTCGTGATAATCAAGAGGTGCTTCTGGTGGAGGTACAGATGGTTGTGCTTGTTTATTTGGGTTCGCAAACGAATCAATATCTTCCTGGAAAATTTGTGGTTGTGGTGCTGTAAATTGTGTTTTCATTTGTGAAATTTGTTTTTTTACAGGCTGACGTCGAGGAATATCAATTTCAATTTCGTTCATCAAAGCCTGTTCGTTATCATCAAGTTTCATGACATTCGTATTTTTACGATCAAGAATAATTTCACCGTCCATTACTATTACTCTTTATATTGAAACTATTCTATTCTCTTTAACGCACTTTATAAAAAATG
>Ga0181603_10002609_pt1 | contig 14175 bp, 10 predicted proteins | sample 041ome_13_FD_148633 | JGI IMG/M metagenome (GOLD analysis project Ga0181603, IMG submission 148633) | Coastal salt marsh microbial communities from the Groves Creek Marsh, Skidaway Island, Georgia - 041409US metaG (spades assembly) | ecosystem: Environmental > Aquatic > Marine > Intertidal zone...
CCTTCCCTTGCGGCTGCAGTTGGAAGAGCTTGGGAAGTGTCGCTTCATGGATTCATCAGAGTTCACGAGCGGTGTGGAAAAACTGAAGGGCAAGAAAGTTGTCATCCTCGGCTGTGGCGCCCAGGGCCTGAATCAGGGTCTGAACATGCGTGACAGTGGCCTGGACATCAGCTACGCCCTGCGCGAGGCCGCCATCAAGGAAAAAAGACAATCCTGGGTGAACGCAAGTGACAACAGTTTTAATGTCGGCACCATTGAAGACCTGGTCCCTACTGCCGACCTGGTTCTGAACCTGACACCTGATAAACAGCACACGCCGGTGATTGAACAGGTAATGCCTCTGATGAAACAAGGTGCCTGCCTGGCCTATTCACACGGTTTTAATATCGTTGAAGAAGGTATGCAAATTCGTGACGACCTGACCGTGATCATGGTTGCACCTAAATGTCCCGGCACGGAAGTGCGTGAGGAATACAAGCGTGGCTTCGGTGTACCGACACTGATAGCTGTGCATCGTGAAAACGACCCCAATGGCGATGGGCTTGAAATTGCCAAGGCTTATGCAGCAGGTACTGGCGGACATCGTGCCGGTGTCCTGGAGTCCTCTTTCATAGCCGAAGTGAAATCCGACCTGATGGGCGAACAAACCATTTTATGTGGCATGTTACAGACTGGATCCATCCTGGCTTATGAGCATATGTTGGCAAAAGGGATAGATTCTGCCTATGCCTCCAAATTAATACAGTTCGGTTGGGAAACGGTCTCAGAAGGCCTGAAACAGGGCGGTATCACCAATATGATGGATCGCCTGTCCAATCCGGCCAAGCTGAAAGCCAATGAAGTCAGCGAATCCCTGAAAACCATCCTGCGTCCTCTCTTTGAAAAGCATATGGATGACATCATGGAAGGCACCTTTTCTTCCGGCATGATGGAAGACTGGGCCAACAATGATGCCAAACTGTTAGGTTGGCGCGAAGATACCGGAAAAACAGCTTTTGAAATGTCCTCCCCTGACGGTGCTCCGGAAATCAGTGAACAGGAATACTATGACAATGGCATCCTCATGGTTGCCATGATCAAGGCCGGTGTTGAACTGTGTTTTGAAACCCTTACTGCAGCAGGTGTTATCGCCGAGTCTGCCTATTACGAATCACTGCACGAAGTACCACTGATTGCCAACCTGATTGGACGCAAGAAGTTGTATGAAATGAATGCAGTAATCTCTGATACAGCTGAATATGGTTGCTACCTGTTCTCCCACGCCGCAGTACCCATGCTGAAAGATTTCATGGCCAGCATTGATACTGATGTGATCGGTAAAGGGGTCGATGCCAAAGATAATGGCGTAGATGACCGGGAGCTGATTGAAGTAAACGCAGCCATCAGGAACCATCCGATAGAAGCTGTTGGCCAGGTTCTGCGAGGGCATATGACGGCTATGAAGAAAGTTGTCTAGCGAAAAAAAAGCCGGGCAAAGCCCGGCTTTTTTGTAGTCGCAAGTCTCAAGGTACGACCCGTTGACCTAATCGAAACATATTGGGTCAAGTCAGATCGGAAAGAGAATAAATTACCAAATTTTTTTAAAATCTCTTTCTTCAGTAAATCTAAAGGCCCAAACTAATACGAGTATAAATCCAATAGCCAGACGAGTCGTACCTTATGACTTGCGACTTGTGACTTGTGGCTGTCAAAGACTCAGCACTTTCTCCCCTCTCGAAACTCCCGACGCCCCAGTTCTCGCCACTTCCAGTATAGTCGTGCCTGTCAAAGCCTGAAGAAAACCATCAAGCTTTTCGCTGGTGCCGGTCATCTGGATTGTGTACATGGTTGGGGTGATATCCACCACATCGCCGCGAAAAATATCGGCGATGCGTTTTACTTCAGCGCGCTGGGCGCCGGTTGCCTTGACCTTGATCAGCATCAGTTCACGTTCTATGTGACTGCCTTCTGTCAGGTCCACCAGTTTGGCAACATCTACAACCTTGTTCAGGTGTTTGATAATTTGCTCAATCTTGCGGTCATCACCAATGGTAGTCATCGTTAAACGCGACAAGGTGGGATCATCAGTTGGCGCTACTGTCAGCGAGTTGATGTTGTAATTGCGCTGCGAGAACAGGCCAACAACACGGGACAAGGCACCAGGCTGGTTTTCCATCAATACAGATACGATGCGTCTCATGTTAAGTCCTCTCCGTCTTGCTTAAAAACATTTCACTCATTGATCCGCCCTTGATCGCCATTGGATAAACGTGTTCATTGGGATCAACAGCAACATCAATGAAAACCAGCTTGTCTTTCATGGCCATGGCTTCATTCATCTTGTCCTGCAGCTCGCTGAATTTTTCAATCCGCACGCCGGCATGACCATAAGCTTCTGCCAATGCGACAAAATCAGGTAATGAATCGGCATACGTACTTTGCGAGTGACGACCGCCATACTGCATATCCTGCCACTGTTTCACCATGCCAAGCGCTTCGTTGTTCACGTTGACAATTTTGATCGGTAATGCACATTGGTTGCAGGTAGCCAGTTCCTGGATATTCATCTGGATACTGCCTTCACCGGTAACACAGGCAACGACTGCCTCCGGAAATGCCAGTTGCACACCCATGGCAGCAGGCAAACCAAAGCCCATCGTGCCCAGACCACCGGAGTTGATCCAGCGTCGTGGCAGGTCAAAGTGGTAATACTGGGCAGCAAACATCTGGTGTTGCCCCACATCCGAAGTGATATAGGCTTCACCATTAGTGGCTTTATACAAGGCCTGGATTACTTGCTGCGGCTTGATCACATCACCTTCAGCAGGTGTAACCGCAAGACTCTGACGCTCACGCCAATGCTCAATTTTCTTCCACCAGGTGGCCAGTGCCTCCTGGTTAATCTTAACTTTCGAGGCATCAACAGCTTCCAGCATTTCAGTCAAAACTGGCGCCACGGGTCCCACAATAGGTACATGGGCAGTGACTGTTTTGGAGATAGACGCCGGATCAATATCTATATGCAGGATAGTGGCATCCGGACAGAATTTGGATACATCCGAATTGGTTACCCGATCATCAAAGCGGGCGCCAACAGCCAGTATGACGTCTGACTCATGCATGGCCATGTTGGCTTCATAGGTGCCATGCATGCCAAGCATGCCAACAAACTGTTTGTCTGTTGCAGGATAGGCACCCAGCCCCATCAGGGTATTAGTCACCGGATAGCCAAGTTTTTGCGCCAATTTGGTAAGAATAGTCGACCCATCTCCCTGAACCACACCGCCGCCGGCATAAATAATTGGCTTTTTGGCGCTCATGAGAATTTCCACGGCTTTCTTGATTTGCCCGGAATGCCCTTTTGTCGGCGGGCTATAGGAACGAATTTTTACTGTTTCCGGGTATTCATAGGGAAAGGTCTCACCAGGATCAGTGACGTCTTTTGGTATGTCGACAACAACAGGTCCCGGTCTGCCCGTGGTGGCAATATGAAAAGCCTGCTTTATAACCATGGGGATGTCTTCAGCCTTTTGCACCATGAAGCTGTGTTTCACTACAGGGCGGGAAACGCCGATCATGTCAGTTTCCTGAAAGGCATCAGAGCCAATGGCATCACGAGTCACCTGCCCTGAAATAACAACCATGGGAATGGAATCCATGAAGGCAGTGGCAATACCAGTGATGGCATTGGTAGCACCAGGTCCGGAAGTCACCAGCACAACACCTGGCCTGCCGGTTGCCCTGGCATAACCATCGGCAGCATGGGTTGCAGCCTGTTCGTGACGTACCAATATGTGTTCCACCTTGTCCTGATTGAATATCGCATCATAGATATGCAAGGCGGCTCCACCCGGGTAGCCGAAAATCAAATCAACACCTTCATCATGCAAGGCACGAATCAGCATGTCTCCACCGGAAAGCATTTCCACAGTTTTGTCCTCGTTACTGGCTCCTGGAATATCCAGGATCACTAAAAATAATTGACAGCATTACCTGAATGCTGTCAGAGAAGAACACAAGATGGGCCACAACATGGCTTTTTACTTGTATCTTTTATCTTGTATCTGTCTTTAAGCCAGGTTCGGGTTGAACCAGTAGAGGTCCAGCACGAGATAAGTGCTGGTAGCTTCACTATTTCTGAACCCGTTCCAAGTTCAGTTAGTCAGTAAAGCTGGTCTCTGGGGGTCAACCAACATCCATTTAGGATCGATTGGTCCTGGCGGCTGTACATGGGATCTCCAGTCAGCCCGTCCACCACACAGACCGTTTTGCCAGGCAAAGCGGTCTGAGTCGCGCACTTTATGGGAATCCGGGGTTAAATGTCAAGTTGGCAGGTCAGGGTTTTATGCCCAGGGACCGCAGAAAGTCGTCTTCATGGGCATCGATAACTTTCTGATAAAAAGAGGCAAACATGGCTTTTATCAAGGCAACCGCCGGAAATATACCCACAACAAAAAGAATCAGTCCAAAGATGCACAGGAAGGCTGCAATAAGGCCCATCAGGATAACCTGGGGCCAGAAATCACGCATCAATTCCCAACTGCCTTTCAACGCCTGTTTCGGGGCCAGACCCTTATCCATCACCAGGTAGCTGGCAAGTACCAATCTGCAGGCTATGTAAATACCAGGCAGTATCAGGCAGATAAAACCAAGGATGACCAGGACAACAATCATCAGGTTGGCCAGAACTATATCTATAAACAGTTCTTTCGAGCTGAAGCCCTCAGTGATATCCGCAACCTCAAAATCCTCGCCCCTGTTGCCCCTGACGAACAGGAGCTGCCCGCCGAAATCAAACACAGGTTTAATAAAAACAGCGACGATGAAACTGATGAAACCCCCAGAGACTGGACTGATGAAAAACGCGTGTCCACCATCCATCCCCTGCCGAACGGCAGATGAGTTACCAAAGGATTCAAGGATAGAGATGATTATTACTACAAGGATGAAGGGCCAGAAATTTTCTTTTAGATTTCTAACTCCTTCATCCAGACAGGAACCAACTGAAATTGTGGGATGCATGAAATTTCCTTTAACAACCTGCTAATTGCCAGCTATGCGCTCTGCTTCTTCCAGCAGTCGCAACACATTCCCACTCCACAACCTGGCGATATTGTCCTCGGTATATTCACGCCTGACAAGTTCCAGGGTGACATTGAAAGTTTCAAGGGCATTGTTCCAGCCTTCTATGCCCCCACCACCACCAAAATCCGAAGAAATACCGACGTGATCAATACCAATCAAATCCACGGCGTAATCAATGTGATCAACGAATAGTTCGACGTTGGCATTGCCGCCTTCTCGCACATAAGGATCAAAGGCAACGATCTGGATGACCCCGCCATTTTCTTTTAACGCCAGCAGCTGTTCATCATTCATATTGCGCGGATGATCCGCCACTGCAGTTACACTGGAATGTGAGGCAATGACAGGCGCTCTTGAATGTCGCGTCGCATCCAGCATGGTCTGGCGTGACACATGACTGATATCCACCAGGATGCCCAGCCTGTTCAACTCTTCCACCACCTGGTAACCAAAGTCACTCAGGCCTCCGTTATCTTCTGTACCGACATCACCAAACTGCGGCCTCGGCTGTGCTGAATCACCTATATCGTTGTGGCCGTTGTGAACCAGGGTCATATAGCGGGCACCACGATTGCGAAAATCTTCCAGCAGCGACAAATCCTTGCCAATAACAAAACCGTTTTCAATCCCGATCAGAGCCACCAGTTTGCCCTGGGCATGCAGCGCTCTGGCTTCTGCTGCGGTATCCGCAAGACCAATACGGTCCGGATACATATATTCGGTCATACGATGAATCGCATCGAACTTGGCGACAGCATCAGCGGTAGCATTGCGATAATTTTCTTCGGTGCGTTCCTGCTGCCCCACATAGACAATAAAAAAAGCAGAATCCAGTCCGCCCGCTTCCATACTGTCCAGAGTCACCTGCGCTTCGGCTTTAGCCGGATCATGTTCTCTGGTAGCAAAGTTGAACGGGATATCAACGTGCGTATCCAGAGTCATGACGCGGTCATGGATGCCGCGTGCGCGAGCCACCAAGTCTTCTTCATTGGCAGCAAGAAGAGATAAAGGAAAAAGGATAAAGGATAAAAGCAGACAGTTATTAAGAATTTTCATAGCAATGGGGATTTTTAAAATGTAATTAAAGATGGGGGTTTACTTACCTACAATATTATCAGATTGTTCCAGGAATATTTTGCAATGTAGCAATTCTCAAGCGCGAAGTAATTTTTCCGCCAGACAAGGCGCTTGTGCACGCAGGGAACGGAGTGTACACGCCAGTACACGACTGACCGAGTACACAAGCAACGCCGTATGGCGGGAAAAGGACAAGTGCCCTCAGGCCGTTAATGAGTCATCGAGTAGATGACGTAGTTTACGGCAAATCTGTAAGCCAAAGCGGTCATGGGTTCGGGGTAGCCAGGGGTATCCGCATGCTCCCAGGCATCACCCAGATCCATATTGTGGTTGATAGCCACAACCAACCTGCCCTGGTTATCGTAAACACCACGCCAATGAGGCTCATACCCATCCTGCTCATAAGTCACACCACGGTAATAGGCGCCTAATCCAGGAATTTGCACTTTGGAATCAAGATCATAAAGCACATGAAAGACTTCATCGTCATCGGGAATATCAAGGATCGGTTTTTCAGGAAAAACTCGCTTCATACCGACTTCAAACTGGTTCCACTCATAGGATCCATGAAAATCATCCACCATCAGGAAGCCACCACGCAGCAGGTATTCGCGTAATTTTGCTGCCTCTTCCATATTCAGGTCCCAACGCCCTACTTCCACACCATAGAGCCAGGGATAATCAAACACAGTATCATCAGCAAGATTGATGCGCTCGCCACCTTCGCCGTTATACAAAGCCACCCTGGTAACATCGACGTTTGTTAAGCGATCTATGCCTTCGGTAAGAAAGTGCTCAGCTTCAGGCCAGTCAGTTGTCCAGGAACCCCGGCCAAAACCGCCACGACCACGGCCGCCCATACCACTGCCGCCGTACTGAAGTCGGGCGAAGTGGAATTCCGAACCATCAATATCTGCCTGCACATTGCCACTAAAACCGGGGTTTATAACCATGGATCCGGCCCGTTGAGCTACAACTGACTGGTGTAACAGCACTGCAGAAGCCACCAGTACAAGCTGGATAAGGGTTTTGGAAAGGCGTTTAAAAGTAGTCATAGTAAATAAGACCCAATTCATTGGGTGTTTATCCCAATATAAACCATCTCTTCTGACATATGAAACAACTGATGCAAAAGACGCAAAAACAGTGCCGTCCAAAAGTTAAAACCTGAAGGTGTAACTGAATTTCAGGGAGATATCAGACCCCGTGGAATGGAAGGTATTATCCTTGTCCTTGTCAGCCAGGCCGTAATTAAAGACCAGGAAGGCCTGCCTGCCCGCCTCGGGAATCCAGTGCAGGCGCGAATTGAAGCCAACCACTTCAGAGACATTGTCATACTGAACCAGGTTGCTCCATGACAGGGTGGAGGAAAAGGCTATCCGGGTGTCCAGACTAAACAGGCGCACCGTGAAATTTCCGGCAGGTAATTCTATTTCTGTTTCTGTGTAATTTACACCGATGTCATACTGCCGTGTGGGGCGCAAATTCACACCAAGGCCACGTTGAAAACGCGTACCGTCATAATAATCGCCAAAGCGGGTGGAGATCCGGCCAGATACCTTACGCTGGTTACCCATTTGCAAACCAAGCAGGACTTCATCGAAGGTGTAATCCCCTGCCGGAATAACAACTTGCCGTAAGCCGTCGGAAGATCGATTAATGGTGAAATCGTTACGCAAAACTTCCCGGCTTTGCATAATGCGGGCAAATACACTGTCACCAGAATTATTATTAGTGGAAAGTCTGAGCCCAAAGTTGGAAGAGATCACATCCCCATCACTTAAGTCACGGGATTCATAGCCGTCAAAGCCTATGGCAGTGGAACGCATATATCCGCCAGGTCGAAAAAAATGTCGGTAGCTAAAATCCAGAGCATGGTCTTCCACATCAGTCTGGCTAACAAAACCCACAGCGGGATCGAAATTCTTCTCTACACGTTTGTAGTCATATCCACCGCGCCAGCCCTGGTTGTTGGGTGTGCTGATACCAAAGCCCCATGAGGCATCATCCCCCGTTTTGCCATCAGTATCTGATTGCTGGTAGAAAAACACACCCTGGAGAATTTTGCCCCCGGGAAGTTGAGAGTTGCGGTAACGAAAATCCATGCCCACGACAGAATTGTCTGTATTTGATTGTGGATCGCCACTGGTTGCAATAACACCCAATTGCGATTCAGATAAAACATTGAGGATGGCTCTGCCAATAAAAACTTCCTGCGCATCCACCCCGGTTGCCTTATCTTCATCCTGGCTGACAATGAGTGATCCCACGTTCCAGTTACCCACCCGACCACTGACTTTGACCCCTGCATTGATATCCACGGGCGAACCAGAACTGCTGAGCCCAATTCTGCGGGAAAAGAATGGCCGGGCATTTTGTCTCGCAGCACCGGGGATGGCCGGATTGCCTCCCCCAGTGTTCTGATTAAAGCCACCGCCGCCAATTTGTCCGAATTCAAAAATATCCGAGTCCCTGATAAAGAAGTCGCGTTTCTCCGGAAAGAACAAACTGAAGCGCGTCAGGTTGACCTGCCTGGAGTCTACTTCAGTAGCCGAAAAATCCGTATTGATAGTCAACGCGGCATTCATCTGCGGCGTTATTTTGTAGAACACATCCACCTGCGGTTCAAAGCTGTTATTGGAACTGCTGAGCGGACCAATTACACGATCCTGGCGCATCACCATGGAAGGCACGATGTCCAACCCAACCCCCTGATTTAATCCTTCCAGTCCGGTAATGGTGCCGGCAACACTGGGATTGACCTGCCGATTTCGTGAAACCCAGGCAATACTCTCATTGCCGCGGCGTACAGCGCGGCGAAAATTAATACCCCAGGAATCAGAGTCCGGATTAAAGGATATGGTTTGAAAGGGAATGCGCATTTCCCCGTACCAGCCGGTTTCATCCCGGCTGGCATCGGCCTGCCAGATGCCATCCCAGCTGCCTTCAATGTTGGTGATATTCTGGAACAGGCCTTCCCAACGTACGCCGTTGGCATTCACTTCAAAGCGGTAGCCGTTACGACGATCAAGATAGGGATCAAGAATGACAGCCAGGATATCGTCCGAATTAAGTCCCTGCCCCTGGCGCAGGATGTTGGCGCTGATCTGGCTGGGATCATCTTCCCAGAAATGATGGGCGATATAGAGTGCGTCTTCGGTGTAATAAATCCAGATTTCTGTTTTCTGGGAGGGTTCCGCATATTCGACGGGTTCGTACTGATGAAAATCATCAATGAGCAATGCCTGTGACCAGACAGAGTCATCCAGCACCCCATCGATGCGGGCACTTTCACTCAGCTTGGGAATCACGATGGTTTTACCGCCGTCACTACCAAGGGATATCTGAGACAGTGCCGGCTCTACAAAAGCCAGCAGGGAAATCAGCGGGAGAATAAATAAAAGTCTGGAAAATAAGGCCTTCATGTACGAAAACGACATCCAAATATCCACGGTTAAGCGTCAGGGCTAAAGATTAATTGGCAGAGCTATACCCGGATCGGTTTTGCCAATCCGGGCTAACCTGATTACAGGATTTCGTCCAGACGACGTTCAAGAGTGCCGTCTTCCAGGATATCAGAGTAATAGCTGCTGGGATCGCAACTATCATGCTCAACGATCAAGAGATCATCGTCACGGGCAGACCAGCGGCGGCGAACCAGGGGAGCAGTGTAGAAATCATCATAAATAGTCATCACCCTGGCCATGGATAACTTGTCTTCGGCAAGTCTATAACGCTCAACAATCCGGGTGCCGTCACCACCACTCATCGGCAGTCCGGAACCATCAAGCCAGAAGCCTTCTGCAAGTTTAGTGGTTTCAATAACCAGTTCTTCACCTTCCCAGTGCCCCACTGAATAGCCCATGGGGCGATCCGGATAATTTTCCGGTACTGCCCTGCCATCCATGTATATGCGGCGCGGGGTGTTATGTTCGATATAAATAAACTGGTAATGAGACCCTGCATCAACAATTTCCATGTCGTAAGGTGCACCGAAAATACGTGGTAAACCTGGCGCAACACAACGCAGGGAAGAGTCATCGTAGTGCACGGTGTTTGCGTAAATTTCGGCGGCTTCAGGGGTAAAAGGAGTGGGTTTGGGATCCAGATCATCGACGGTGACACTAAAGCGATAGGAATTGCGCCAGGGACCACTGATATCAAACGGGGCATCTTCGTTTACTTTGGCATAGCCGTAATCTTTGCCATAGGTTGCATAGACATCATTACGGCTTCTGGCTGCTGTAGACCGCTGCGGATAACTTTCCCCATTGGCCTTGGTGAGACCGCGGATGAACAGCTTTTTGGCACCATCGCGTCCAAGTGAACCCTGAACAGTCACCTCATCGCCCACCACAACAAAATCCTTGTCCCAGCCAGCATTGCGCAAACCTGTGACAGCCGAACCCTGTAACTCCCAGGTTTCCTTGGAGCCATCGTCATTGGTCACTTCAACTCTGTAGCGCGGATGTGGATTTCTGTAACTGGCACTGGTAACAATGCCGTGAATCTCACCGGGATCGTCAGTGAACTCGGCACTGAAGCTGTGATGGCCCTGGGCTGGCCAGGACATTGCCAGAGCAGTAATAAAAAAACCCGTAAAAACAGCTAGTTGGCTTTTAATTTGGATTCGCATGATGTTTCCCCCAACAACTAAAAATGAATACAAAATATCGGTCTTTCCCGATTATATGACCTTTACCTGGCATTGCCACCCCTCTAAATTGCAAAGAAAAAGACTTTTCAGGGGGCTCAGGTATACTTTTTAGCCATGTTGATTTCACCACCCAATTCCCGATAAAACAGAAACCATGCAGTTTTCCAAATTTCAGCGCGACCGGGTAAAAATCGGTGAAATCACCACTTCAATCAGGTTCTGGAAATACCCTCATGTCATGGCCGGAGGTCATTTCCAGTGTGACTCAGGCAAAGTAATTGTCACCTCTATCCGCGAAATCAATTTTGATGACATCTCGGAAAGCATCGCCAGGGAATCCGGTTTTTCCTGCCTGGCCGATCTGCTGAAAACAGCCCAGCATGGGACGGGGCATCATATTTATTTCATCAGGTTTTATTATCAGGCACCTTGACCAGTCGCAAGTCGCAAGTTACAAGTCTCAAGTCATAAGGTACGACACGTTAACCTAATCTGTTTTAAAAGAGGGATAGCTGTAGGTCGGCATAGCCCGCAGGGCGTTTGCCGACGTGTATCACAAAAATTTGTTTATGCTAATTTATCCTATTCATTCATTTTCATTTTTAACGAAAAGAGTAAGGTCGCCTGACTCATCAAAACTAACTGTCATTTCAATCGGGCGACAACATACCTGACAGTCCTCAATATATTCCTGAAACTCAACAGAAGCATCAACCAGAATAGTGATGCCTTCATTGCAGTAAGGACAGAGAATTTCTTTTTCTAACAGTTCATTCATATTTTCTGTGGACTAAGGTCTGAAGCGTTAATTTTGTTTCATGTAGGCAAACGCTGCGCTCTGCCGACCTACAGAATTGAGAATTTTCTTATTGGTCAACGTGTCGTACCTTGAGACTTGTGACTTGTGACTTGTAACTTGTGACTTGCGACGGCCCAAAGGGCCTATCAAAACTCCAGCCCCACTTCTATCCGATCATACTGATCCCTTTCTGCCTCCAGACTGGCCAGGGTCAATGGATGCTTGTTGAGCCAACCACGTTTGAATTGAAGCTTGTAGGCATTATCTGTGACAGACAATTTGGGTATTTCCTTGCTGTCGATATCTTCTCTACGTCGGTGCAACACAACCGCCAGGCGCAGGCAAACCAGCAACGGAATAAAAGCGGCAATAGCCTTGTCATCCATATCGCCAAATTTTTCCGAGTACAGCCCCTTGCGATGGGAGCGCACCAGGTTGGCGAGGATGTATTGCTCATAGCGGCCAAAGCCCGCGATATCTCCGTAGCGCAACAAATAGTAACCATGATGATGATGAGACGAATGGGAAATACTGAGCCCGATTTCATGTAGCTGCGCTGCCCAACGTAATACTTTTGACCTGGAGACTCCGGTCAAGAATGGCCCTTCTATCTGTTTCCATAAACTGTTCGCCGTATCAGCCACGCGTTTAGCCTGATCAATATCGACCTTGTACTGTTCTTGCAGCTTTTTAACTGTCTGGGTACGGGAATCCTGGTCACTGAGTCTGCCAATTGTGTCATAAATCAGCCCTTCCTTAAGAGCATAATCGCTGACATGCATTTCATCGATTTTCAGTTGATCAAACACTGCCTTGAGGATGGCAATGCCTGCCGGCAGTACTGTTGATCGGGGCGCAGGAACTGAGGAGAGTACTGACTTATTATTTATCACTTCCTCAGCCAGCCAGTTCAGGGATGCTTTGCTGATAACAGCACCGCCATCTTTTTCCACCACGAGATCGGCAATGGCCCTGGCTGTTCCTGATGTCCCGTAAACAATACGCCAGCCTATACTCTTGTACATCTGACTGATTCCTTCAAGTTCAGCACAGGCAGCCAGGTAAACTTTCTGTAAATTTCCTTTGGTCGGTTTGACGCCTTTCTTCATGTAACGTTCAGTAAAGGTCACACACCCCATACTAAGGCTTTCCATAATGATGGGATCATAATCCTGGCCGATAATACACTCAGTACTACCGCCACCAATATCTATTACCAGGCGATGGTTCTGGTCATTCAGAATGGAATGAGACAAGCCGACATAAACCAGTCTGGCTTCCTCATAACCGGAAATAATCTGGATGGAGGTACCAAGAATTTTTTCAGCTTTCTGAATGAATACTTTTGAACGCTTGGCGCTACGCAAGGACTTTGTACCGACGGCACGCACCTGGCTGGATGGGATATCGCGCAGCCTTTCGGCAAAACGTTTCAGGCAATCCAGAGCGCGCTTCTGGGCATCAACTGAAAGGTGCCCATCCTTTCTGATACCCCGTGCAAGCTGGACCATGTCTTTTTCCCTATCGACAATTTCCACTTTCCCATCCAGAACACGGCTTATCAACATGTGAAAACTGTTGGAACCCAGGTCTACGGCAGCAAAATAGGGTGAGTCTAGCTTCATAGTTGCGGTACTCGGGTTACTGCTTGAACAGTGGGGATGAATTGACGAACGCCAGTATAAAGGTTTCAACTGAAATTTCTTAATATTAAAACGGATGAAGCCCCTCTATAATCACAAGCCACTTCCCTAAATCAGGTAAAGCAAGCCATGACCCATTGCCGCATCATAATAAAAACAATAAATGCCAACTTGCTGATTGCTTGTCTGGCGATGCTCGCATTGCAAGGTTGTATTAACCAGCAGCCAAATAACACCCTGGCAATAGATTCAGACTGGTACACAAACGGTGCCGCTGCAGTAGAAAAAGCCAGCAATCGTCCCTACAACAATTCCCCCGGGGCTGCTAAAAATATCATCCTGTTTATTGGCGACGGCATGGGTGTCTCTACAGTCAGTGCTGCAAGAATTTTTGCCGGTCAGCAGTTAGGCCAAAGTGGTGAGGAATACGTCCTGAGTTTTGAAACTTTTCCCTGGACCGGCCTGGTTAAAACCTATAACACCGATGCCCAGGTACCTGATTCAGCCGGCACTGCCACCGCCATCATGTCTGGCGTAAAAACCCGATCAGGAGTTATCGGCATTGATGGACGCCCTGAGCGGGGATCGTGTGAAAGTTATTTGAACACCGAGGGTGCTTCTGTAATTTCCGCACTGGAGCTCGCAGAGATTGCCGGTAAAGCCACAGGGGTTATTTCTACAGCCACTATTACCCATGCCACGCCGGCATCAGCCTACGCCCATGTGGCTGACCGTAATTGGGAAACCAGCAGATCCCTGCCTAACGAGGCGAAACAGAATGGGTGCACAGATATCGCACAACAACTGGTAGACATGGAAGCCAGGCTGGAAGCAAAAGTGAACAACAGTGTAGATCACCCGGATATCGATGGTCTGGATCTTGCCTTTGGCGGTGGCCGCGGCATGTTTTTTGGTGAGGATCCGGTATCGCTCAC
>Ga0181603_10002654_pt1 | contig 14031 bp, 5 predicted proteins | sample 041ome_13_FD_148633 | JGI IMG/M metagenome (GOLD analysis project Ga0181603, IMG submission 148633) | Coastal salt marsh microbial communities from the Groves Creek Marsh, Skidaway Island, Georgia - 041409US metaG (spades assembly) | ecosystem: Environmental > Aquatic > Marine > Intertidal zone...
CCTTTCAAAAATATCTTCTCTCGCCTTTTTTGTCGACCAATCAAATGCGAGCGAGAAAACACCTAATTTTGCCGCTGCTGCTGCCGCTGCTGTGCGTATTCGATTCTATTATTACAAAGTTCTTTAAATCATCCTTAAATATCTATGACGATGAAGTCCTCGTCGGTGTCGTCGTCGTCGCTATCCACGTATTCGTAACTCTTCCTAATGCTTTCGCCGAAACCGTCGTCGACGACGTTGAAAAAATCCTCGCCTCCACCTAAAGCGTGTTTGCTTTCTCCTCCTCCCGCTTGCGTGTTGGAGTTTTTAGTAGGCTCGTAGGTTGAATCGCCGCCTAGGGCGGAGTACATGTCGTCGACGATGTGCGAGGTGTAATTTTGGCTGACACCGTAGGTTTGCGCGTCCAAGCAGTCTTGAAGCATTCGATTCCGGTCGGTCTCGAATTTACCTCCGGATTTTGAAAAGAGAAAGACTAGATTTTTGGTCGCGTTTGGAATCCACGTGTCGTGAATTTCTACGTCACCTCGCATGTTCTGCAAAGCGCCGCTGGATGCGCCAAACATGCTGTTGTCGCCGTTTTGCCACTCTACTTGTTTTGGCTGACCGTTGGAGTCGCGCTCGCAAATTACATATTTGTACTCGTGGGTTACGTCCAAGCCTAAAGGGACTTCCTTCGTCCACGTCATTTTGTTTGCGCACGTCATTTCTTCGCTCGCGTTGACTTTCCAGTCGCACCAGGAACCAGTGAGAGCCAAGAACTGATGTGGAGGTAAATCAAACTTGACGACGAATTTTGCGTCCACCGAAAATGGAAGTTGCATGGATGTATCTTCGAGCTGGATGCGTTGTTGCTCCGTGGCCATCGTCGCCATTTGAATCTCGGCTCGAAGCTTTTCGTTTTGTAAAACCACCATTTGCGCTTCGCTTTCCATTTCTTTTTGACGGAGAATGTTCGTCGAAGATGCGACTGTGTCTTTCAAGGCGTTGACTTCGTTTTGAAGGTTAGCGAGTTGGACCTCGGAAGACTTCTCTCGCGTCTCCGCGTCTCTTAAATTTTCTCTCGCCTCTGAAACTTGCCGTTCTAATGCGCGCTCGGCGTTTTCAAACTCCTCAATTTTCACGCGCAACACTCTCGCCTCTTCTTGGAGGAGATTTTCCTTCTCTTGACTTTGCGCCTCAAAATTTTCAATCCTCGCGCGGAGATCCATCAATTCAGACTCCGTGGCTTTGACTTTCTCGTTTGCCGCTTCCACGTTTGTTTCGGCAACTCTTTGTTCTTCGTGCGCCGCAGATAATTCAGCCTCAAACGCAGACCTCGCATTTTCTAAATCTGCTTTCGATTTTTCGCTCAACTCTTCCATTTCAAACAAACGCTGCTCCAAATTTTGCACTGTAGAATTTCTACCGCTGATTTGGGATTCCTTCTCCTCGACCTTCAAGCGCAAGTCGCTGAGTTCTAATTCAGACGCGCGAACTTTCGCCTCTGCCGCAGCGACGTTGGATCCTGCATTCTCCAATTCTAATTGAGCGGAGTCGAGTTCCTTGCGTAATTCACCGGACGATAATTCGTACGCGGTTAGTTTTGCTTGCGCCTCGTCGAGTTGAAGCTCTAAACTGCCAATTGCCAAGAGCTCGGCCTCGTAGGACTTGATTTGCTCGTTCATCTCCTCGACATTGGATTCAGCGCTTTTCTGCGCTTCGTACGCTGCGTTCAATTCAGCCTCGAAGTTCGTTCGAGCGGATTCCAACTCCGCGCGAGACTCTTCCAGTTCCAAGCGAAGTGACTCCGCGCTGCCAGAAAGCGAGGATTCAAGCTCTTCATTCTTTAACTGCAGTGCGTCGAGCTCTGCTTCCGACTCGCGGAGCTTGTCTTCTGCTGCTGCGACTTTGGACTCGGAGTTCTCCAATTCAAAGCGAGCTGAATCCAACTGCTTTTGCAATTCCCCCTTCTCTATGCTGGAAGTGGTTTCATACTCAGTCAATTGGACTCGGGCGTCGTCGATTTCAGATTCGAACGATTTGATTTGCTCGTTCAATTCCTCTACGTTAGATTCAGCGCTTTTCTGCGCTTCGTACGCTGCTGTCAATTCAGCCTCGAAGTTCGTTCGAGCGGTTTCCAACTCCGCGCGAGACTCTTCGAGATCCGATCTCAACTGCTCTTGCTCGAGAACCGAGGACGCTTTCATCTCATCCAGTTGCTCTCGAAGTTCTATCATCTCCGTGTTACGATCGTTCGATAGCGACGAAACCTCATTTTCAAAGTTTAATATTTTCTCAGTCGCGGCGTATAAATTTGACTCGGCAATTCTCCTTGCCTCAACCGCAACACTTAATTCACTCTCAAACTTCTCATGAGTAGAATCCAACTCAGCTCTAACTTCTTCTAGCTGTCGTTTCGCGTTTTCTGCTTCACCCGTAATCGCTGCTGCAGCAATGGATGATCCCATTTCTTCCTCCATCTTTGAACGAACTTCTTCGAGTTCGTTTTCAAGTGTAACGACTCGCGCATTGGCAGACTCTACTCTTTTACTCTCTTCGTAACTTTGATCCCTCATAACTTTCAACTTTGCTTCTAACGCGTACACTTTTGAGTCGTATTGTTTTCCCAATGCTTGAATTTCTTGTTTATGTTCGCTGAAAGTGACCTCGAGAACCGCATTGAAATTTTCCTTTGCATCGGACATAATCTTTTCCGCTTGCTCTTGCGCCTTTGCAGCAAGCTCTAATTCTTCATTTAGTGCAATAAACTTATCGTGCTCTTCGCGGAACTTATCGAGAACGAGCTCCATAGCTATCTTATCAGCCTCGATAACACTTTTAGCTTCTTGGACGTTTTCAAAATTCTCCTCGGCTAACTTTTTACTCTCCTCGGCACCTTCCAGTTGCTTTTGCAAATCTTCAATCTTTGCGTTCAGCTCACGTTCAAGTTTATTGGAACGCTCCAACTGCTCTGCGCGTTCACGATAAACGTCCGCTGTCGCTTCGTCTCTTTCTCGCCACGCATCTTCGAGCTCAGCTTTGGACTCCATTTGGAACATTTCGAGGTTCTTGACTTCATCCGATGCTTCTTGCAGCTCTGTTTCCTTAGATGCAATTTTATCTCGTAGAGCAGTGAGTTCTTCCTCGAGATCGCCTTGGTTGGTCAATGCCGATTCGAGCTCGGCGATTTTCTCCCGCGCTGACATTCGAGTAGCTTTTGCTTCTATTTCTTCCGATTCTAATTGCTTCATCCGCTCTGATGCTTCTTTGAGTTTGCTTTCCGTGAAAGAGACCTTTTCTCGCAAAACGTCAAGATTTTTCTCAACGTCACCGTACTCAGCCAATTGTTTCTCGAGATCTTCAATTTTCTCTCGCCACGCTTTCTCGTTCGACTCTGCTTCTTCTTTTGAGGCCAGCGCTGCTTTCAATTCCGAGTCGAAAGATTGCCTGGACAATTCGAGAGCATCTTCCGCTTCCTTAATTTGGAGCTCTAAGTCGCGCCCAAAGGCCGCAAACTCAGTATTTTGTCGATTCAAACGCTCATCGAACTCAGTTTTTAGCACGTCTCTCTCTTTCTCGACATTTTCAAGAGCTTGTTCTAGGTCACTTATTCTTCCATCAACATATTCCGAACGTTGTGTTTCACTTCTCGATACCGCAATATTCGCAAATTCAAGCTTCTGCTTCAAACCTGCAATTTCTTCGGTCAGAGATTTATTCGTCTCTTCAAACTGTCGAACTTCATCCTTGATTTGCTTCGAATCCGCTTCGCGCAGCTCAATTTCTCGTTCTAAATCAGCCTCTGCTTTTCTCTGGAACGTATCAAACTCAACCTCGAGATTTTTTCTCGAGGATTTAACGTTTTCGATTTCAATAAGCAACGTTTCTCTCTCCTCGCGGAACTTTTCAGCTTCTGATTCGAGCGAACGCTTTGATTCAAGTTGTTCCGTCAAGTTTCTGATTTCTAATTCCATAGCGCGTTGCTCGACGCCAAGTTCTTCTTTTTCTTTCGATACTCTCTCCTTCAGCTCTTCGAATTGCAGTTCCAAGGAATCTCTCATAGCCGACACTGAAGCGAGTTCATCCTCAATCATCTTTTTCTCGTTATCGGCAATTTCAGAAGCTTCCGAAAGCTTTGATGCATACTCCGAGTTTTTCTCCTCCAAACTTCGAGTCTCATCCAACATCTTGCCTTCTATTGACTTCACTTTTCCAACTAACTCCTCTACTCTCTTTTTGAATTCTAACTTTTGCTCCGAAAAGCCTTCACTCGCCTTTATGAAGCGACTTTCCGCTTCCATTAGTTTCGACTCAGTCTCCGCTTGCGCCGAAAGCGCCTCCTTGAGCTTTTCTTCTTGGGTCGAACCCGTGAGTTCTGCAGACTTTTGAAGACGTTCCAACGCCTCGGTTGCATCTGCGGCGCGAGTCGTGGCCATTTCAGCTTCGTTTTCGAGTTTTACAACGCGTTGATTGAAAGCAATAATTTCGAGTTTCATTTTCTGTCCTTCCGTCGATAACGTGTCGATTTCCTCGCGAGATTTGGATTCAATCGTTTTCAACGCACTTACGGCATCTTCTTTCATGGTAATCGCTTCTTCAATTTCGGACGCGTTCGCAGTCAACTCGTTTTTAAGCTTTTCAATCTCTGACTGCAAATACTCTTCGCTTTTCATCTTCTCGCTTAAACGCCTTTCGAGATCAGAAATTTCAGTCTCCGCGCGTAGGGTATTTTCTTCTTTCAAATCATTCAAAGAAGCTCTTTCGTCTTGTAATTCCTTTTCCATTTGCGTGATGACAAACTTCATAGAATTCAATTCAGACTCTCGAGATGCTTGCGCTTGTCGCAAAGACTCGCGCGCGAGCTCTAAATCTTTTTGCAACTTTGCATTTTTCTCTACGGACTCTTCAACCGCGCGCTTCATTTCCGCCTCTACCGCCGCCACACTCTTCGCAGCAGCTTGTTCGTTATTCTTCAATGAGTCCGCCATTTCTGCTTCTTTTTGTTTAATTTCATTCGCGAGTTTCTTTTGTTCACTTCGTGCGTGTTCTAATTGAGCTTTCACTTCGTTTGCTTCATCTTTTCTTCGTTTCGCTTCGTCCGCGAGTTTCTCCTTCTCCTCTTTCGCTTCCTCGAGCTGAGACTTAACGTTCCTCGCTTCAGAATCGGAAGCAGTCAGCTTCGCTTTCACGCCGTTTAATTCTTTCCTCAACTCCGTAAACTCTTGCTGAGAAACTATGTTTTGTGAAGAAGGAGACGAGGACATTGAAGACGATGGTTGTGCATTGGTGGCGGTAGCGTTTGTATTCAAAGAGCCGAGCGGTTGCGTCATCGCTGCGAATACTTCCGGAGTTTTCAATCGCCAAGGTTCTGATGATGATGATGATGATGATGATGATGACGCTTCGTCTCTCATCGACGACGACTGTTCGCGCGCATCAGAAGAAGACGCAAGCATCGCTTTCACTTTTCCGAACGTATCTAAAACGGGGTTGAAGAATCCGAGACGGGTCGAGATGGCGAGCACCGGTACAGAAGCCACAAACATAGCCGCGCCAGCGTTAAAAACCGGAGCGGCCCTTTTCGTCGCTTGGAGTTGAACTTGCTTTTTCATCTTCTTTTGTTGTTGCCGTTGTTCTTTCTCAGCTTTCTTCAGTAACTTCTCTTCTTTCTCTCGTCGTCGTCGTTCGTTCCTCTCCTCTTCCATCCTCGCCGCTCGCTTCTCTTTTTCTTTGTTCAGTCGTCGCTCTTGATTCTTATCAGTGTTATTATTGTCTCGTTGCTGTGTATTTCCTTGCGAATCTACCACCGCGGCAACTTTCTCGCGAACTCCTTCATCTTTCACCTCCTTTTGTTCTCGTTCTCGTTGTCGTTCGACGTGCACGACCACCCGATCTCCGGGAAACACAAAATCCAAATCCACGCCTGGATTGAGCGCTTTCAGCGCCTCGACGTCTACTCCGACATACTCCGAGAGCATCTCCACCGTCTCCCCGGGTTTAAACGTATAAAACGTCCGCACTTGTTTATCTTTATTCTGCCCTTGCGTCTCGTTCTCTTTATCGATAAAATTTTTAGAAGAAGAAGAAGAAGCTGATGCTGCTTCAACCCGCATCATCGCCTTCCTTTTTTGACGACGACCCCAAAATTTTGTTGTCGTAAAACCCTCTCCGTTGTTATTCCTTTGAGAGGAGGAAGGAAAGAGCGGTGGTCGTAAACCGACCGCCTGGTGATGCGTCGCCAGTGCGCCACTGTTCGAGAGAATAAGAGATTTAAATTTATGGTTAGTTTGATTTTTAAAAATTTGGAGGGAAACGCATATAAAATATCTAAAAAGCATCGCGCAAAAAGAAACAAAAGAGATCTCATCAAAACACAAGAGTAAACGACGCACCGCGTCGTCATCATCATCTCTCTCTTCTCTTCCGCCGCTGCTTTTCCGTCGCTTCTTCTTTTGTGAATGAAAAAAGTCCAAACCCTTTTTGTTGTTGTTGTTGTTGTTCTTGTTGTTGTTTGGCGATGATTGGGAGGAAAAAAGGAGGAGGGTCTTTTGTTTTTTTCTGGAGAAAGAGGAGCCAAAAATCAAAAAAATTTTGGGCTTCACTTTCTCTTTTGTCACGCGGGCAACAAACACAGAAGAAAAAAAAGCAATTTCTTCTTGCTCCCAAACTGCGTTTCTTTCCCCCGGTCCGTCCGTCCGTCGTCGAGAAGGATTTAGAGGATGTACATCACCGCGGTGATGTTTAAGAAGAAGGAGACGACGACGATTTCGTGATAGAACAGAACAGAATAATAAAATGCCGGCACTTCGTCTGTGCGGTCGCAGTTGGCTCGTGGCTTTGGACGATTTAGTCGTCCCATCGTTCCTGCTTTCTTTTTTGCACGTTTTATGGCTGTGCATACTCGCGACTGCGTACGCGAAAATGTCAAAGTCGTTGAAAGAGACGTGCGGTAAAGTCGGGGAGAAGGCGTTGGATTGGGTGTTCGCGTCTCTGTCTTTATTCTTTCTCGCGGCGAGTGTTGAGTTTTTGATTTGTTTCGAGAGCTCGAAAGGGAAGATATTGGAACCGAACAAAAGGAGGAGAGCGATACCGCTACTGATTATACACGCGATTATTTTAGTCGCGATAGTAGGCGCGATGGGGTACGGAGTCAATCTGATGAACGAAGAAGGTGGCAAGGAGTGTTACGAGACGGAAGGAGTGAACAATTTGGTACTGACGGTCATCGTCGGGAACTTTATCGTAGTCGGTTTGACGGCGTTTGGCGTGTTTGCCATGTTTTCCGCTTTCGCGCACTTGGATCCCGAGGAAAGGTGGCAGAGGATATTTTCCATCGTCGGGTGTTTGATGTGCATGGGGAGAGGTGGGAGTGCCACGTCTTCCAGTGGAATAATTCGGAAAGATTCGGCGGCGGGGGAGGATTTAGAAAGCATCGATGAAAAAAGCAGAGAACGAGGAGGGGTGACCGCGGGAAGAGGAGGTGGTATGGGCGCCATCGCGGATTGTTTTAGCGAAATATTCCAGGGCGCTGACTTAGTGCCGAGCGATATTAGTGCCGGTCTCGCGCTTTTAGCTATACAAGACCGACGGATGCTCAAGGAGGCACCGAAAGGGGTTCTGTTAAAACCGTCGAGCGCCGCGGCTGCGATGGACGCTGCTTCATCATTCACCCCTTTGAATGAAGGAGACGACGTCGAGCGTGGTGAAATTGAAGCGTCGCTTTTGACAACAAACGAGTCGCCTCGAAGCGCCACTTCCTCTTCTGTATTTTCTCAACGAGAAACGACGACGATGTCGTGCGACGTGCCGATTAAATCTTCCGGGGAAATGCTCTCGAAGACGCTCGAAGACATGGCGCATTACGCGAGATGGTCGTTAGCGGCGTACGGCTGGACGTTATACGCTTGGGCGCATCCATCGAAGGGATTTAAGATGGCGTTTTCGTTCAAAGGGATGAGTCGCGTGTGCTGTGGGGCGTATTATAGGAAACAAAAGAGTAGGAAAAATATCGGCAGTGGTCGCGGTAGCAGTAGTAATAGTAGTCGTAGTAATAATAATAGCGGAGACGTCGTCGTAGAAGTGAGGGAAGATGTGGAAGAAGACGAGGAAGCCGAGAAGGAGCGTTTGTATAACTCTCGGCAAGACGTGACGCTCGATCGCGCGGCGCTGAAAGCGTGCGCTGGAATCTCTTCGCGAGATATCTTCTACATCTCCACGAAGGAAGGCGTAGGTAAAGCGCCGTACTTCATCGCACGGGACGTGAAGAAACGCTCGGTCGTTTTATCCATTCGCGGAACGCTTTCCATCGCCGATTGCGTCACGGATGCCATGTATAAACCGACGGAGTTGGATATAAACTTGCTTGGTAAAGATATCGCGAGTAAAAAATTCACCGGATCGCAGTTGCACTGTCACAAAGGCATCGCCGAGGTCTCGGAATTTATTTTTAACGATTTGAACAGACATCGCATTTTGGACCAGGTCATTCTCGGTGAAGAAGGCACGGCAGAAGGCGATTCGATTCCTGCAGATGTTCTCTCGGAATGTCGCGGTTGGCGATTGGTGCTCACCGGACACTCGCTCGGCGGCGCGACGGCGTCAATCGTGGCGCTCTTTCTGCGCGAGAAGTTCCCGACTGTGAAAGTCGTCGCCATCGAACCTCCGGGAGGGTTACTCGGCGCAGAACTCGCGAAAGAAACGGAAAAATTTTGCACTTCTTCCATCCACGGACTCGATGCCATCACGCGTTTATCCGGTCCAACCTTGTTAAAGCTTCGATCGGAAGTCATCAACGCGTTGGTCAGGTGTAAACTGAGTAAGTTTCAACTCCTTCGAAAACTGACGACTTCGCGAACTGCTCTGGTCGAATCGGACGTATTCAACGATGACGATACCGACGGCGCCTTACCTTCCGAAGCGACGAGCTTGCGTCAAAGTTTTAACGCTTTTTCCGAGCAGCAAATCTCGTCCGATCCAAATATGGCGGCGCCTTTATACCCGCCCGGCGAGTTATTGTACCTCCGAAAAGTCAAATACTCTCCAAACGACGTGTCGTCCTCGTCTTCAAAGTCGGGCAACCGACGAAGGGTGAGTAAAACTATCCGACATTTCAACTACGAGATTTGGAAAATCGAAGCGAAAGATCTCATGGACCGCGGTTTTTTAGTCGGACCGTCTTTTTTCATCGATCATTTCCCGGACACCGCGGCGGCTGTTCTCAGCGGTTTAGCCGCGTCGTTTTATACAACCGACGCGGAAGCGGAAGAAGAACAAGAACAAGGAGAACACGAGCTCCCTGCGGATGATCAGACGGATCAAAAGAGAAGAAGAAAAGCTGAACTCGTGTTAAACAGAATGCGTTTGCCTAAAGACAAAGCGCACATCGCGAGCGATTTAGACCATCTCGTCGACGACGACGTTTAATATTATATTTACGAATACTCGTCTCTCGTACTCGTTTTGAAGGAGGAGAATTGTACCAGAGAGGACATTTTTTCTTCTTTGGACACTTTTTTTTCCTTCTTTTCGTCGACGTGTCACCTTTTGTCTTATTACATTTTCCACGCGATTCTTCTCACCCACATTCTTTCGTCCTTTACTTCACAACACTTTGCGCGCGCTTTGAGGACTAAAAGTGAGCGTATTCTCGTCCTCGTTAAAAGAGTAAAAGAAAGAACCTTCCAAAAGTTTGTGTTTTTGAACAACAACAACAACAACAACAACATAACAACGTCACAAAACGGTGGTTTTTTGATTTTACAAGCAGAAAAGAAAGAAAAAGACAGATCCCTTCTTCTCTGCTTGAATTGTACACGCGAAGAAGAATACGATGAACGCTTTACTCAGAAACTCTATCGGCAGAAACAAAAATCAAACGCTGTGCGCGTTAACTCGAACCTCTGGAATCCTTTCCACGAGCACAAGCACAAGCACAAGCACAAGCAGCAGATTGTACCACAAAAACGTCGTCGACCATTACGAAAAACCGAGAAATGTCGGTGCTTTCGATAAGAAAGACGCAAACGTGGGGACGGGTTTAGTCGGCGCGCCGGCGTGCGGGGACGTGATGAAACTCCAAATCCGCGTAGACGACGACGGGAACATCACGGACTCGTGCTTCAAAACGTTCGGGTGCGGGAGTGCGATCGCGTCTTCCTCGGTCGCCACGGAGTGGGTGAAAGGACAACACGTCGACGAAGCGACGCAGATTAAAAACAGCGAAATCGCCAACCACTTGAACTTGCCGCCGGTGAAGTTGCACTGTTCCATGTTGGCCGAAGACGCGATTAAAGCCGCGGTGAAGGACGTGAAGGAGAAGCAAGCGAAAGCGAAAGAAGCCGCTGCCATGGCTGGTGGTGGTGGGAAGTAAAATTTCCCTCTCTTCTTCCGGGGTTACACAACGCAAAAGGAGCGGAGGAGAGGCACCATCGAAACATCTCATCAAAACGCACTTATCAAATTGTTATAATAAACACATCATATTTAGTAGAAGCTTTTCACACACCAATAATGAATGAACCACATCTTAAACGCGCGGAGCGGAGGAGGGGGCATCAAAACATCTCATCAAAACGCACTTATCATCACATTGTTGTTCTAAACACGTCGTCGTAGAAGCTTTTCACACACCAAGAATACGAACCAAAGACAGAAGAGGTCGTTATAAAAAAAAAATTCTCTTTCACGAAAATCATCAGAGAAAGAGCGCGAGAGAGCAATCATCATGGCTGCTGCTTTCGCGTCGTCGTCGCACTTTGCGTCGTCGTGCGCGCATCATCATCCCAGGAGTAGTTCTTCGTGTTGCGTGCGAGCGCACTCTTCCCAGTTTGCGACGACGACGACGGAAACGATTCGAAGGAGAAACCATCCAATTTTAGTCGTGTCGGATTTAGACGGAACGATGGTTGGAGACGACCAATCGACGCTAGAGTTTCGGACGTTTTGGGAAGAAGAAGAGAACAGCATTAATAACGAGGATGAGAAGAGTAAAAGTAAACTGGTATACAGCACCGGTCGGTCGTTGGAGTCGTTTCGAGCGTTACTGAGAGAGAAAGGAAACGTGATGGTAAAACCGGAGATGTTGATTTGCGCCGTCGGTACGAAAGTGTACTCGCGCGGCGACGAGAAGAAAGAAGAAATGTGGATCGAAGACGAAGAGTGGACGAGAACGTTAGACGTCGGGTGGGACGAGGCGATTGTCAGAGCTGGGTGCGCGAAAGCCATCGAATTATGCGGGGAAGAGTCGGCCCATTTTCGACCAGAGGAGGAACAGAACGCGCATAAAATAACGTGCGCGTTGAAGGATGAAAATGTAGGCGAGTTTGTGGCGACGTTGGAGAGATATTTGGAAGAAAAGAACGTGACGGCAAAAATAATCAGTTCCGGCACGGGCGGGTGGAAGTACGTGGATTGCGTGTCGAATCAAGCCGGGAAGCTGGAAAGTTTAGAGTTTGTGAGAAAGAAGTTAGGCTTCGAGTTGGAGCGAACGGTAGCGTGCGGAGATAGCGGGAACGACGAGTTGATGCTATCGGGGAGGAATTTAGCGATAGTGGTAGGAAACGCGCAGGAAGATTTAGTGAGGTGGGCAGAAAGAGCGCTCTTAGAAGAAAAAGAAGGAAGTAGAAAGAAACGAGTAATCGTGACGAAGGCTTTCGAGGCGAGAGGGATTATAGAAGGCATACGCGAGCATTTTTATTAATAATCCAGCACTACCTGTCGCCTAATCGATGGAATCTTGCGCGGGACCATTTCGACCGTCGATCGTAACGCGTCCATATTCGCGCAGCACGGAACAACCGTCACTTTAAACGCCTTCTCTCCGCTCGTTCTACTTATAAAATATACTGCGTTTTGGCCAAAATTTCGGCCTATTTCGAGCACGCGTTGTTCCACGCTCATCTTACTCTCTTCTGTCTTGTATCCAATGAAAGGCACGAAGTATCCACATTCGATCCATTTCATTTCATCGGGGTCATCCGAGTCATATTCTGAAGTCAGCGAGCGACCGAGCTGAACGCGTGGAAATGCATCCAAGAGCTCGTGTTCGAGCGCTTTCTTTGCAATTGCGTTTGCTCCAATACCCGTATTCATCGAGTGGGGATTGTCCGCCGTGATTATCCAACCTTCTAATTCTATTGTTTTTGCACTACTACTACTTATTATATTTACATCATCACCGTCGTCATCTTTGCCTCTGCTTCTTGTCATAATTGTCACGCTTTCTCGGCTTTCATAATCCAGCGAGAAGGCGATGAGCGCGTTGGCGTATGATTCTGCCAATTCGCGAATCGTCTCTACTCCTCGTTCTTTCGGTATCATCATTCCCTTTGATATGAGACGCGCGTATTCTGTTTCGTCGTACGCCAAAGCTCTCTCTCTTCCTATTTTTGCTACTTCTTCTAATCTATTCTCGTCGATGTTTGTGATGAAATCCGCGAGCGCTTCGACGGATTTGTTCTCATAGTCGAAGGAAAAGACACCTTGGTTTTCCATGAGAAGTTCACTGGATCCTACTTTGCCTCCAGAACACACCAAACTTGGTGCTCCAAACGCCGCCGCTTCGATAACAGTCATGCCGTACGCATCTTTACGACACGGGTGTACGTTCAATTTCGTTCTCGAATAAATCTCACCGAGCTGCGTAGCGTTCAAGAAGGACTCGATGCACAACTCGGAAGCGTTCGGTATATTCTTCGTCGCCTCTCGAAATCGCTTTTTCAACCCTTCAGCAAACTCTGAAGTTGCAGGAGCGACGAGAATTGGTACCAACGTATCACCAAAAGCGTCGCGCTTGGCGAGTTCCTCGACGAGCTCGACGAACCTTTCCGGTTCCTTCTCTTTGCTCAACCGAACGACGCACGTCAAAGCGTTTCGTTTCTTTTTCGCACCAGTAGTAGAGGTAACAAGAGATGGTTGTTCTCGAGCGAGTGCATTCTTGGCGTCTCTTAAAACGTCCTCGCGCAAGGGCGGGTGAAGCACCACCGCGACGACCATCTCTTTGCCGTCATCGCCGCCTACGAAAGCGTCTCGCAAAAATTTCGCGTCGTTGATGCACAAACAAATAACGTGCGTCGAAGCGGTAATCATGCGTTGCTCTAATGCCCGGTGCGATTCGTCGTGTAACGTAAACACGCGGTAATTCAGATACGTTAAAGGAGGAGGCGGTGGTGAAAACCCGTCTTCTTCTTCTTCTTGATATCGTTTTCGTATTCTCTCGTAGACTTCCAGCGAGGACCAATCTACGCCTAAAACGACATCTGCTCGGAACTTTACGATTGCCTCCAACTGCTTCTCGGAGACGTTCGTCGCGAACTCTTCGTGCGCGCACGTTTTATCTAACCTCCCCCACTTCGACTTCGGAACCGGAACAGAGAGAACACCTTTGTCTTCTTCTTCGTCTTCTTTTTCCATACGTAATTCTTCCTCCAATTCTGTTGGTCTCGCGCACACCACCAAAATCTCCGTCGTCATCGCGTCGTCGTCGTCGTCGTCAAAGTCGGAAGAATCGTCGTTCAAAAATCCTCTCACCGTGCTCGCGGCTAAGACACCGTTCCCAGAAAACGTCCCGAACGTGTATTCGTAGGAGATGAATAGAACCTTGATGGTCTTCTTTGTCTTCTTCACGATGAGAGCTCCCATTTTGGAACGAACTTTTTTCTCGCGAAAGTGTGTGTTTTCGTGCGTCAGCACATTTCAGACAGACAGAGATCTCTAAAAAAAAGGAATTTTTCGCGGCCACAAAATGCAATGAAAAATGTGTGCCACTCGTTTTTCATTTAATTCCCACACGAAGAGGAGAGCTTCCTTGTGTCGTGAGACCACAGACTCTCGTTAATACACTTTGTATCTCAAAAGCAAGAAGAAGAAGAAGATTAAAAAATCATGTCCGCTTCTTTTGCCACCGCGAAAGCGAGCGCGTTTACCACCGGGGGTGCACGTTTGACCACCACCCGGGGGAAGAAGTCTTCCACCAATAACGGGTGCGTTTTTAATCGTTTGGATGATTCGTCGCGTGGGTTTCGTTTTGTGTTCGTTTAGTATTTTCGGGAGAAA
>Ga0181603_10002726_pt1 | contig 13780 bp, 15 predicted proteins | sample 041ome_13_FD_148633 | JGI IMG/M metagenome (GOLD analysis project Ga0181603, IMG submission 148633) | Coastal salt marsh microbial communities from the Groves Creek Marsh, Skidaway Island, Georgia - 041409US metaG (spades assembly) | ecosystem: Environmental > Aquatic > Marine > Intertidal zone...
CTATCATTAAATTTATTCAAAAGTTTTTCTTGTTCAGAAGATAGATTAACTGGGGTTTCGGCATGAACTCTCACAATCATATCACCTCTGCGGTCAGTGCGCAGAATGCTCATTCCTTTTTCTTTTATTCTTAGTTTGTGTCCGGACTGCATACCTTTTGGTATAGAAACATTAACCATTTTCTTTTCGATGGTAGGCACTTCAATTTTTCCTCCCAAAGCTGCTGTGGTAAAAGGAATAGCAACATCACAAATGATGTTGTCTCTTTCTCTTTGAAAGAGTTTGTGATTATTTATATTAATGAAAACATAAAGGTCTCCATAAGAGCCTCCGCGTTCGCCAGCCTCACCTTCTCCACTCATTCGAATGCGATTGCCAGTTTCAACACCAGCTGGAATTTTTATTTGTAATTTTTTATTTTTTTTAATTCGGCCGGTATTGCTGCATTTAGAGCATCGACCTTTCATTTCTTGACCCGTTCCGCCACAACGGCCACATGTTCTTTCCATTGAAAAAAAACCACTTTGGGTGCGAACTTTTCCGTATCCATCACAAGTCGAGCAACTTTTATAGCTATGCTGTTCTGGACAGTTGACCATTTTGGGAATAGTGACTTCTAATGTTTTTCCATGAAATGCCTCTTCGAGATCTATCGTAACATCATAACGTAAGTCATCTCCGCGGCTTTCTCGTTGGCCACCTTCGCCAAATGCTCCAAAGATATCCTCAAAGATATCAGAAAACCCTCCAAAGCCCTGTTGGCCAAAGCCACCAGCGCCTCCTCCGCCTTGTTCAAAAGCAGCATGACCATACTGATCATAAGTTTGTCTTTTTTTGGGGTCTTTGAGAATTTCATACGCTTGACTGACGTCTTTAAACTTTTGCTCAGCAGTCGCATCACCCTGGTTTCGATCAGGGTGATACTTCATTGCTAATTTTCGGTAAGCGCTTTTTATGTCCGCATCACTGGCATTACGGGAAACGCCAAGGGTATCATAAAAATCATCAGCCATCGTGTTTATACGAGCTTAGTTTTTATTGCCCGCTTGCTTTTTTATCTTCATCAACCTCTTCATAATCAGCATCAATCACATCATCATCTTTTGATGCTTCTTGTTTAGGGTCTGACTGAGGTTGTTCAGCACCAGAGGCGCCACCAGCTGCTTGCTGATCCTTATACATTGCTTCACCCATTTTCATAGATGATTGAGTTAAATCTTGTGTTTTTTGTTTCATTGCATCAAGATCGTTTTTTTCAACAGCTTCTTTTAGATCTTTAAGGTCAGACTCAATTTTACTTTTATCATCAGCATTAATTTTTTCACCATGCTCTTTTAAATTTTTCTCAACTTGGAAAACTAAACTTTCTGCTTGGTTTTTAACGTCTACCTCTTCTCGTTTCTTTTTATCTGCTTCCGCATTAGCTTCGGCGTCTTTGACCATTTTCTCTATTTCTTCATCTGATAAACCACCAGAGGCTTGGATTTTAATCTGCTGTTCTTTACCCGTAGATTTATCTTTAGCAGAAACATTAACGATACCATTTGCATCAATATCAAAAGTAACTTCAATTTGAGGTGTGCCTCGAGGGGCCGGAGGAATGCCTACTAAGTCAAATTGACCGAGTAATTTATTATCCTGGGCCATTTCACGCTCGCCTTGAAAAACTCTAATAGTCACAGCATTTTGATTGTCTTCTGCGGTAGAAAATACCTGGCTTTTTTTAGTTGGGACGGTTGTGTTTCTTTCAATAAGTTTTGTAAATACGCCGCCTAAAGTCTCAATTCCGAGAGATAATGGAGTAACGTCTAATAAAAGGACATCTTTAACATCCCCTTGAAGAACGCCCGCTTGAATAGCAGCTCCCATCGCAACTACTTCATCAGGGTTTACGCCCTTGCTTGGATCTTTTCCAAAAAAGTTTTTAACGATTTCCGTTACTTTCGGCATTCTAGTCATACCGCCCACTAAAATTACATCGTTAATATCAGAGGCAGAAAGACCAGCATCACTTAAAGCTTTTTTACAAGGCTCAATAGTTTTTTGAAGAAGATCGTCTACTAACTCCTCTAGCTTAGCTCTGGTTAACTTTACGTTTAAATGTTTTGGGCCAGACTGATCGGCAGTGATAAAAGGTAAATTTACATCTGTTTGTGTTGAGCTTGATAATTCAATTTTTGCTTTTTCGGCAGCTTCTTTTAATCTTTGAAGGGCAAGCTTATCGTTCTTTAAATCAATTCCTTGCTCTTTTTTAAATTCATTAGCAAGAAAGTCGATAATACGAATATCAAAATCTTCACCACCTAAGTGAGTATCTCCATTAGTTGACTTCACTTCAAAAACACCATCACCAACTTCTAAAATGGATACGTCAAATGTTCCACCACCCAAATCGTAAACGACAACAGTTCCGGATTGTTTTTTATCAAGACCGTATGCCAAAGAAGCAGCGGTAGGTTCATTGATAATTCTTAAAACTTCTAAACCAGCAATTTTGCCTGCATCTTTTGTTGCCTGTCTTTGAGCATCATTGAAATATGCGGGAACAGTAATTACTGCTTGAGTAATCGTTTCACCTGTATACGACTCTGCGGTCTCTTTCATTTTTTGAAGAATAAAAGCAGAAATTTGACTTGGACTATATTTTTCTCCTTGCGCTTCTACCCATGCGTCACCGTTATTACCTTTGATAATTTTAAAAGGAGAAAGGGAAACGTCTTTTTGAACCGTCTGATCCTCAAAGCTTCTACCAATAAATCTTTTAACTGCATAAAGCGTGTTTTCAGGATTGGTAACCGCTTGTCTTTTTGCGGACTGACCAATTAATTTTTCACTTTCCGTAAACGCTACCACAGAAGGAGTTGTTCGTGCTCCTTCAGAATTTTCTATAACTTTTGGATTTTTACCATCCATGATCGCCACACAAGAGTTGGTGGTTCCTAAATCAATTCCAATTACTTTTGCCATTTTTTTGTACCTATAAAAATTTTAAATATTAATAAACTACTTATGTATATGGGTTGACCCGTGACATATTCAAGGGGTAGGAAAGTATCTAAATTTTAGCTTTCTACTTCTTCTTTTGTTGACTTATCAGCAATATCGTCATTTTTTTTTGGCTTTTTAGAAACTCCCACCATTGCAGGCCTTAAGAGCCTGTCATGTAATGTGTAGCCTGGGATTAGTTCCTGAACGATGGTGCCAGGTTCTAAGTCATCGTTTTCAATTTCCATCATGGCTTGGTGTAAATTGTGATCAAATTTTTCATTAAGGCTTTCGATTTTTTTTATTCCAATTTTTTCAAAAGTGGTGACTACCGACTGGGCAATTAAGTCAATACCTTCAATAACTGGCTTGATAGTTTCATTATTTTTTGCTTCCTCTGGGATGCTGCTCTGTGCACGTTCGATATTATCGCTTATGTTGATAATTTCCTTCGCAAAATTTGAAATGCCATACTTGAGAGCATCCGATTGATCTTTTTCAGCTCTTTTTCTAAAATTTTCTAGCTCCGCAATTGCGCGCAATCTTTGATCTTTTAAGCTTGAAATCTCTTCATTTAACTTATCAATTATATCTTCAGAAGTTTCTACTTTTTCAGTTTCTTGATCTTGCTCTGATGCTTGTTCTTTTGTTTCTGAAGTAGGCGTCTCTAAATCTTGTTCTTCTGTTTTTTTATTGTTTTCTTCGTTCATCTTTCCTCGTTATTTTTTGTTAGATATGATTTCAGACATATAGTTAACAATTGGGACAATTCTTTGGTAGTTAATTCTTTTAGGCCCTATTACACCAATTGCCCCTGTAAGTCCATTTTTTGTTTGATAATTAGAAAAAATCATCGATAAATTTGTATTTTTAAATAAATTTGTATTACTCCCTATAAATATTTGTACTCCTTTAGATTTTTTCAAGGCTTTAATCATTTTGCTAGCCATTTTTCCAGTTTCAATTTCACTTAATAATTCATTTAAAGTATCTAAGTCGGTATCTATTTTGCTGTTTACTAAACTTGGCAATCCTCTCACAAAAAACTTCTCCGATTTAATATTGGTATTTATTTTTATACCTTGCTCTAAAAGTATCTTTGCAGTCTTATTAATTTCATTTTGAGTATTTTGAATAAAAATTTTTATATTTCTTTCAATTTGAGTAGGTGTTTGATTATTTGCAAATTTATTCAAAAACTCGCTGATAATATTTAAGTCTCTCAGCTCTATATTTTGAGGTGCTTCAACTAATCGATTACTAGTTGTTCCATCTTCATTTTCTACAATAAAAATAACTCTTTTTTTATCGATTTTATGAAAGCTTATTCGAGATATCTTTGGAATTTTCTCATTGTTTATTACCAAACTTGCTTGATTAGAAAGACCGTTAAGAATAGAGGTAATTTTTTCATATTCTTGAGGAAAATCAGAAAAATTTGACGAGTCAATGATTTGTTTTTCGTTTTTATCTATCTGGCCTGGCTCCAGCAAAGCTTGAGTATAAAATTGCAAACCAAAATCTGACGGTAGACTCCCGGCTGAAAAATGATCTCGTTGAATTAATCCATATAAATTTATTTCATTGAGAACATTCCTTACGGTTGCGGGTGAGAGTTCATAGTTTAGTTTTGTGCTTATTGATTTTGAACCCATGGGTTGCCCTGTGGTTAAGTAGTTTTCAACAAGAAGCTTAAAAATAAATTTTGCTCTATGACTTATTTCAGAAATTTTTTTATTCATTATTACTGTTTAATCTTATAACCTAATTTAATTAATTCAAAATGAGTACCTATACAAGAAATGACCGCGAACTAAATAAAATACGTTCCTTAGAAATTACCCCAAACTTTCAACCCAATAATCAATCGTCTTGTTTAGTTAAATTAGGCAATACTCATGTTTGTTGTTCTGCTATTTTAGAAGATAGAGTTCCTGGTTTTTTAAGAAATTCTGGTAAAGGTTGGCTCACCGCAGAATATGGGATGCTTCCATCCTCAACTTCGGAGAGAATGGATAGAGAGGCCGCCAAAGGCAGACAGTCTGGTCGAACGCAGGAAATTCAAAGACTCATCGGAAGAAGTCTTCGCTGCGCTGTCAACTTAGATATTTTGGGAGAAAAAACTATTAAGATTGACTGTGATGTTCTTAGTGCAGATGGGGGAACGCGAACAGCCTCTATTATTGGAGGGTACGTGAGTTTGGTTCGTTCAATTAATCATTACAAGTCTAAATTTAATATTACTAAAGGCATAGTTACCAACCAAGTTGCAGCTATTTCTGTTGGTGTTGTAAAAGGGACCCCTTGCATAGATTTAGATTACATAGAAGACTCTAGTGCAGAAGTGGATTGTAATGTGGTAATGGCCAATGATGGACAATTCATTGAATTTCAATCAACAGGCGAAGAGTCCAAGTTTAGTAAGAAAACTATTTTGGATTTTATTGAATTAGTGGAAGGCTCCATGCCCGAGATCTTTCAAATTCAAAATCAAGCTATTGAAAAATAATTTACTTCTAGGAAGCGGCAATCCAGGGAAAATTAAAGAAATTAAATTTTACCTAGAATATTTTAATCTCTTCACTGATAGGAATATTATTGATTTATCTAACTTTTCAGACGTTGGAGAGCCTGAAGAAAATGGATCTACTTTTGAAGAAAATTCAATTATCAAATCTACTTTTTTTTTTAAAAAAACAAATTGTCTTACATTAAGCGATGATAGTGGTTTCATCGTTGAAGAGATGGAAAATTTTCCAGGTGTCAAAACAGCCAGAGTCGCAAAGGAAATGGGCGGTGAACAAAAGGTAGTTGACTATATCTTTAGCAAGAAAACTAAAAAACAAAAAATTAGCGCAACATTCTACTGTTCATTATCGTTGGTAGGACAAAAAATAAATAACGTAGTAACTGGCAAAATTTCCGGTTTCATTATTCCTCACAAAAAAGGCAATGATGGTTTTGGGTATGATCCTTTTTTTATTCCTCTCCACTCCAAAAAAACATTTGCTGAAATGGGCAATAACCAAAAAATGAAATTATCTCATAGATTTGAAGCTTTTAAAATTTTATCTACTATTCAAAAATAATTGGATAATCAACCATTTGGTTGACAATAGATAAATTTCCTAGATTGGGATGAATGATATTGATCGGTAAACTTTTTGTTGAAAAAATTTTCTCAGCAATAATTAGGGTTAATTCAGATGATTTTTTAAATAAAAATTCTCGATGGGGCTCTTTGGAGCCAGACAAATCAAAAGTGCTAAAATTTGTTCGATTAACTGGCTTATAATAATTTTCTAACGAATTTCTTTGTTCAAGAAAATTATCAATCAAATAAATTTTATCTAGGGGATAGGTGTTCTGATTAGTGGCCAAATATCCAATTAAATCCTTATAGCTGTCCCCATCATCAATAATTATGATTGACTCTAATTCATTTAAATTTCCAATTAAATTAACTGAAAGTTCTAAGTCAATTGCACTCGTCCCAAAGGATGATGATTTAATAAAATGTAATGGGTAAGTTTTTTTAAAATAATTGAATACTTTCAGACCATAATCGTTTTGCTTATACAAAACACCAATCGATTTTTGATTTTGGATATATTGACTTAATTTATTGACGTGTAAATAAGGGCTATTGGGAACAAAAATTATCTCATTATCGGCAAATTTGCTCATTAAAGAGTAATCGTTTGATAGGGCTAAAATAAATGTGTTATCCCCCAAATATTGCGGAAGGTCTCTGAGATCAGACGCAGTAATTGGACCAATGATCAGTGAGTTATCAATCTTAGAATTAATTTCTGCTAAAGAATAAATAAACTCTATTTTTGGGATATTAGGATAATTTTCTATTTCTAAAATAAAAGACTCATAAAAAATTGGAGTTAAAAGACTTTCATCGGACAAAATAGCTACAACTTTTTCAATATTATTAAAATCAATTATCTTATTTTCAGGTTTTACCAATTGAGCTATTGCGTTTTCTTTTTGGGCTTTAATTTCTTCTTCAACAGAGGGTTTTTTGATTGTTTCAATGGTTGTCGGCGCACAACCAAAAAAAGATATAAATATAATCAATAAAAATATACTTTTTAAAATATTAGCTATGGAACCTGGTTTATATTTAGTTGCGACTCCCATTGGAAATTTAGATGATATCACAATAAGAGCATTAAATGTTTTAAAAAATTCAGAAATTATATTTTGTGAGAATACGGTTAATAGTAAAAAGCTTTTTAAAAAATACGCTATCCAAACAAAATATCATAAGTACACCGATCATGATTTTGATAAAAAAAAAGATGAGATTTTACAAATGCTTAAAAATAATAAAGTTATTAGTTTAATTTCAGACTCGGGCTCTCCATTAATCTCTGATCCGGGAAACCAATTAGTAAATTTTTTATATCAAAATAATATCAATATCTTCTCCATACCTGGTCCTAGCGCTTTAATTAGCGGTATACAATTAAGTGGTTTTTTAAATAAGAAGTTCTTTTCTTTTTTGGGCTTTTTGCCAAAAAAGCCTTCCCAAAAAATATCACTTTTAGAAGCTCAACTTAATAATAATTTAATTATCTATACCACTAAACAACAACTAGAAAAAGATATCGAAGCAATAGCATCTATCGCGGAAAAGTTTGAGATTATAGTATTGAAAGAGTTAACTAAAATGTTTGAAGAAAGAATTTATCTCTCTCACGATAATTATAAAGAAGTCGATTTGAAAATAATCAAAGGAGAACTTGTTCTTGCTGTAAACATTATTTCTTCCTCTCAAAAACCCGAGGAGCTTTCTTTGGACTATGTGTCAAAAATTGTGGCTGAATTAGGAATTAAAAAAGCTTACCAAGTTGTGAAAACTAAGTATAAAATATCTAGAAATAAGTTTTATGAAATGGCAATTAAATTAAACAATGAATAAATTTTTAATACTTTTCTTTTCACTTTTACTTTTTGGTTGTGGCCCCTCTCTTGTGACTACTGGTGCAAAAACAGTCATTGGGCAAAATCAGGATGAAAAATCATTTGGCCAAAGTTGGGATGATGCTGCCATTAAGTTGGGGATCAAGGAAAAATATTTTTCCTATGATGCAACTCTTTTTACAAAAATTGATGTTGAAGTTGAGTTAGGTGTTGTTCTGTTAACGGGTGTGGTTCCTTTCGGTGATATGAGGTTAGAGGCGGTCCGATTAGCTTGGCAACAAAATGGCGTAGTAGAAGTTCTCAACGAAATATCTATAGATACGGGTTATGGGCTTGATGACATCGCAAAAGATAAATTTATTAGCACGCAGCTTTTTACAAAAGTATTAGCCGATAGTGAAATCAAAAAATTTAAATACGACCACGAAGTGCAAAAACAAATTATTTATTTATTTGGAGTATCAAACGATCAAAACGAAATAAACCGTGTCATTGACCATGCCAAATCCATCAAAGGCGTTGTTGATGTGATCAATTATATTCAACCCAGAAATTAATTATTACTTAATAAGTGGAGGTGAAAATGGAAAACCTCTTGTCCTCCGTCCTTACCTTTGTGTGCTTTCATTTGAAAACCTTTTGATCTTAAATTTAAATGATCAATAATTTTGTTAACCGATTGCCAAAAGCAAGACTGATACTGAGAGTCAGCATTCTGTAAAAAATCTGCAATGTCAATATATTGGTCTTTGGGAATTATTAAGACATGCATTTTGGCTTGCGGATTAATATCCCTAAAAGATAAAACGTATTCATCTTCGTAAACTTTCTCACAAGGAATTTCGCCCCTTAAAATTTTCGCAAAAATATTTTCTTTGTCATAATTCATAATCTAACCGGAACCCCTTTCTGATCTAAAAATCTCTTAACCTGCCTAATGGTATATTTGCCTGAATGAAAAACACTAGCCGCCAAAAGTCCAGTGGATTTAGTGAGATGGCCTTTATAAAAATGTTCTAATTTTCCAACGCCCCCACTGGCAATTACAGGTATAGTAAGTTTCGATGTAATGGATCTTAGCATTTCTACATCAAACCCCTCTTGAACTCCATCTGTGTCCATTGATGTGAGTAATATTTCACCCGCCCCCATTTTTTGAACATGTAATGCCCAATCAACTAGCTTTTTAGCAGTTAACTCCCTGCCCCCTTTAATTACAACTCTAAAATTTTCTTGAAATCTTTTTGCATCAATGGCGACAACAATACATTGAGATCCGTGAACTAATGAAGCCTGCCTAACTAAGTTGGGGTTTTTAACTGCCGCGGAGTTAATAGATACTTTGTCTGCACCTGCATTCAGCAAATTAGTGATGTCCGAAAGGTCTGAAATACCCCCTCCAACCGTTAATGGAATATTGATAACCTTTGCTATTGACTCGACAGTTTTAATAAAAGTTTTTCTATTTTGATAAGAAGCATTGATATCTAACATGCATAATTCGTCTGCTCCTGTTTCTGAATAAAACTTTGCCATTTCAATAGCATTCCCCATTACTTTAACATTCTTAAAATTAACGCCTTTAACAACTTTATTTTTTACTACATCTAAACAGGGAATAATTCGAGTTTTAAGCATTAAATTTTATTAAATCGTCCAAAGAAAATTTTTTTTCATAAATAGCTTTACCAATTACCATATGATCAAAATTATTATCTTGACCCATCTGAACATCTAATAAGTCTTTCACGCCCCCACCAATGGTTATTTTTTTAATTGTCAATTTTTTGACACTTTTAAATGTTGACATATTTAAACCGGACAGCATTCCATCATTAGCCACATCCGTAACAAAAAAGGAATGTATGGGCAATTGATTGTAAATATTGATAACACTTTCAAGGCTATCCGTTGATGTTTGCTGCCATCCATGGGAAGCAATTTTGTTATCCTTTAAATCAATGGCCACAGATATTTTCTCTAAAATATCATTTTCAAATTTGGAAACCTCCTCAATGCCTTTGATAGCAAAAGTTCCAATGACAATAATATCAAATCCTTGATTAATTTTTTTTTTAATAGCCGCCTTATCTCTAATACCGCCGGCAACTTCTATTTTGATATCAACATTTTTTCGAATACGCTCGAGCGTTTGGTCATTATTGCCCTTCCCCAAAGTGGCATCTAGATCAACTACATGAATAATTTCAAAACCTTTATCTTGATAAATTTTTGCCATTTCCACAGGCGATTTACTATAGATAGTTTTATTTTCAGCAAGACCCTTTGTTAGTCTTACGCATTCGCCATTAATAATGTCAATTGCTGGGAATATTTTCATGAGTTTAAAATAAAATTTTTAATCAATTGAAGGCCATTTTTATGACTTTTTTCTGGATGAAATTGGACTCCATAAACATTGCCCTTCTTTACAACAGATGGGAAATTTTTACCATATTTGGTAGTGGCCAATACATCTGATTTTTTTGCCTGTTCAAAAATATAACTATGAACGAAATAAAAATCTTTTTCATTAAAAGAAGATGTTAATACCTTATCTTCTTGATTGACTTGCAGGGAATTCCATCCCATATGAGGAATGATTAAATTTTTCTTATCAAACTTTTTAATTTTACCCTGAATTATGCCCAGACCCTTCGTTATTTTCTCTTCATATCCCACATCTGAGAGGATTTGCATTCCAACACAAATGCCCAAATAAGGAAAATTATTTTCTAAATATATTTTTAAAGATTTATAAATATTTAATTTTTTAAGATTAGAAATCAAAGTGGCATAAGCCCCTTGGCCAGGTAGGATTATTTTTGCAAAAGAATTTGGATTAAAATCGGATTGAATTATTTTGAGCTGATAGGGTTTGTCTTGAATTATATCTTTGATCGCTTTTTTAATTGAGCCAATATTGCCTGATTGACCATCAACCAGTCCAATAATTTTTTTTTTCAAAGCTTGCCTTTGGAGCTAGGGATATCTTTTTTGCGGGGATCAATACTTACTGCTTGCTTCAGAGCAAGCGCAAAGGATTTAAAACAACTTTCAATAATGTGGTGATTATTATCTCCATATAAGTTTTCTATATGACAGTTCATCCTGGCTTCTGTAACAATTGATTTAAAGAATTCTGGAAAAAGTTCTTGATCCATTTCTCCTACTTTTTCTAAAGTATTTTTAACATTCCAAATAAAATACGGTCGATTACACAAATCCATTGCAGTGCGAGTTAGACATTCATCAAAGGTTACGTACGAGTGGGCAAATCTTGTAATGCCTTTTTTATCACCGAGTGCTTTATTAATACACTCGCCCATGGCTATTCCCACATCTTCAACAGTGTGATGCATATCCACTTTTAAATCCCCTTCGCACTTAATTTGAAGATCAATTAAACCATGCGTACTGATTTGTTGAAGCATATGATCAAAAAAAGCAATGCCTGTATCAATAGAATTAAGGCCACTGCCATCTAAATTTAGAGAAATAGAAATTTTTGTTTCTTTGGTGTCTCGGTTGTATGTAAATTCACGCATTTGTAATCAGATAATTAGTACCTATATTTATAGGATTAATGGATAAAAATAAAACAATAATACGCGCAACAACAGTAGTTTGTGTCAGAGATGATAAAAGTGTTGTTATTGCATCGGATGGGCAAGTAACGCTTGGAACCTCCGTCATTAAATCAAATGCTAATAAAATTCGAACCTTTCATAACGATCAAATTATTGTTGGTTTTGCAGGGTCTACGGCAGATGCTTTAACTCTTTTTGATCGTCTAGAAAAAAAATGTGAAGAATTTTCTTATAATCTAAAAAGGGCCTGTATTGAGTTAGCCAAAGACTGGAGAACCGATCGCTATTTAAGACGCTTAGAGTCTATGATCATTGCTGCAGATAAAAATGAAACGTTTTTAATTAGTGGTACGGGAGATGTGCTGGAGCCTCAAGAAGGTATCGTTGCTATTGGCTCTGGTGGAAACTTTGCATTAAGTGCGGCTCGAGCCCTAAAAAGAAAATCAAATTTAAACGCAAAAGAAATTGCCGAAGAGGCTCTTCATGTTGCGGCCGAACTCTGCATCTATACCAATGATACATTAAACATTGCCGAGATAAAAATTTAATGGATGATCAAAATTTAACGCCCCGTGTTATTAAAGAAGAGTTAGATCGATATGTAGTTGGTCAAGATGAGGCGAAAAAGGCGGTCGCGATTGCTCTTCGTAACCGTTGGAGAAGATTGAACATTAAAGATGAAAATTTACGCGAAGATATCATTCCTAAAAATATTTTAATGATTGGGCCCACAGGATGTGGCAAAACAGAAATAGCAAGAAAGCTGGCTAAATTAACCCAATCTCCTTTTATCAAAGTTGAGGCCACAAAGTTTACCGAAATTGGATATGTGGGAAGAGACGTAGAACAAATTATTCGCGATCTCATTGAGGTTGCCATCAATTTAGAAAAGAAAAAAATAAGAGAGCGTTTTATTGATGAAGCAAAACAAAATGCCGAGGAAACAGTTTTAAAAGCCCTTTTAGGAGACAATCCATCCGAAGAAACGAAAGAAAAATTCCGAGCGATGCTTCGTGACAACAAGCTAAATGATAAAGAAGTAGAAATCGCAATCGACCAAAAGTCTAATCCCTTTCAATCCTTAGATATTCCCGGGATGCCTGGTGCGCAAATGGGAATGATAAATATGAATGATATCTTTGGAAAAGGATTGAAAAATAAGAAAAAGACAAAATTAAAAATTGGGGACGCCTATGAGCCCCTTATCCAAGAAGAAATAGAAAAAATAGCTGAAAAACAAAATGTTGTTCAAAATGCTATTAAAAGCGTTCAAGAAAGTGGCATCGTTTTTATCGATGAGATTGACAAGATTGCCCCTAGTAGTGAGAGACGCGGCGGCGATGTTTCCAGAGAAGGCGTGCAAAGAGATTTGTTACCCTTGATTGAAGGTACGGTGGTTACGACTAAGTATGGCACCATAGAAACCAACCACATATTATTTATTGCCTCTGGTGCATTTCATCAATCCAAACCCAGCGATTTATTGCCCGAACTTCAAGGAAGACTCCCTGTAAGGGTTCGACTCAATGCGTTAAAAAAAGAAGATTTTGTTAGAATTTTAAAAGAGACGGATAATAGTTTAACCAAGCAATACAAATCATTGTTCGATACAGAAAATATTGATCTTCATTTTGATGATGAGGCGATTGAAGAAATCGCCAATCTCACCGAACAAATCAATAACGAAGTAGAAAATATTGGTGCGAGAAGATTACAGACCATGTTTGAAAAAATTTTAGAGAAATTAAGTTTTGAGGCTAATCTGAGCGAAAGAAGAACTGAAGTAGTAAATAGGCAGTGGGTTTCAGATGCCCTTCAATCAGAAATTAAACCCGCTGATGAAAAAAAGTTTATTTTATAAATAATTTTCCAAAAAAATTAATCAATAAATCCCGCTTAAGCTGTTCTTAGTTTTACGTAAAAGGCTCCCAGGCCGCCATGTTTTATTTTACAAGAAGAATAAGATTTCACAATTTTTTGAAAAGATTCCGTTTCTAGCCATAAAGGGAATTGTTTTCTAATTTTACCTGTAAAAAATTCATCACCGTTTGATTTATTACCCAAACCTGTAATGACGATGTGCAATAAGTTTTTCTTTTTAGAATGATTGGTGAGATAACTTAAAACTTTTTGGTAGGCTTCGTCGACGGTACACCCATGTAAATCAATTTTGTGAAAACTATCATTTTTAAATTGTTTGAATAATTGTTGGTCTAAAACAACTGGTTTTATTGGTTTTATTTCATTGTTTGGGCCATTGAAATCCT
>Ga0181603_10002771_pt1 | contig 13668 bp, 10 predicted proteins | sample 041ome_13_FD_148633 | JGI IMG/M metagenome (GOLD analysis project Ga0181603, IMG submission 148633) | Coastal salt marsh microbial communities from the Groves Creek Marsh, Skidaway Island, Georgia - 041409US metaG (spades assembly) | ecosystem: Environmental > Aquatic > Marine > Intertidal zone...
CAGCAGGAATGGGGTAGTCATCAATGATTCTACCATCCGGATCAAGTACTTGAATAGAACCAGTCTTGTTCAAGGTAACTTGTTGACCATTTGCTAAGGTAACAAGGCGCAATCCAATAAATTTAAGGACGCCAGATTTTCGAATGTTTACAACCGGCTCTTCTCTTCCAGCGCTCGCAATTCCGCCAATGTGAAAAGTACGCATAGTGAGCTGAGTTCCTGGCTCTCCAATGGATTGTGCAGCGATAATACCTACAGAGGAACCTTGCTTAACTAAGCTATTAGTAGAAGGATCTATACCATACTCCAAAGAAGTCATGCCATTTTTGATCCGGCTGGATAAAGGAGACATAACTCTAACACGGGTTATTCCAAAAGCATCCAGCTCCGAAGCAATATCTTCAGTAATAAGGGAACCGGAAGTTAGTAACTTTTCGCTTGGATTAGATGGATTGGGTATATCTTCTGCAGAATATCGCCCAATAATACGGTCTCTGAGAGGAACGATTTCGTTATCTCCCTCCATAATGGCTTTTTTGACAACTCCATCTCTTCTGTCATCGTCGTCCTGAACAATCACACAGTCCATCGCGACATCACAAAGCTTTCTGGTTAAATAACCAGCATCAGCGGTTTTAAGAGCTGTATCAGCTAAACCCTTTCTGGCGCCGTGAGTAGACATGAAATATTCCAAAACAGACAAACCTTCTCTGAATGAAGATAGAATGGGCTGTTCAATAATCTCACCAGATGGTTTTGCCATGAGACCACGCATGCCGCAAAGCTGTCTAACTTGCTGACGATTACCCCGAGCACCAGAGTCCATCATCAAGTAAACTGGATTAATCGTATCCTTACCAAGATTCTCATCAAGTGATTTGAATACTTCTTTTGCGATATCGTCGGTAGCGGCAGTCCAAACATCGATTATCTTGTTGTGTCTTTCACCACGGGTAATGATACCCTTCTTGAACTGGTCCTCGATTTTATCGATTTCTTTTCTTGCTGTGACTATCCTAGACTTCTTTTCGTCTGGAATGATCATGTCGAAAATTCCAATGGAAATCCCTGCTTTTGTAGCCATGTCAAAGCCCATTTCCTTCAGACGATCGAGGGAGTTGATGGTCTCATCCTTGCCACGCAACCTGAAGGTTTCAAGGATGAGATTTCCAAGGTCACCCTTGAGCGCAGGCTGGTTAAAAAAACCAACTTCCTTGGGCCAGATCGTATTAAATAATACTCTTCCTAGGGTTGTCCTGATAATATTCTTACTCACTAGACCAAAGACTGTTTCAGTCCCTTTATCAGGATTTTTAAGGTCGATCCAATCATGGAGTTGAAGAACATTTTCCTGAAGAGCACTGATTGCCTCATCAACCGAACCAATAATAGGAACACGGACATTGGCTTCTGGTTCCTCTTGCTTTGGATTCATAGTAAGAAAGTATGAACCTAAGACGATATCTTGAGAAGGAGTCAGGATTGGTTTACCGCTGGATGGCGAGAATATATTATGAGTTGCCATCATTAGAAGCTTTGCTTCCATTATAGCTTCGACAGAGAGCGGAACATGTACCGCCATTTGGTCTCCATCAAAGTCAGCGTTATAGGGCGTACAAACCAGAGGGTGTACGCGGATAGCGTTTCCTTCAATCAAAACCGGCTCAAAGGCCTGAATCGATAATCTGTGGAGTGTAGGGGCCCGATTTAACAATACAGGATGACCTTTGGTAACCTCTTCAAGAATATCCCAAACCTCAGGTGACCTGCTTTCAATCATTTTGCGGGCACCTCGGACAGTATGAACGAATCCTAACTCTTTGAGCCTACGAATAATGAAGGGTTCAAAAAGAATAAGAGCCATTTTCTTTGGCAAACCACATTGGTGTAACTTAAGCTCAGGCCCAATAACGATGACGGATCGCCCAGAATAATCTACACGTTTGCCAAGCAGATTTTGACGAAAACGCCCCTGCTTGCCTTTCAGCATATCACTTAAAGATTTGAGAGCTCGATTACCGGAACCAGTGATTGCGCGGCCATGTCTGCCATTGTCGAAAAGAGCATCAACAGCTTCCTGTAGCATCCTCTTTTCATTATGAATAATAACATCTGGAGTCTTTAACTGAAGAAGGTTTTTGAGTCTGTTATTTCTATTAATGACCCTACGGTATAAATCATTCAGGTCACTAGTCGCAAACCTTCCGCCCTCCAATGGAACAAGTGGGCGAAGGTCAGGTGGAATAACCGGAATAGCTTCAAGAATCATCCACTCTGGAGAAGCATCAGATTGAAGAAACCCTTTTATGACTCTAAGTCTTGCAGCTAGTTTCTTCTTGATTTGCTTAGATTTGGTTTCATGGATTTGATCGTATAATTCATCCAATTCTTCTTGTAGATCCAATCTTCTCAATACATCACGTACAGCTTCGGCTCCCATTTTGGCATCAAACTCATCTCCATACTCGTCGATAGCTTCACGATATTCCTTATCTGACAGAAGTTGTCTATCTTCCAGTGGTGTATTTCCTGGATCAGTGACCAAATATTGCTCGTAATAGAGTACCCGCTCCAGACTCTTTGCGGTCATATTCATGAGCAAACCTAAGCGGCTAGGCATACTTTTTAGGAACCAAATGTGAGAAACCGGAACAGCAAGTTCGATATGGCCCATGCGATCACGACGAACTCTGGAAACCGTTACTTCTACTCCACAGCGGTCACAAACGACACCCTTGTATTTTATTCTTTTATACTTACCACAGGCACATTCATAATCCCTGACAGGACCAAAAATTTTCTGGCAAAAAAGACCACCTGGCTCTGGCTTAAAAGTACGATAATTTATGGTTTCAGGATTTTTTACCTCACCTTTAGACCAAGATCTTATGATATCGGGAGATGCTACCGTAATAGACACACGATCCATTGGACCAACCTCGATACCTAATGCTTCATTTAATGCTTCTACGCTCATGATTATAATTTTTTAAATTTATGAAATTTCTTCAGTTCCTAATGACGAACCGATGAAGGATTATAAGGCATCTTCGCCTTTGACACGAATATCTAAGCACAAGCTCTGCATTTCCTTCATTAAAACATTGAATGACTGAGGAGTACCGGCTTGCAAAGAATTGTCACCCTTTACCAGTGATTCATAAATCTTTGTCCTTCCTAATACATCATCAGATTTGACCGTTAGGATTTCCTGTAAGGTGTAAGCTGCACCATAAGCTTCAAGTGCCCAAACTTCCATTTCACCGAATCGTTGACCACCGTATTGAGCCTTACCTCCAAGTGGTTGTTGAGTGATAAGGCTGTAAGGACCAACTGCTCGTGCATGGATTTTACTGGAGACAAGGTGGTTCAACTTTAGCATATACATATATCCAACAACAATGCGCTGGTAAAAAGGCTCTCCAGTACAACCATCGTAAAGTTGGGATTTTCCAGTCTCTGGTAAATCTGCATCTTTAAGATACTGCTGAATATTCTTTTCGGATATGCCGTCAAAAATTGGAGTTGCAACCTTTAGACCAAGTTTTTTACAAGCCCACCCTAAATGGGTTTCAAGAACCTGACCGACATTCATCCGGCTAGGAACGCCTAGTGGATTCAAACAAATCTCGATTGGTGTTCCATCAGGTAAAAATGGCATATCTTCTTCAGGAACGATTTTGGCGACAACACCTTTATTGCCATGCCTGCCTGCCATTTTGTCACCGACTCTCATTTTTTGTTTTTTGGCAACAAATACTCGGACATTTTTAATAGCACCTTGATCAATAGGATCACCATGTTCCATGGCCTCTACTTTTCTATCCCGATCATCTTCCAAATCCTGGAATTTTGATTCGTAACTCTCAATAATCTCGAACACCTTGATACGAACAGGAGAAGGTGGTATGTCGATGTATTTATGAACAGAAGATAGCCTTCTGAGAAGAGTTTTAGTAATCTTACGGTTTGCGGGAATTATAATATCTCCAGTCTCAGAATTAGTGACATTAAGAGGAATTTTTTCACCAAGCAAAATGTTAGAAAGAGACTCCGTAAGTTGAGCTCGTAAATCTTCAGTTTGATTACGAAAATCTTCCTTAATTTGTTTCATTTGCCTACGCAAGTCAGATGGGGATAGCTTTTCTTGCTCTGCATCTGTTCGGCTCGAAACTTTGATGTCCATCACAATACCCTGAGTGCCCGAAGGAACTCGCAGTGAACTGTCCTTAACATCTGCTGCTTTTTCTCCAAAAATTGCTCGAAGTAACTTCTCCTCGGGAGCTAAGTCCGTCTCACTTTTAGGAGTAATTTTTCCAACCAAAATATCGCCTGGCTTAACTTCAGCTCCAATGCGAACAATTCCTAAATGGTCAAGATTTCTAAGAGCTTCCTCCCCGGCGTTTGGAATATCGCGGGTAATTTCCTCTGGTCCAAGCTTTGTGTCACGAGCATTAACTTCAAATTCTTCTATGTGAATTGAGGTATAAACATCGTCTTTGATGAGCTTTTCGGAAATCAGAATCGCATCTTCAAAATTGTAGCCCTTCCAAGGCATAAAGGCCACAAGGATATTCCTTCCGATTGCCAGCTCACCATTTTCGGTGCATGCACCATCCGCAAGGGGTTGTCCTACCTTTACTTTTTCACCTTTACGAACGATAGGCTTTTGGTTGAAGCAGGTTCCTGCATTTGAACGTAAAAACTTCCTTAAATCGTAGCAATAAATACCACGCTTGTGATCACTTTTAGGCTCTTTGTAAAAGCGGGAGGGTAGCGACCCGTCATCAGAAACAACAATACGGTTTCCATCTGCAAGAGCAACAATTCCCTCCGATTGAGAAACCGTAACGGTTCGCGAATCTTCAGCGACTTTAGATTCAATGCCGGTACCAACAAGAGGTGATTCAGTTTGCAACAGTGGAACAGCTTGACGCTGCATGTTTGCCCCCATTAAGGCACGATTTGCATCATCATGTTCCAAGAAAGGAATAAGACCTGCGGCAACAGAAACAACTTGCTTTGGCGAAACGTCCATGAAATCAACCTCGCTGGCATCGTATTCCTGTACTTGGTCACGATAACGGCAAGTTGGGCGACCTACAAATTTACCTGATTTTACATCAAGTTCACTGTTAGCCTGAGCAATGCGATATCTTTCTTCCTCAAAAGCATTTAGGTAAGTAACATTTTTGGGGTTTTTATCGACTATACCATTTTGGACAGGATGATAAGGCGATTGCAGAAACCCAAATTCGTCAATCTTTGCATAGGTTGAAAGTGTGTTAATTAGACCAATGTTTGGCCCCTCCGGGGTCTCAATGGGACAAATTCTACCATAATGGGTTGGATGAACATCACGCACTTCGAACCCTGCACGCTCCCTATTTAATCCTCCCGGCCCCAGTGCAGAGAGTCTTCTTTTGTGGGTCATTTCAGCCAAGGGATTTATTTGATCCATAAATTGACTAAGTTGACTGCGAGCAAAGAAATCCCTAACTACAGTTGTTAGAGCCTTAGGGTTGATTAATTTTCCTGGTGAAAGACTTTCAGCGCCTTGATCATAGAGGGTCATTCTTTCCCTAACTACGCGCTCCGTACGAGCAAGTCCACTTCGGCAAACATTTGCAAGTAACTCACCAACAGTACGAACCCTACGGTTACCAAGGTGATCGATATCATCAATCCCCATGTCAAATATAGAGCCGGCATCCTCCCGGGCTTTTTGTTCATCAGATTTACCTCTTTTTAAATCTGTCAGCTTCCTAGTAGCTGCAACCAAATCTTCGACAGTGGTAATGCGTAAATCCAAAGGAGACTCTAAATTTAATTTTAAATTGAGCATATGACGCCCAACCTTGGCTAAGTCATATCTTTTAGGATCCAAAAATAACCTGGTCAACAATGCCTCAGCATTCGCTTTGTGTGGGGGTTCTCCGGGCCTGAGTTTCTTGTAAATTTCCTTGAGGGCTTCTTCCTTGTTTTTGCTGGTATCTTTTTTAAGACAACGGATAATTGCTCCATCGTCAACGCTTGTGTCAATAGCCCGCAGGGTCTTTTCGCCAGCTTTTTGAAATGCTCTTAAATATGTTTTGGTTAAAGGCTCGAAAGCCTTTGCCAAAACAACTCCTTTAGCACGGTCAAACATAGGTTCAACCAATACAAAATTGGATACATTTTCTTTTTGGACAAGGTCATCTACTGACAATGTTTCAATTGAATAAAAAAGTTCTAAAATTTTCTGATCACTATCCTTGTCTTTTTCGGGGTCCCAATCCATCAATGCTCTTAAAAAAGTAGTGATTAAGAATTTTCTTCTTCTGCGACGACGGTCCAGGTAAACATAGAGCAAGTCATGTTGATCGAACTGTGCCTCTATCCATGTACCCCGATCAGGTATGATTCTGAAGCCATGTAAGGTCTTTCCGCTAGTATGAATAGACTCCTCGAAACTAATACCGGGAGAGCGATGTAATTGGCTAATAACTACACGTTCAGCTCCATTGATAATGAAAGACCCTCTTTCTGTAATTATGGGCAATTCACCCATAAAGATTTCTTCCTCGCTGTAAAAGGGTTTATTTTGACCCTCAACTTCAAGTCTGAGTCTTAATTTTACATGAAGTGGTGCGGAGTAGGTAGATTTTTGATCAATACAATCCATCTCCGTAAGCTTAGACTCGCCAATAGAGTAGCTAACATACTCGAGTCTGGACTTTTCGTCATAGCTTAAGATAGGAAAGGTTTCCCTAAAAACAGCCTCTAGCCCATCATGCTGGCGATGAGTGGGGGGGATATCTCTTTGCAAATAACTGTGAAATGAATCGATTTGATTTTGAATCAAATTAGGTGGGTCAATGACTTCCTGAAGTTTACCGAAGTTTTTTCTGTCCGGAGATTCCATGGCTGAATGATTTTTAGAATTAGGGGAGGTTTTAAAAAATGGAAAAGCCGCCGACACTATAGTCGGACGGCTATTCCATCAAATGTTAGTGAATGGTTAATACCATTACTTGATCTCGGCTTTGGCACCTGCAGCTTCTAGTTTTTTAAGAATTTCCTCAGCTTCATCTTTGGATACTGCTTCTTTAACTGGTTTTGGTGCCCCTTCAACCAACTCTTTGGCTTCTTTTAAACCTAGTCCAGTGATTGCACGAACTTCTTTAATGACAGCGATTTTATTACCTCCGAATTCGACTAAAACTACATCAAATTCAGTCTTAGCCTCTGCTCCTGAGTCACCGGCTGTATCACCGCCAGGAGCAGCTGCTACTGCTACTGCAGCTGGTGCAGCTGCACTAACGCCCCATTTTTCTTCAAGTTCTTTTACAAGACTTGCTACATCGATTACTGATTGCGCACTAAGCCAATCTATTACTTGTTCTTTTGTTATGTCTGACATATTGGTTTACCTCCTAACTTGAATATGATTAGTACCCGAAGGATTTTAAGAGCTTTAACTCCTAATTTCTTCTAAGTGGTGGTTAACGGTTTGGTTTGGTTGGTTCGGTCTTGATTGCCGAAAGAAATTATTGATCTGCCTTGGCTTGAAGTACCTGTACAAAGTTACGGGCAGGTGCACTAAATAAACTAACCAGTTGTGTGGCAGGCGTATTAAGCAAAGAAAGAAATTGAGCTCTAAGTACTTCAAGATTTGGTAACTTGGCTAAAGTTTTGACTTCATCTGCGGTTAAACTCTTTTCACCAATAGCACCTGCTTTTACAGAGACCTTATCATTTTTTTTGAAGTAATCCTGCAATTCTTTTGCAACACCAGATATATCATCGCCGCCTAATACAATAGCGGTATGCCCTTTGAGATGTTCCTCTAAATCAACAAGGTTTCTTTGTTTAGTAGCGATTTTAAGAGAAGAATTTTTTACAACATGAAATTCGGCTCCCCTTTGAGAAAGTTTATCTCTAAGTTCTACAGTTTGCTCTGCATTGATACCGTGATAATCTGTCAGAAAGAAATAACCAGAGTTTTCTAGGTAATTTTCGGCTTCTTGAACTAGGTACTTTTTTTCTGTTCTCATAGTTAATTGAATAAACTGTTTTCTAAACGAACACTTGGGTTCATGGTCGAGCTGATATGAGCTGTTTTAATGAATCTTCCCTTGAACCCTTCAGGTCTAGACCCAGAAACCGCAGTAATAGCAGCTTGTGCGTTTTCGATAAGCTGTGAAGAAGAAAATGAACGTTTACCAACCACAACAGCAAGGGCACCTGTTTTATCCATTTTGAATTCAACACGGCCGGCCTTAACATCTTTGATGGCACTTTCAAGATTATCTGTTACAGTTCCGGATTTAGGTGTAGGCATAAGACCTCGTGGGCCCAAAACTCGTGCTACAGTACGAACTTCTTTCATAGCACTCGTAGTGGAAAGAGCAACATCAAAATCCAACCATCCGTCTTTGATTTTTTTAATTAGATCGCCGAGGCCAGCATAGTCAGCACCCAATGCGGTAGCCTCTTCGGGCGTTTCAGTGAACACTAAGACTTTTACGTCTTTGCCGCTTCCGTGTGGTAGGTTGACGGTTCCACGAACAGCGTTTGAGCTCTGCTTTGGATCAACACCTAAGGAAACAGAAATCTCAACGGTTTCGTCAAATTTTGGATTTTCAAATTTACTGATTACATCAATAGCTTCCTTAATCCCGAGCTCCTCAGACTCCTTAGAATGATCAAAACTTATTTTGTAGCGCTTACTGCGTTTTTTCATAATTTTTATATAACCTCAATACCCATACTACGAGCAGTACCTTCAATGATTTTGCAAGCTGCATCATCGTTGCTTGCGTTTAGATCATTTTCCTTGGTTTTAACAATTTCTAAAATTTGCGCTTTTGTTACCTTGCCGACTTTGTCCCGATTGGGAACACCAGAGCCTTTGGCTAAACCTGCGGCTTTCTTCAATAATACCGAAGCAGGCGGCGATTTCAGGATGAAACTGAACGAGCGATCTGCATACACGGTAATAACTACTGGTAAGATGAGACCTGCTTGATCCTTAGTCTTAGCGTTGAACTCCTTACAAAACCCCATGATGTTTACACCCTGAGCACCTAATGCGGGGCCAACCGGTGGAGCTGGATTCGCTGATCCTGCTGGGAGTTGTAGTTTGATTTGACCTGTGATTTTTTTTGACATCTTAAAATACTATTCTTCTTCTGCCTTCTCGACTTGCCAAAATTCCAACTCTACTGGAGTAAACCGACCGAAAATAGATACGGAAACTTTGAGGGTTCCTTTTTGTGCGTCAATTTCATCAATTTCCCCAGTTAGATTTAGGAAAGGACCATCTAGAATTTTGACCACCTCACCTACAGTAAAATTGACTTTGGGCACTTCCTTGCCAGAAGCATCCTCAACTTGACGCAAAATCCTACCAATCTCATCAGCTGAAAGAGGAGTGGGGTTTTCTCTACCAATGAAGTTAATTACTCCATCTGTCTCTTTAATTTTGTACCAGGGTTCCTTTAGCAAACTACCGTTACGATCAAAAAGTTTCATTTCAACAAAAACATAACCAGGATAGAATTTCCTGTCCCGTTGTTTCTTTTTGCCGTTTTTAACTTCTGAAACTGTTTCTACAGGGACGAGCACTTCTTTTAAGCAATCAGAGAAACTTTCGTCATCTTCTTTGTACTTGAAGAGATACTTTCTTACTTTGTCTTCGTGGTTGGACAAACACTGAAGAGCATACCATTGATGATCGCTGGTGGGAGTAGTCATAGGAAAGGAATCAATTCGAGCGAAGCAGTTGGGTAATATACTCTATCCAATTCGAGAGAGAAAAATCTGAAACTGAAATAAAGAGACCTAGAATAATTACGCCTACTACAACTACGAATGTAGAGCCTCTTAGCTCAGCAAAGTTGGGCCATGATGCTTTCGTCAGTTCCGAGGTAGTTTCTTTGTAAAAGGTCCGAATTTTTGTGAATGGATTCAAGGAGTAATAAGTATGACAACTTGGTGGCGGGAGAAGAGGGAATCGAACCCCCAGCCTACGGTTTTGGAGACCGGTGCTCTACCAATTGAGCTATTCTCCCTACGCTACCAAATTGTCGAATTTTTAAACTAATATTACAGAATTTCAGATATGTTACCTGCACCAATAGTCTTACCACCTTCACGGATAGCAAATCTCTGACCAGGCTCCATAGCGATAGCTTTTTGCAATTCAATTCCAACAGCCAAATTATCTCCTGGCATAACCATCTCCACCCCATCTGGGAGCTCAACGATACCAGTTACATCTGCAGTACCAAAAAAGAACTGTGGTCTGTATCCCTTAAAGAAAGGAGTATGCCTACCACCTTCTTCTTTGTTGAGAACATAAATTTGTGCTTTTGCTTTGGTGTGAGGCTGAATACTACCGGGTTTAGCAAGAACATGACCGCGTTGTATATCGTCTTTCTCAACACCTCGAAGAAGAATACCAACATTATCCCCTGCCTGTCCTTCACCAAGTTCTTTGCGGAACATCTCTACACCAGTGCAAGTGGTTTTGCGGGAATCGCCAAGACCGACAATCTCAACCTCATCTCCGACTTTGATGATACCGCGTTCAATTCTTCCGGTTGCCACTGTACCACGACCAGTAATTGAAAATACATCCTCAACAGACATGAGTAGAGGTTTGTCAATATCTCTTACAGGTTCTGCAATTTCGGAATCAATTGCTTCCATTAATTTTTGGATAGCACCGAGTCCAAGTTCACCTTCGTCATTATCAAGAGCTTTCGTGGCAGAACCCCGAATAATTTGAGCATTGTCTCCGTCGAACTCATATTTGCTGAGTAAGTCACGAATTTCCATGTCAACAAGATCAAGAAGTTCTTCATCATCTCCTGACATCAGGTCACACTTGTTCAAGAAAACAACTAAGTTAGGAACATCAACCTGTCTGGCGAGGAGAATGTGCTCGCGAGTCTGAGGCATAGGTCCTGTGGTAGCATCAACAACTAGGATAGCACCATCCATTTGTGCAGCTCCAGTAATCATGTTTTTAACAAAGTCAGCGTGACCAGGACAATCAACATGAGCGTAGTGCCTGTTGTCAGACTCATACTCAACATGGGAAACAGCAATCGTTACGATTTTGGAAGCGTCACGAACCGTTCCACCCTTGGCGATATCGGCGTATGTTTTGACTTCAGCTAGACCCTTCAAGGCTTGTGCATGAAGAATAGCAGTTGTAAGTGTTGTCTTACCATGGTCCACATGACCGATGGTACCTACATTGACGTGTGGTTTTGTGCGTTGGAACTGTTCTTTTGCCATCTTATTGACTAGGTTTTGTTATTGATTAGTGGAGCCCACGAGCGGATTTGAACCGCCGACCTCGTCCTTACCAAGGACGCGCTCTACCGACTGAGCTACATGGGCGGAAATCATTGGGGTTAAATTTAGTGAAAAGGGATTAAAATAGATTGTAAACAGTCACTGTCAAGAAAAACAGCCTACCTAAGATTTATCGAAGATTTAGATTTTCCTTGCAGAAATTATTGGAAAAAATAAGTTGAATCTTTTGCGGGCGTAGCTCAGCTGGTAGAGCACCACCTTGCCAAGGTGGATGTCGAGGGTTCGAATCCCTTCGCCCGCTCCAAATTTTAGCTTTCTTGGATTGCCCGTTTCATTGCCTTTGTCATTGCAACCAAGTTGATTTTTCCATCCTTGGTTTTTTCAACTTCCAAATATATACCAGCAGCTTCTAGAATTGGGTATAGTGGCAAGATATCAACATCTTTAAGCTCAATATCGATCATCATATCGGCCTTACCGGTGCACAATAGGAAGTATCCGAAACAATCACCCCATGTCCGAGAAATAGAACCCCTTTTCAAGCAATACTTCCAAAGTGATTTTCGGGGGGAAGAATAAAGGCGCTCTGTATCTGTGGTTAGAATTAGGGAATCATGCCAAGAAAAAGATATTTTAGGAAAGAGGGGTTTTCCATTAAGTAGGCAATTTTTTCCATCTCCTGATATGTAGCTGTTGGTGTAGTAGGGCATGTACAGAAAGCCATATTTTACCTCCTCCTGATACTTAAGTCCAATAAGTGAACCAAACAGAGGAACACCACTGATGTAAGAAAAGGTGCCATCAATCGGATCAATAATCCACTGGTAGTCTGAATTTGTATTAAAATCATCAAATTCTTCTCCGGAAATTGCATGTTCAGGAAAAGTTTTGTGTATTTCTGCACGATAATATTTCTCAATCTTTTGATCTTCTTCAGTAACGGGAGATCCGTCCTCTTTAGTTGTAAATTTTTGCAACGAAGGGAAAGGCTTGAGCAGTAAGTTAATTCTGCTCGTAAGATCGATACAAAACCGTTCAAATTCTTTGAATGAAAGATTCAAAATCCTTTAAATATATCGTGATCGATTTTGAGGGTAAAAATAAAAATATACGAGAATTCTCGTTCCTAATCGTTAAAAGAGGCATAATAGACTCTGTCAAAGAATTTGTCGAACCAGATTCGAAAATGATCGAGCATGAGATAAACGCACTTTCAAATTTTGGTTTTGACGCCCTTGTTTCTCATAATGCACATGTTGAAAATAATTTTTTAAACAACATCTCTCCCTATCAAATAAAAGAAAGTAAAGTCCAGAAATGGGGTCCATGGATCGATACTTACAAAATTTACAAGCAACTTTATCCAAACTTAAAAAACTACGACCTGAAATCACTTACAGAAAGATTTGTAAACCAAGATTCATTAAATGGTTTGTCCGAAAAGCACTGTAGCGAGCACAATACCAAGTATCACTTTGCTACATTTGACTGTATCTGTACCTATTTGTTACTGCAAAGATTGGAGGGTAAGATTAATCTTCAGATGTTTTTACGATCGTAGTTTCTGGCGATTCTGAAATTGATTCAGTAACTTCATCGGGAGAAGAACCATCTTCACCGGTACTGTTTTCCGCATCCTCATCAAGTTTTACGACCTCTGAAACGCCTACAAGGTGATCGCGGTCAGCTAATCCTATTAGTTTTACACCCTTTGACCCACGATTTGTTTCTCGAATGCTAGTAACTTCGCAACGAACAGCCTGCCCCTTCTTTGTTAGCATAAGAATCTCACTGTACTGATCCACACTGAGAGCGTCACAAACTGCTTCGGTATTCATAGCTGTAACCCCTTGCCCTCCACGTTTTCTTGGGGATGCATCTTCATTTGTACTATCGCCGCCATTTGGCAAGAAAGAGGAAAACTTGGTTCTTATTCCAAGACCATTTCTACCACAAATAAGGAGAAGTCGATCATCATTAACAACAAGCATGTTAACTACCTTGTCATTATTCTTTAGACGAATCCCTCTGACTCCTCTTGTTGCACGACCTTGATTTCGGAGTTGATCACAGGCAAACCTAAGGCCTTTGCCTTTTTGTGTTAGAATTAACAAATGATTTTCCGGTTTTGCAATCATCGCTTTGAGAACTGAATCTCCTTCATCGATGTTAATTCCAATAATACCTCCTTTACGATGGTTACGATAATCTTGTATCAGGCTTTTTTTGACGACACCGTTTCGTGTACAAAGAACGATAGAATCATCAGATTCAAAACTATCAACAATGAGAACTGCCGCAATTTTTTCGTTTTTCTGCATGTTGAGAAGATTTACAATATTTCGACCTTTGGATGTT
>Ga0181603_10002772_pt1 | contig 13659 bp, 10 predicted proteins | sample 041ome_13_FD_148633 | JGI IMG/M metagenome (GOLD analysis project Ga0181603, IMG submission 148633) | Coastal salt marsh microbial communities from the Groves Creek Marsh, Skidaway Island, Georgia - 041409US metaG (spades assembly) | ecosystem: Environmental > Aquatic > Marine > Intertidal zone...
AATGAATAATGAATGAATGAATGAATAGATGAATGCGAGCGCGCGCGCGAACGAACCCCGCGGCGGAATTCGCGCGTCGACGCGTCACCCGTACGCACGTCTCCGAGCACACCGTCGAGACTTGCCTCCGGTGCGCGCGGGATCTGTCGTGGCGATGAACGCCGCGATATCACCCGTCGTCGCCGCGCTCGAGTTGACGAAATCGACGCGCAGGCGATAGTCAAAACCGATACCGATCGATTCGTCGTCGTCGATCCAATCATCGTCGCACGTCTCGAACACGACCCACGCGCTTTCGCCCTCACCGACGATGGCATCGACGACGCGCCAGCTAGCGCGTCGCGCATCGTTGGTTCTCGCGAATTTCCGCACGAGAAGATTGATCGTCTTTGCGGAGTCGCCGTCGCCGATCGGCTGCCTCTGCCTCCGCCGCCGCTTTTCCAGACGAACCATCGTTTCGTTCGTCGCGAGCGCGTACGCGCGAAACACGCGATCGAGCGCATTTGGCGCGCGCACGTGCACGTCTCCAGGGACGACGACGCGAGTCACGCGCGTGACAGCGCGCGAGAGTTCACTCGGGAGCGCGACTCGCCGCGCGCTCGCGTCGAAAACGTTGAACGTTTCGTTGTCCTCCCGACGCGGTTTCGTCGCGTACGCCCGTTTCACGGCGTGCGTGCCGTCGATCATTGTCGCTAAGACGAGCGCCAGGACGAGCGCGGGCGCGGGACGAAGAAATCTTCGCGACATGGCGCGTCGAGGTGTGTCTCGACGTCGTCGAATCGGCGCCGATTCGACGCTACGGCTTGGCGAACCAGTGCTCGATCGCCGCGGACGTCAACACCACGACACCATCGTCGTCTTCGGCGTAAGACAACATCAAACTTACGTCCCTGGCCAAGGTTTCGATGGAATCACGAATTTTACCGCGACCAACACCGACGCGGACGTCGCCGACGCGCAATCGAGCGGCGCGGCGATCGCGAAGCGTCTGCAATAGACCCAAAAACGCGACCCGTGCCTCGGCGACGGAGTACTCCTTGAGATTCATCGATGCGATATCGTCCCAAGTTTGCGTGATCTCGGATTCCACGCTGACGCAGCCATCGATGGCCAAGGTGAGACGCTTGACGTCGATGGCTGAATTCGGCGAGCCAAGCGCCAAGACGTCCTCCACGACGGATTCCGTGAGCAGGGATAAGACGGCGTTGTTCGGACGGACGTTGAGCGCGCGCATGTCGGCGTACACTTCTTGCACTCGCGATATGACGTCACTAGTTCCTCGGGATTTGTTGTGCCCGGCGGCGCGGACGACTTCGAGCATCGTTTGTAGCGTGCTTGAATCCGGCGCGACGTCGAATTCGTTTCTCATGGTCCAGTACGCGTCAATCGCACCGCTCAAGTCTCGCACGCTAGCGTACGCACGCATAAGCGCGGTACAACTGTGCACGTTTGGCGCAGATCCACTAGCGCGCATGTCCGCAAAGATTTCCGTCGCCGCGGCGACATCGCCGCACAGAGCGCAGACGTGTAGCGCCGCGCTCCACATCTTGCTCGTCGGCTGAATTCCTTCTGTGCACGCGGTCACAATCAACGTCCGCGCTACCCTCACGAGCGACTCTTCGGAGTCATTTTCAGCCTTTTCATCCCGTCGACGGTCTATTTTTGCCGCCGACGCGCACGCGCGTAGGGCGGCTAAATACGTCACGTCTGTGGGATTGACGCCGGCGGCGCGCATACGATCGATGACGGTCAGCGCGAGCGCTGGGCGTCGATCTTGCGCGCACGCTTGAATAACAATATTGAACGTCCGTACTGGGACCGTTTTACGCCTCACCATGGCGTTCTCACGAATGGCGTCCTCTAGCAGGAGCGCCGCGACGTCCACGTTGACGGGATCGTCGCAATACGACTTGATGAGATAAAACCAAAAGTCATCACCGACGGCGATTTTTTCCTCACCCGAACGCAGCCACTCTTCGTAGAGCTGCATTGTTCCTTGTCTGTCGTATGTTTTGTATCGCACGATCATCATACACTGCCACACCCTCGATCGAACGCTGTCGCTTTGTAAGTGCCCGTTCCAACGTAGACGGTCTTGAATATCCTCGCAGACGTCTGCGACGCCGGCATGCGACGCCAATTCAATACCAACCATGAGCGCCTCTAAGCTCTTCAAGTGTGTTTTTACCGTTTGCATGACGCGATGCAAATTGTCTCTGCGTTTACTCTTAGAAAGTGCGTCATCTGCGGGTGTTTCACTCAGCGCGTCGTACAAGTTGATGTACGTCTGCGCGCCGAGCGGGCGAACGCCTGAGGATTGCATGCGAGTGAACATGCGAAGTGCGAGCTTAAATCGCTCTTGCTTGTTTAGCATATGCATCACCTGCGCGTAAGCGCGTTCCACTTTAGCGCGCTCCTTCGCGTTGCGCGCTTCGACCATCTTCAAATCGTTTGCGCGGCGCTCCAATTTCATCACCGCATCCGAGGACGAGGCAGACTTCTTGCCAGAAAACGCGGCGGCGAAAGCCAAAGCGCCGAGAGAACCGGATTGCATGAAATCCAAAGTTTCTAAACGGTCCAATAGCGCGATTGCCTCGTCCGCCTTGTTCATTCCCGCGTACATGCTTACCGCGTACGACCAAGCGGTGCCGCCGAATTTCACGCCGTCTTCGAGGGCAACCTCAAACAGTTCAGCCGCCGCGTGCGCCGAGCTCGGCGTTGCTGCAGAAAGTAGCGAACTCACGCAATACTCCGTCGCAAGTGCGAAATTATTCGCCGCTTTCATTTGCTTGTGGTCACGTAATAAATCGTACGTCACTCGCCTCGCCAGTCGCTCGTCGTGCGAGTCGTTGCACAGCCGACACGCCGCCGTGTACGCGCGTTGCACCATGGGCGTCATCCATCGACTCTTCCATCCCTCGTCGTTGCGGAATTCGTCTCGAAATGCATCGTACGCTCGTAAGAATTCATGCACCGCCGTCGGTCGCAAACACCGCGCTTCTAACAACGCGCAGTGCGCCTCGCATCGCCTCTTTGCGTCGCCCCGCGCGCGTTCAAAAATCTCCCCCCAGAGTCTCTCCGCATCATTCTTGCGCCCCGGTGTCCACGCCAATACCTTTGCCATCTCTACCGTTACCTCCCCACCACCATCGTCGTACCCTCGCGCGATGCATTCCTTATAAATAATCTCGCATCCTCGCGCGTCCCGTCGTCTCGCCAGCCGTCGCGTCAAATCTGCCGCCCCACTCCCCTCGAGCGCCACGAGCGTCTTCCGCAAATCTTCCGCCGACCAAACGCGCGCAACGCTCGCCCACAGCGCGGGCGCCCATATCACATCGCTCAATCGCGCGTTTCTCGCCTCCGCCAACCCTCGCGCGTGCGCCAACGTCGCCGCCGCGCTCGGCGCCGCGCCTCCGTCCCGCTCGAGTAAGAATTTCGTAAACGCTCTCCGCGCCTCTTTCTTCGTTCGCGCTTCCGACGCCTTGACGACTTCAAACGAACCACCCACGACGTCTCTCGCCGCGTCCACGTCCGAGACGTCGCGTCGCGCGTCGTCAATCGCGCGCGCCGTCGTTTCGCTTCCGCGCCCAAGTCGACGTTCGCGCGTCGCGCGCTCCGTCCTCCGCGACGGTTTCGCGCGCGTCGCGACGCGCGCGCGCGTCACGCGCGCGCGTCCGCTCGTCGACGGCGCGCACGCGCACCGCATCGCGCGCGCGCACGCGGGAAGTGCGGATAAAGTTGGAATTCTTCCGCGACGTCTCGTCAGAGGACGAAGACGCACGCATTTTGCGACGCGCGTTCGCGTCGAACGCGGGCGCGCGCGCGCGTCATGGGCGTCGTGAACGTCGCGCGCGATGCGATAAACGCCTCGGCGACGCTGTTGACGCCGACGCGCGCGCGCTGCGACGCTCAAGCGGCGTTTCCCGTGCGTTTGAGCCCGAGCGATGGGGCGCTGGTGACGCATAAAATGGACGCATGGGACGCGCTGCGCGCGCTGGCGCGCGAGTCGCGGCTCGCCGTCGTCGCGAGTGAAGTGCAGTGTTCGTTTTTGACGGACGCGTACCCGGACGAGGCGCTGAAGGAGTACGCGATCGAGAGGAAGACGATCGGGTCGACGCTGACGGCGAGCGCGTGCGCGTGGCGGGCGGTTCGATGCGCTGTCGTGGCGTTTCAGAGGCCGGTACAGGAGTGGTTGAACGAGGTTGACGCGAGGATTACTAAGGAAACTGAAACGGGCGAGCCGAGCGAGCTGCCGGAGTTTGATTACATCGAGCCGACGAGGGCGGCGTGGTGGGCGTTTAAGCGCGATTCGGTGGTGGCGGCGACGAGACGGATTTTGGAATATCTCGTCGTCGGACGATCGAGCAAGCGCTTGAGCGCAAAATTGTGTAAAGATATAAGGTACAGCGCGAGACGAAAGGCGCAGAGGGTGAGTTGGGAGCGCGGGTTGGGGAAATTCGCGCAGGCTGCGAATATGTTTCGCACGGTGACGCTCGCCAACGCCATCAACGTTTCGGGAGAATTCGTCGTCGACGTCACCTTAGCGTCGTACGAGGCTCGCTGGTTGCGTCGTCGATCGTCTAAAGCGTCGTCTCGCGCGATATCTCGGGCGTGGCGACGCGCGTTGCTTCGAGCGGCGTGCAAAGCTGGCTCGGTGCTCGTCGGCGGCGCCGCCGCGTGCGCCGCCTTCACCTTTTGTCGCCCGCGCGGCGCGGGACCGCGCGTCGTCAGCTGGGGCACCTACGCCTCCCTGACCGCGGGCGAACTCGCTGGTGGCATTTTCATCGCTCCCACCGTCTTCGCGCTCGTCGCAGACGCGAACGTCGAAGAACCACCGCCCGCGATTCACTAGCTCTGCCCGCACGATCGTCGATGCGATAGTATTACGTATTATTATTAAACATGACAATGCGACATACGAAACGCGATGTGTAAAACGCGGCAGCGCGGGGCGATCCTTAAACCGTCGCGTCGAGCCAGCGGGGCGCCTCCGCGGTCGGTCGATTTTGCCGCGGCGATCTGCACATACTCTTAAAACTACATTACGTACGAGAAAAAACGCGCATACAAAGTCACGAAACCCCATGTCGAGACGATCGCGTCAACGCGGCGGCGGCGTCGCGCCGTCAGATCGCGGCGTCACATTCGCGCGCGCGACGTCGCGCACGCGCGCACTCGACGCTCGAGCGCGAGCGACGCCGCGAGCGACGCCTCGAGCGACTCGGAGGGGGGCGAACCCGCGACGAACGCGCGAGGACGCGCGAAATCGACGCGCGAAATCGAAATCTTAAATCTTTGACTCTGGACGAGACGCGATGGTGCAGGGAACGGTGTCGTCCGTGGGATTGCCCGCGGGATGGCAGGAGGTGCACGCGGAGGGGAAGGTGTATTATTGGCACATGGCGACGAACGTGACGACGTACGATCGCCCGACGGAGACGACGAAGGCGGAGAATAAGTTTGGATATCTCGGGCACTCCGGGGCGTCGTTCACGCACTTGGGCGCGGATGATTCGTACGGTGCGGAGGAGTACAACGCGCCGCCGCCTGACGCGTACAGTCGAGGGAAAGGACTGGAGCTGAAGGATTTGGGGTACGGCGCGACGGAGAGTGGGAATGATTTTCGAAAGAGGCACGAGATTAGCGTGCGAGCGCCGCCGGGGCTGACGGTGCCCGATCCGATGATGAACTTTGACGCGGGACCGTGGCCGAAGCCGTTGTTGGACGCGGTGAAGCGCGCGGGATACACCGAGCCGACGGCGATTCAATCGCAGTCGTGGCCGATCGCGTTGCAAGGGTACGATATGATCTCCGTGGCGAAGACGGGGAGCGGGAAGACGGTGGCGTTCTTGTTCCCGGGTTTGATGCACATCGCCGAACGCGGTAATGGGCGCAACGCGCGAGGGCCGATGATGTTGGCGCTCGCGCCGACGCGCGAACTCGCGACGCAAATTCAAGAGGAATGCACGAAGTTTGGCTCTTCGTGCGGCGTCGGGTCGGTGTGCTTGTACGGGGGCGCGCCCAAGGGGCGTCAGCTGCAGCAGTTGCGCAACCGTCCGCAAATCTGCATCGCCACCCCGGGTCGCTTGAACGATTTGTTGGAAAGCCGCATGGTGGACATGTCTTCCGCGACGTACGTCGTGCTCGACGAGGCTGATCGCATGCTCGACATGGGTTTCGAGCCGCAAATTCGCAAGATTCTTCAACACGTCCCGGTGGACCGCCAAACGCTGTTTTTCACCGCGACGTGGCCCAAGGCGGTGATTCGCGTCGCGACCGCCATCTTGACCAACCCGATTCAAGTCAACATCGGCGACACCGACCAGCTCGTCGCGAACAAGGACATCACGCAAACCATCGAAGTTTGCTCCGGGTTCGAGAAGGAGAAGCGCCTGATGGAGATTTTAAATAACCCGCCCGAAGGTTGCGATCCTCTCAAGGCGCTCGTTTTCTGCTCCACCAAGCGTATGTGCGACCAACTCGGTCGATCCGTCGGTAACTTGGCCGGGATCATTCACGGCGACAAGGAACAGCGCGAGCGCGACTGGATCTTGAACCAGTTTCGCCAAGGTCGAACGCCCGTGCTCGTCGCCACTGATGTCGCCGCGCGTGGGTTGGACGTCAAGGACTGCAACTTGGTCATTAATTACGATTTCCCCAACCAAATCGAAGACTATGTCCACCGTATCGGTCGTACTGGTCGCGCCGGCAAAAAGGGCTGGGCGTTCTCGTTCATCGACGGCGGCGAAGGCAACATGGCTCGCAAGCTCATCCCCATTCTTCGCGACGCGAACCAAATCGTGTCGCCGGAAATTGAAGAGATGGCGCGTTCTGCCGGGTTCGGTCGCCCCAAGGGCGGTCGTCGCGGTGGTGGTGGTCGTCGCGGCGGCGGCGGCGGCGGTGGCTACGGCGGCGGCGGCGGCGGCTACGGCGGCGGCGGCGGCGGCTACGGCGGCGGCGGCGGCGGCTACGGTGGCGGCGGTGGCGGCTACGGTGGCGGTGGTGGCGGCTACGGCGGCGGTGGCGGCTACGGTGGCGGTGGCGGCGGCTACGGCGGCGGTGGCGGCGGCTACGGTAGCGCCGGCGGCGCCTCGCGCGGCGGCGGTAGCTATTCAGGTTATGGCGCTGGCTCCCGTCCGTATTAAACTTTAGCCGAGCACAAGTCTCGAATAGCGAGTGAAATGTGCGTGTGTGTGTGTGTGTGAAACGTATTGCAGCGCGATTGCCGTGTCATTGAAATCTATCTCAACTTTTATGTCAATAAGACGATTTGAGATTCACAACTTGACACCGTCGCGCCTTTGAATGTTTTCTCGCACACGCCTTTAACGATTTCGCTCACTTTGTCTATTCGCTCGGACCAATCCTATACGTTACAAAATATGTTACTAAAATAAATTCCCTTGTGAACGCGCGTGTTCAGGAGCACGCAGAACAATTACTCTCTCCTTTCTATGCCCCAGACGCGGGCAATGTATTCGTCGCGCTGAGAAATCGAGCGGTACAGTCTATACCTATTCGCGTTGCGCTTGTAGTAGTCTTGATGGTAATTTTCCGCCGGCCAAAACGTCATGTCGGACGCGTCAACGATGCTCACCTTAATGGGACCGTCTCCAAACCGTTTCTCTGTCTCGAGCGCCTTCTTCGACGCCTCCGCCGCCGCCATCTGCCGCGCATTCGCCGCCCAAATCACTGGCCGGTATTGCGCGCCACTGTCTACAAACTGCCCGTCGTCCCGCGTCGCATCCACCTGACGCCAATACACTCGTAATAAATCCTCATACGACACTTGCGATGCGTCGTACAGCACTCGAACGCTCTCGACGTGCCCAGTTGAGCCCGAACCGACGTCCCGATAACGCGGGCGGTCGACGTCGCCACCAATATAGCCACTTGTCGTCGCCTTCACCCCACGTACCGCATCGAACGGGGCCTCCATGCACCAAAAGCACCCACCTGCAAACATGGCAACCTCATACCCCGGTTCGATGGGTGGCAGCGGCGCAAATTCGCTATCTTCACCCGAAAAGAAGCCCAAGTCTTGAAAGGCATCGAGCCACAAAGGTACAGTGAGCGCGACGCCGCCACCGCGAATGAGGTCACGGCGCGTGACGTTGGCGACCGTCGACGCCGCGCGTTTATTGCGCGCAATCCCGGTGTTCGCGACAGCGATGGCTCGGGGTCGGGTGAGCGCGGTTCGCATGATGACGAATGAGCGCGTCGCAGAGTGAGGGAGGCTTTTAGTGTGTGTCTACTTTACATCTATGAATTCGTTCGCGCGAGACGCAGTTCGCGTGTGAACGAAAAAGTCTACTTGGCGTTGACCGCGGCCTGGTTTTCCGCATTCCGACGCTTGCGTACGTCGTAGTTGTATATGCGGCTCATGTTGACTTCAACGATGGTCATGTTGTCCTTCAATACCGCCAAATCTCTCGCATTCGCCTCCAATCCACTCTCACACGCGTGCACGTTCGTTTCTAATAACTCCTTGGCTTCGTCCAGTGGGTACTCCAACATCACATTCGCTCCGAGCCACAAATACACGCTCTCAGGAGACGTCACGCTCGCGTCGGCAAACGTCGCCTCGGTCAACTGATACTTGACCAACGTTTCCTCCGCCGCGTTCTCCCCATCTCGCTTCTCACACAACATCTCCACCGCCTCTAATGATCGCTGCACATCCGGAAGCTTGGTGGAATACCTAATCCGCTGCTCTTGTAAATCGCGTTCGATAAGTTTATATCGCGAGTACTTGCGTTGAAGCTCGCTCAACGCGTCCTCGACAGTCTTCCCGCTCATGTACGCGTCGACATCCTCAATAAACTACAACCAGAGCGTTCAAGTGCGCGCGCAAATGCGACGATGTGTGCGGTCAGTGTCCCATTCGATGACAACGTCGCGCGTGTCAGAGGTGCCACGACAATCGCGACGCGAGCGGTCAAACCTCAATCCACTAATCAATCGCCGAAACGCGCACGCGTCGCGCGAGCTATATTCACCCGCACGCGCGCCACGCGCGCGCTCACGCATGCACCTACCTTGGCCTTCTGCACGCCCGTGTCCACCATGGCGGCGGATGCAGACATGTCGCGCTCGATCGCGTCGCGCGCGTCGATGTGTGCGGCAGCCGCGCCCCGCGTGTGTCGTCATACGCGGACGCCGATCGCGCGCGCGCCGCCTCGCCGCCGCGTCGCACACGGCGTATATGTCATCACTGACGCACCACGCGTGCGGCGGTGCGTCGTCATCGTCTGCGACGGCGTCGCGACGGGCGATTGCGTTCAAATCAAACGGTGACAGACGCCAGCGCGCGCGAGCGTCGCGGGCGGTCGTGTCGCCCGCGCGCGAGACGTCGGGCGCGCAGCGCGCGGCGCGTGGTCGCAGTATGGGATCGTTATTCGTGTGCGCGTCGGCGACGATGGATGATGCGTCGCCGGCGCCGGTGTGCGCGAGAGGAGGCGCGGCTGGCGCGGCGTGGAGCGACGGCGTCGCGGCTCCGCTCGGACCATCTTTAAGCGACGATGGTCGTGGGATCAACTTTGCGACGTATAGCGAAGCGGCGAGTGAAATGTCATTGTGTATATTTCAGGATGGCGATGATTTTGCGCGCATCAAGTATGAGATTCCAATGACGCGGACGGGGAACGTGTGGCACGTGCGCGTGGACGAGGGCGCGGCTCGACGCGGGACAAAGTACGGGTATCGCGTGAATGGTCACGGTGGGTGGGATACGGGCGCGCGATGGTACCCAGAACGTGTGATGATGGATCCGTACGCGCCGCTCGTGGAGGCGCGGCGGAAGGTGTTTGGGAAAGGGCCGAAACACATGACGCACGGCGAGGCGAACGATCCCGAAATGTTGAGCGGGTACGATTTTGAATCGTCGCCTTTTGATTGGCAAGGCGTCGAGGCGCCGAAGATTGCGGAAAAGGATATGATTGTGTACGAAATGACTGTTCGCGCATTCACTGCGGATGCGTCGTCGGGTTTGGGGGATGATGAGCGTGGATCGTACGCGGGCGTCGCTGCCAAGGTCGAGCATTTGAAGGCGCTCGGCGTCAACGTCGTGGAGTTGTTACCGGTTTTCGAATTCGACGAGATGGAGTTTCAACGGTTGAAAAACCCGCGAGACCACATGGTGAATACGTGGGGGTACAGTACGATGAGCTTCTTTGCACCGATGACGCGTTTTGGTCGTCGAGGATGCGACGCCTCGAGCGCCGCGCGCGAATTCAAGGAAATGGTCAAGGCATTGCACGCGGCGGGCATTCAAGTTATCTTGGATGTCGTATACAATCACACCGGGGAGATGAATGATGAATTACCAAATCTCGTCTCGATGCGTGGCATCGACAATAAGACGTATTACATGACAAACACAGAGCAGTACGAGCAAATGTTAAATTACACTGGATGCGGAAACACGGTGAACGCAAACCATCCATACGTATCTAAATTTATTTTGGATTCTTTAAAGCATTGGGTACGCGAGTATCACGTCGACGGATTCCGCTTTGACCTCGCGTCGGCGTTATGCAGAGATGAGAAGGGCACACCGCTCGCTTCGCCGCCTGTGATTCGCGCCATCGCAAAGGATCCCGAATTGTCACACGTCAAGCTCATCGCCGAGCCGTGGGATTGCGGTGGGTTGTACCAAGTCGGGAGTTTCCCCAACTGGGATCGTTGGTCCGAGTGGAATGGTTCGTACCGCGATGTCATGCGACGATTCATCAAGGGTGATGAAGGATGTAAGAGTGATTTTGCGCGGCGCATTTCGGGCTCGTCGGATTTGTACCACGTCAACAAGCGCAAACCGTATCACTCCATCAACTTTATCACCGCTCACGATGGGTTTACGCTCCGCGACTTGGTGAGCTACAACGAAAAACATAACATGGCAAATGGTGAGTCCAATAATGACGGGTCGAATGACAACCTGTCGTGGAACTGCGGCTCCGAGGGCGTCACGAACGACGCCGCAGTCAACGGTTTGCGTTGGCGGCAGATGAAAAACTTCCAAGTTGCGTTGATGATCTCTCAAGGTACTCCCATGATGCTCATGGGTGATGAATACGGTCACACGCGTGGCGGGAACAATAACACGTACGGTCACGATAACGAATTGAATAATTTCCAGTGGAGCGAACTTGACAAGCAAAAGAAGCACTTTTTCCGATTTAGTTCTGAGATGATCAAGCTTCGTCGATCGCACCCTTTACTCGGGCGTGAAGAATTCCTTTCCGACCACGACGTGACTTGGCACGAAGATCGATGGGATGACCCGACTTCGAAGTTTTTGGCGTTCACTTTGCACGACAGAGGCCTTGGCGGAGGTGATTTGTACATCGCGTTCAACGCGCACGAATTCTACGTCGATGCGGCGCTACCGTCTCCACCACACGGCAAAGCGTGGTATCGCATTGTTGATACTAATCTTCCATCACCTGAAGATTTCATCGCCGAAGGTAAACCTGGAGTCGAACAAAGATACAACGTTGCCCCGCGTGGCAGTATCATCCTTTTGGCCAAGTAACACAGGTGTGTAAACAAACGCGGTATCAAGCCGTACAGCACGCGCGCGCGCAATCAAATAGTCTATACGTATTGATATATCTATAGTTCTAATTTTTCCACAAAGTCTACAATCATCGACGCCGTGTCTTCAACCGCGCGAGAATCATTGACAACGCTAAAATGCCCTGCTCCAGGTAAAATTTTCAAACAAGGCTTCACGCTACCGCTCTCGGCGCCGTCCATGCCTTCATTGGATAATTTTTCACTCACTAATCGTTCCATCGTGGATTGACTGGTGAAATCGTCATTCGCCGGATGAATGAACAACTTTGGCTTGCGGCTCGCCTTGAGCGCGTCAAACGAGTCGCGCATCAAAATCTTCGCTCCTATACCCATAAACCCACACGAATAGCTCCCTCGTGGGTACCCAATCGCAATGAACGACGCAATACTTTCGTCTCCATCCAGAGCGTACGAACAAATCGTCGAACCGTAGGAATATCCAATTAAATGAACACGCGTTTCAGTCGTAGCGCCAAAGCACTTTCGCGCCAACCGCGCGCCGGCGATTATATCCGCGCCTTCCTCGGGTGACCCGCGCCACGACGAGTGCCCAAGAGAACCAGACGTGCCACGAAACGCGATGGACACGGAACCATAGCCCTTACGCGCGAGCGCGAGCGCGAGCGGCGTCATCATCTCTCGAGAGCCTCCGAGTTTGGGGTGCGCGTGCGCGAGCACAAACCAGTCCCGGGCGCGCGACGTCGACGACACCGACTCTGACGTCGTCGCGTGTGGATGATCGTGTTCTATGACGGCGCATTCGATGCGCGTGCCATCGTCAGCGGTGATGTAGTGCAGCCGTTCGCGCATCGCGGCGCGCTCTGACGGTGTGGAAATAAAACGGTTGGTTGGAAAAGTGCAACTCTTTCTTTGATGAAATAACAACTCGTGCGCATCAACGCGCGCGTGAGGCTGCGCTCATTCGCGGCGATGCAATATATGTAAATAATTGTACTCAATGTTCCTTTGCGCCGGTGACGGCGGCGTCGTAGGCGGCGGCGACGGCGGCGAAATCTGAATTTGCGTGTCCGAGCGCTTTCGCGCGGACGTATTGCGCGTTTGTCGCCGCCGTAATAGGTGCCGCGAAATCCAATTCATCTGCCAACGCTAACGCTAAACGAAGGTCCTTTTGCTGCAAATACACTTGGAAATTTGGCGAAAAGTCCTTCGCCACCATGAGCTTCCCTTTCGCCGTCGTTAACGGCGACCCCATGGCGGAATGCGACAACATTTCGAGCACCATATTCTGGTCTAGGCCAGCGCGCCCCGACAGGCTCACCATCTCCCCCAACGCACCGACGACGTTACCCATCATCACCTGAAGCATTAACTTTGCGCGTGCGGCGTGCGTGGGCGTATCACCGACGAACCACGTCTTCGAGCCCATGACGTCCATCGACGCCGCCGCGGCGTCGTACGCCGCCTTTGAACCGCCGGCTATGAACAACAACTCACCCTTCGCCGCATCGCGCCATCCACCGCTCACGGGTGCAGATAAAAACTCACCACCACCCGCGGCGATCACCGCTCGAGACGCTTCCCCGCTCGCGCCATCCACCGTGGAGCAATCGACGTAGCACGCCGCTCCGCGTCCGCCGCCGTCGCTTCGTCGCTCCAAACCACGTGCAAACGCCGTCACCACCGCCGCCGACGCCCGCGGATCGCTCAACATCGCAAACGTCACGTCACACGCCTCACCAACATCGCTCGCGCACGTCGCCACGCTCACGCGACCGCCATTCTTCGCGAACGCATCATCACACGATGCAAACGCATCGCTCACGCGCTGCGCTTTATCCGACGACCTGTTCCAAACCATGACGTGCGCGCCGGCGCGCGCGAGCGTGCGCGCCATGGCGGCGCCCATGATGCCCGCGCCGAGGAATCCAATCGGCGCCGCCGCGGCCGTCATGTCGTGCGTGCGCGTGTGTGACGCCGACCGCACTCGCGCGCGCACGCGAGTGCGTTGATGATGATGGTCGCGGCGCGGCGTTGTCGCGCGACGACGACGACGACGGCGAAGACGTGGACGCGACGCAGGACGTGTCGTGCGGCGCCCGTGGGGCGTCGGCACGTCGGCGT
>Ga0181603_10002779_pt1 | contig 13631 bp, 15 predicted proteins | sample 041ome_13_FD_148633 | JGI IMG/M metagenome (GOLD analysis project Ga0181603, IMG submission 148633) | Coastal salt marsh microbial communities from the Groves Creek Marsh, Skidaway Island, Georgia - 041409US metaG (spades assembly) | ecosystem: Environmental > Aquatic > Marine > Intertidal zone...
GTTTTCCGCTTGTGACTTTGCTGACGCCGTGGCGTAATTTGGCCCTATAATAACCGCGCTTTCCGAGTTTTGGAAACTCATTTACTGCAAAAATGATGGCTTCGCCTTGTTTTAAATTTTGAACATGGGCAACTGACTGCATTCGTGGGCGTTGTTCAATCAAGGTAAATTCTCCGCCGGTATAATCATTTTCATCGGATAGCATGATGGCCGCCTGATAGGGGAAATGAATGTCGCCATATAAATCCTGATGCAGCGTATTAAAATCATCAGGCCCATATTTCAAAATAAGCGTCGTAGGGCGGTGCTGATCATGCCGATGACAAATATCAAGATAATCTGCATGATTTTCAGGATAAATGGTTTCAATATTTAGTCGCGTGGCCCATTCTTTGGCAACCGGTTTAAGTTTGTCATAAAAATAGGTACGTAGTTTGCTGATTAAATCGGGGAGTGGGTACGCATAATACTTATATTCGCCGCGGCCAAAGTTATAACGTTGCATATTGATGATGCTGCGGTAAATGTCTTGATCATAGGCGCTCATTAATTCTTCGCAACTTTCGCGTGAAAGAACATTAGGTAATTTCACGAACCCATTTAAAAGAAGAGTGTTTTCCAGTTCGTCTTTATCTAAATGTGCTTGCATGTTTATAGAATCCTTCCTAATGTTTTGTTATAATAAAACATGAAGACATGCGGGTCCAATATCCGAAAGTTGTTTTCTAAGTAAAAAGAGACGGGAACAAGAAATGCAAGTGGGGAAACTAAGCGGCTATTTTGCTTTTGGTTTTTTATTGGCATCGTGCGGTGAAGAAGCACCGACGGCCAAAGAATGTCTTGCGGCCGATATGGTTATTCATAACACGCTTATTTATACGGCGGATGATGATAATTGGACGGCTGAGGCGGCGGCGTCACTGGGCGATAAAATTATTTTTGTCGGATCGAATGCAGACGCCGAAAAATACATGTGTGGCAACGCAGAAATACTCGATATGTCGGGTAAATTTTTTTATGCGGGACTGACGGACGGTCATCAGCATTTGGCGCGTATGGGTGCGCGGGAAATGACCATTGATCTTGGTGGGATGGGATCGCTTAAAGAAACGGTTGATGCGTTAAAAGCATGGGCTGATGATGTGCCTGATGGTGGTTGGGTGCTTGGTTCCGGATGGATTGAACGGGACTGGACAGACGAGAAAAGGTTTTTAAATAAAACTGACGTTGATGCCTTTACCGCGAATAAGCCGCTTTATATCCCTCGGTCTGATAATAGTTCGGCGCTTGTGAATATTAAGGCGCTTGAATTGCTTGGTGTCACGAAAGAAACGCCGGATCCATTTGGTGGTGCGTTTGAGCGTGATAAAAATGGTGAACCCACGGGGTATATCGTTGGGGAAGCGATGAATTTGTTTGAGCCGCTACTACCAACGGGCGAAGATTTGAATTTCGTTAAAGAAAGTCTTCAAAAAGGGATGGATTGGAACGTCGAGCATGGCTGGACCGCCATTCATGATAGCGCGCAATTTGATAATGATACCAATATGTTAAAAGAGTTTCACGCAGAAGGAAAGATGAAACATCGGGTTTTTGCGTCCGCAAATATAAGATTTAGAGATAAAAGACTTGCTGAAGGTGTCTATGATAGTGGGGATCATATGTATCAGCTAGCGGCGATTAAGCTATATATCGATGGCACGCTTGGCTCAAGAAGTGCGGCATTACCTGCAAATTATAATGATGCGGATCATCCGGGTTATATTTCCTTCGAACGTGAAGAGCTTTACCCGACGATGGTGGCGGCGCTTAAGGCAGGTTTTCAAATTCAAACCCATGCTATTGGGGATAAGGCAAATCGTTTGATCCTTGATTGGTATCAGGAAGCCATGCTTGAAGTCCCACGTGAAGAATGGGGTAATCCAGACCCAAGATGGCGCATGGAACATGCGCAGCTTATGAACCCAGCCGATTTTCCAAGATTTAAAGAAATTGGAATTTTACCAAGTATGCAGCCAAGCCATGCGATTGGGGACCTTCATTATGCGGAGGAACGTATCGGATTAGAGCGGCTTCAATGGGCATACGCATGGCGGACAATGATTGATCATGGCAATATCATTATCGTTGGAACGGACGCACCGGCCGAAAGAGGCGACCCAAGAATAGAATTTTATGCCGCAGTAGCCCGTAAGGATTTAAATGGGTTTAGTGCTGAAGGGTGGAACCCTGATTTATCAGTAACACGTGAAGAAGCACTGAAAATGTTTACCGTTTGGCCCGCTTACGGCGCCTTTCAAGAAGATATCAAAGGAATGGTGAAGGTTGGTTATCTTGCTGATTTTACCGTTTTTGATAAAGACATCATGACCATACCGGATAATGAAATTCCGTTGGTCCAAAATCAAATGACAATCGTCGGAGGAAAAATTGTTTTTTAAAAATAAATTATTACTAAGCGCAGCCTGTTTAACGCTCGTTGCATGTGGTCAATCAGATGACAATGCGGGAATGGCCGCGTCGACAGAAGAATGTGTGGCTGCAAATATGGTAATCCATAATACAACCATTTATACGGCTGATGATGATAATTGGACGGCGGAAGCGGTTGCGACATTAGGCGATAAAATTATTTACGTGGGTGATAACGCGGGCGCCGAAAAATATATGTGCGGCGATGCAGAAATCATGGATATGAACGGTAAATATGTTTATGCTGGCTTCACGGACGGTCATCAACATGTTGAGGGTATTGGAAAACGTCCAAAGACATTGAATTTGTTTGGAATTGGAACTTTAAAAGAAACGGTTGATGCCATTAAGGCGTTTTCTGATGCTAATGTTGCTGATGGTGATTGGGTTCAAGGTCGCGGATGGATTGAACGCGAATGGACTGATGAAGAGCGTTTTTTAACCAGACATGATGTTGATCCGTTTACGGCAAATAAGCCTCTGTTTATGCCGCGTGCTGATGGCGTGTCGGCGCTGGTAAATTCAAAGGCACTCGAGCTGGCGGGTGTAACAAAAGATACCCCAGACCCACAAGGCGGAAAATTTGAACGTGATCCAGATGGCACACCAAATGGTTATGTGCTTGCGACAGCGATGAACATGTTCCGCGCCATTATTCCAAAGGAAACACGTGAATATAAAAAAGACAGCTTGATGCAGGGTATGTATGAAAATGCAAAGTTGGGTTGGACCAATACGCAAGATGCGGGCATGCCATATGAAAGCATCGAAATTATGAAAGAAATCCATGCGGAAGGTAAAATGTCAACCCGCATCTATGCAGCGGCCAATGTAATGGAGGCATGGACACTTATCGAACGCGGCCGGGAAGTGACCGATGATAATATGTTCGACCTAAGGGGGATTAAGGTTTATATCGATGGTACGCTCGGGTCTCGCGGTGCGGCGCTTCTCGCAGATTATGAAGATGCAAGCCATAATGGATTTATGAACAGAACAACCAAAGAAGAACTCGAACCAATTTTACGTGAAGCGCTGCGCAAAGGATTGCAAGTTGAAACGCATACAATCGGTGACCGCGCGGTGCGTTCATTGCTTGATTGGTACGAAGAAGCGTTTAACGATGTACCAAAAGAGGAATGGGCTGTTGCTAATCCGCGCTGGAGATTAGAACATGCACAAATTATCCCTGCGGTTGATCAGGAAAGATTTGTATCCCTTGGTGTAATTCCGTCAATGCAGCCAAGCCATGGTATCGGTGACCTTAATTTTGCGCCGGATAGATTAGGTGAAGATAGACTTGCTTATTCCTATCCATGGCAATCACTTGTTGATTTAGGATTGAAAATCGTTGGCGGATCAGATGCACCCGTTGAGCTGGGTGATCCGAGAATTGAATTTTATGCGGCGGTTGCCCGTAAACGTCTTGATGGGACATCAGGTGAAGGATGGCATCCTGAACTTGCAGTGAGCCGCGAAACAGCCCTTAAAATGTTTACAATTTGGCCAGCGCATGGTGCGTTTCAAGAAGATATCAGAGGTTCAGTAGAGGTTGGGAAATATGCTGACTTTACAATTCTTGATAAAGATTGGCTTAAGGTTCCAGAAGCTGAGATTTTGACTTCAGAGAATTTAATGACCATAGTGGGGGGTAAGATTACTTATGAAAAATAAGTAAAACTCCAATCATAAGGGAGCAATTATGTTTTCTTGGGTCAAGCCGATAATCTTAGTACTCGTGATCCTTTCGCCCGTTATTTATTATTTCGAGGTGAAAAGGCAAGGAAGGTGGGATGTTACCCACCTTCAAGATATGGTGAGCGGGTTATTGGTAGGAATGTATTAAAAATAACTAGAGTAGAATGTTATGAAAAAACAATTACTTATTGTCGTTGGGCTTGCGCTTGCGGGTTATATTATCTTTTTTTATCGTCAAGCTGATGTTGTTGATCAGGTAAGGGCGGATTTGGTTATTCATAATACAACCATTTATACCGCCAATGATGATCAATGGACGGCGGAAGCCGCCGCGATCAAAGATGACAAAATTATTTTTGTCGGGTCAAATGATGATGTAGTAAATTATATCGGTGAGCATACAGACGTTAAGGATATGCAAGGAAATACGGTTTTACCGGGACTTATTGATGCGCATGTTCATATAAAATGGATTGGTCAGCGCGAAGATGGGCTTAATTTACAAGGCATTGATGATTTAACACAAACGGTCGATAAAATTCGCGAGCGGGTAATGGCAACCCCAGAAGGGGAATGGGTTGTCGGTGTTGGATGGATTGAAAAGAAATGGAGAGAAGGTCGGTTTCTTCATAAAGATGATCTTGATCCCTTTAGTCCAAATAATCCAGTGGTTGCAAACCGTGCGGGCGAACATTCAATTGTTGCCAATTCAAAAGCACTCGAAATTGCAGGAATTACACGTGACACCCCCGATCCTGATGGAGGGCAGATTTTAAAAGACGAAAATGGCGAACCAACAGGAATGTTGATCGATAATGCCATGGAACTGGTGCGATCAAAAATCCCGGTACCGAGCAGAGAGCAGGATAAGAAATCATTGCAATCCGGATTTGATTTTATGTCACGCATGGGCTGGACCCAAGTTCAGCAGGCTGGCGGGACATATGATGATATTGATATTATTAAAGAAATTCATTCAGAAGGAAATTTAAAAACCAGCATTTATTATGCGATGATGATGGGCGAAGAGGCCGCAAAATTAATTGAACGCGGACCGGAAATATCAGAAGATCGCATGATTGATATCAAAGGCATTAAATATTTTGCCGATGGCGCACTTGGTTCACGTGGTGCAGCGCTTCTTGAGCCATATGATGATGCGGAAGGTAAAGGGCTTCAGCTTATTAACCGGGAAGAGGCACTACCAGTTTATATCGCCGCTTTAAAGAAAGGCATACAAATTGAAACTCATGCAATCGGTGATTATGCAAATCGGTTTGTGCTTGATTTATATGAAGAAGCTTTTAACGCAGTACCGGTAGAGGAACGCATGGATGCAGATCCGAGATGGCGCATTGAACATGCGCAGATTATCCATCCAGATGATCAAAAACGTTATAAAGAACTAGATATTATTGCGGTTGTAGAGGCATCAACGGTGAAAGGTGACCTTTATTTTGCCCCAGACCGAATTGGTTCTGAACGTCTTAAATATGCGTATCTTTGGGAAAGTTTAATTGACCAAGGGATCCGTTTTACGGCAGGAACCGATGCCCCGGTTGAAGTTGGTGATCCACGGGTTGAATTCTTTTCACTGGTGCAGCGCACAGATTTTAACGGCTTTTATACGGAGGACTGGCACATCGAAGAACGACTTAGCCATGAACAGGCGTTAAAAACAATGACAACCTGGGCGGCGCGTGCCGCATTCCAAGAAGATATTCGCGGTACCATTGAAGTTGGTAAAAAAGCAGATTTCAGCATATTCGACAGGGACTGGATGACGATCGAGCCAATTGAAATAATGGACAGCCAAACAGTGATGACAATTGTTGATGGTAAGGTGAGTTATCAAAGATAATTTATATAACGACAACTTTCGGAACGATTGGTTCTTTTGATTTTTATAGAATGCTCCTATTATTAACTTAATCAGGAGCATTTTATGTTTAACGATGAAATATGTTTAAAAGCAATTGAAGTCCGAGATAAAGCATTCGACGGCAAATTTTACTATGGTGTGTTAACAACTGGCGTTTATTGTAAACCGTCTTGTTCGTCGCGTCCGGCATTGCCAGAAAATATGCGATTTTTTGAAACTTGTGACGAAGCAGAGCGCCAAGATTTAAGACCATGTAAGAAGTGCAACCCACGTGACCATAATGGTCTTGTTGATGTTGCCGATTATATTGAGCGGTACGCCGACGAGAAAATAACACTTGATGATTTATCAGAAGTAAGCGGATTAAGCCCACATCATATTCAAAGAAAATTTAAAGCTGCTTATGGCGTTAGTCCCAAAGAATATCAAAATGGATTAAGGTTGGAGCGATTAAAAACATCCTTAAAAGAAGGCGATGATATCAGTGGCGCCATTTATGAAGCCGGATATGGGTCGTCAAGCCGTGTTTATGAACAAATTGATGATCACATAGGCATGACGCCAAAAGCGTACCGTGAAGGCGGAAAAGGCGAAGAAATATCATATGCTATTCGTAAATGTTCACTAGGTCTTATCATAATGGCGGCAACCGACCGTGGTGTTTGTATGATCCATTTTGGGGACAAGCGAGACGAGTTAATTAACCAGCTTAAAAGTGAATATCCGAATGCAGCATTGGTTGAAACACCACCAAGCAGTGACGACCACTTAAATGAATGGATAGAAGCCTTTGAGCGCCATATTAGCCATGGAGCAGCAAGACCCGATATTCCGCTACATTTAAACGGAACTGCTTTTCAAATTAAAGTATGGCGGTTTTTAATGAGTGTTAAGCCTGGCGAAGTATTAAGTTATAAGGAACAAGCCGACCGCATGGGGATACCGAAAGCAGTACGCGCTGTTGCCAGTGCAAACGCAAGAAATAATATCGCTGTTTTGGTTCCCTGTCATAGAATATTACGTGGTGATGGTAGTCTCGGTGGATTTAGATGGGGACTTGACCGCAAGCGAGCGCTTATAGATACTGAGCGTAGAATGGCCAATTAATAGGAATAAAAAAATAGTCGAAGTAAAACCGTTAAATAAAGATCAATATGATGTTTGGTATCCATTATGGCAAGGGTACCTCACATTTTATGAAACCAGTTTACCTGATGAAATAACGAAAAATAACTGGGAACGATTTTTTGATGAGAATAAACCAGTAGGCTGCTTAGGGGCTTATAAAGATGGGAAATTAGTAGGCTTCGTTCATTATATTTTCCATCCGACGAATTGGTCTTTAACAAACAAATGTTACTTGCAAGATTTGTTTGCTGATCCTAATGTCCGTGGTGAAGGGATTGGACGTAAACTTATTGAAGCGGTTTATGCGCTGGCAAAGGATGCTGATTGTGAACAGGTCTATTGGATGACACAAAACCATAATAAGACGGCAAGACTGCTTTATGATAGAATTGCTGATGATAATGGGTTTATGGTTTATGAAAAACATCAATTTCACCGCGCCGGAGCATCTCCATCATCTCATTCCATGTGGCTACGGGTGGAATTTCGACCTCTAGACCAACTTTACTGGCTAAAAGGTTTATATAATCAATGGCTAGGCCCTCAACATTTCCATTATTGTTGGCAGTAAAAGGAGCAATATCAGAAGGGTTTGCAATGCGTGTAACAGGATTTTCAGCAATCCATGCGATTTCATCGGGTGTTAATTTAACATCAGAGCTCTGTGCATATAAGGGGTTTGAGGCCGAAAAAATAACCAGAATACTAGCCAAAAATGCCAGCATTAATTTAGAAAAATATTTCTTGGGGTTATCTTTATTCACATTTGCCCTATACAGTTTAAATATCTCAATACTGAATATTAACTTAAATAGGTTAACAATCGCTTAGTAAATAAGGGTTTTTAAGAGCTTAATTAGCGTGTTTATTTAAAAATTCTCTAATAGTAGCAATTACCATATCTTTCGCTTCACCAAGAATGGCGTGTCCGGCATTTGGTACAACGACATTTTCAGCGATCGGCACCATATCAGCAAACTTTTTGCATGACTTTGGTGCAGCTTCGTCATATTCACCGCAGATCATAAGAACGGGCACTTCAACCGTATGAAGTTTAAGGCTGATGTCATAATCTTTAAGAGTGCCATTGGCGGTAAATTCGCTTGGTCCCCACATGGTGCGGTACATGGTTCTGTTTCCGCTTTTCGAATCTTTGCGAAAGCCATAATCAACACATTCACCATGACACATATGTTGATCATAAAAAGCATCTTCAGCTTCGCGGTATTCGGGGTCGTCGAATGTACCGGCTGCTTCGTGTGTATTAATGGCGTCTTGATATTTTTGCGGTAACATCGTAATCCATTCTCGGTTATCAGCAACCCATTGCGGCGTTGAAATGAGGGGGCTTCCGAAAATGGCGGCTTTTAACCCTTTTTCATTTTTTACGGCATATTCCGCAGATAAAGTGCCGCCCCAACTGTGGCCCGCGATAATTACTTCATCAAGATTAAGAACTTCGCGTATCTGACTGATTTCTTTAACAAAATGCTCAACGGTCCATGTTGATTGATCATTAATATCATCAACAAATTTCGCGGACATACCATTACCCAATTGATCATATAGAATGACAGGATATGTATCCGCGAGTTCAACATAAGGCATTAATCCGCGGTGTGTTCCACCAGGGCCGCCATGCATTGCAATAATGGCGGGTTTTTTGCCAAGGTGTTCCATACCATTCATGCGGTACCAAAGTTTACCACCGTCAACTTGAATATATCCTGATTGATCAGGATCTTCGTGTGCATTTACACCTTGTGATAGGGTAATAAAAGCAAACATGAGAATGAGGCGTAGAAAGTTCATGACAAAAGCATTTTTATTTGTTTAAGTGTTTCTATATTCAATTAAGACCATATTTTATTTGATTGCAATAGTGAGCGAGAAGAATGAGCAAAAAATTTACCCACAGAATAGCCACCATGGATGATGAACCAGCAATTCGTGATTTAATGCAACGGGCAATTTATGAATTACAGAAAGATTTTTTAGACGAAAAGCAGCTTGCCGCCGCCCATGAACATATGGGACTTGATTATACATTAATCAAAGACGGTACATATTTTGTTATACTCCATGGCGAAGGCACAGATGATGAGACAATCGTCGGATGCGGCGGTTGGGGTAAAAGAGCCACACTTTATGGTGGTAGCCATTCATCAGGCAGAAGTGATGCACTTTTAGATCCTAAAACGGACCGCGCACGAATTCGAGCCATGTATTGTCATCCCGACTGGGCAAGAAATGGTATTGGAAGTTATATTATGGATACGGCCGAACAAGCTGCAAAGGATGCGGGATTTACGAAAATGATGTTGGGGTCAACATTAGCCGGACGCCCATTATATGAGCATTACGGATATAAAGTGGTGAAAGAGGAAGTTGATGTCAGTGAGAATGGAGTAGAAGTTCCAGTTCTTACTATGGAAAAGGATTTTTAATGGTCCATTACACCGACCGAACAATTCACTTAACGGATATCGTGTTTCCAAAAAATATTAATCATCATGAAACATTGTTTGGTGGCGCGGCCCTTAGTTATATGGATAAAGTTGCCTTTATAGCAGCTACACGGTTTGGCAGATGTCATTTTGTGACAGCATCATGTGATAATATTGATTTTGAAAAACCTGCTTTTAAAGGGAATATTGTTGATTTCGCAGCGACAGTTGTCAATGCGGGCAGGCGGGCTTTAAAAGTTGAGGTGGTGATGATGGCAGAGGATATGTTAACGGGAGAGCAAGTGATTTGTACGCGCGGTACGTTCAATATGGTTGCTGTGCCCGCAAAAGGTGAAAAAGAAATTGGTAATTTACCTTTATCCGGCCTAAAAATGGCTGAGAAATCCTTTGCGGATCTAAATGCGGATCAAAGGCTTGTGGAATTGGTTTTTGCAGACGACACAAACCACCATGGAACTCTTTTTGGGGGGCATGGGTTATCATTAATGGCAAAAGCGGGATTTATTACCGCAACACGCCATTGCCGTTCGGTGATGGTTCTTGCATCACTAGATAAAACTAATTTTAAAGCCCCAATTCAAATTGGTGAAATTGTTGATTTAAGTGCAAAAGTAATCCGCGTTGGAAATAAGTCTTTGACCGTTAATGTTAAAATGTGGGGTGAGGGACTATTAACAGGGGAAAGAAATTTCTGCGCGGACAGTGATTTTATAATGGTAGCGGTTGATGAATACGGAAATTCAAAAAAAATATGCCAGTAAGCTTTTTAATTCGATAGTTGATCATTATACAGTCGAGTTGAAAGATAAATTTTTATATTTGAATCATTAATTTACGAGCAGGCCGCATTAAATCCAAAAATTGGTGAAATTGAGGAGAGCCTCAAATGGGGTCAATTAAGTTACGTCAGTAAAAACCGAAGTGGTACCCCCATCAGATTAGGAATTGAGAGAAAGATGCCCGGATACTTTGGACTTTATGTTAATTTCAGTACGACCGTAATTAACGGTGCCAAACATATTTACGGCGATAAATTTCAATATGATGGAAATCGCGGGTTAATGTTTAAGTCTGATGATCAATTACCTGAAAAAGAAATCCGCCATATCATCGATATTATTCTTTGTTATCATATTAATAAGATGTAATTAGCTTTAAAATATAAAGTTATATAAAGTTATTTAATAACAATTGCTTAGAGAAAAAACTTCGTTTGCAAAAATTCATTTTACGTTTTATACTTATCCTTAGGAGTTTACGATGGGAATGATAAATACGAATAGACGGTCTCAGTGTGCAATTTCAACGGGACTGGATTTTTATGGCGATAAATGGACATTATTGATCATTAGGGACATGATTAAAGGGAAGTCACGTTTTAAGGAATTCGAAGAAAGTGATGAAGGTATTCCGACAAATATTCTTTCAAGCCGTTTAAAAAAATTAGAAGAGCAAGGGTTTATAAAAAAAGAACCTTATCAATTAAAACCAAAGAGATTTCAATATACGCTCCTTGATAAAGGACGTGATTTAATTCCGATTATGCAATCAATGTCGAAATGGTCAATTAAATATGGGGACGATGTTAAATCGCCACCACCAGCCTTTTTTGAAATAAAAGTTTAAAATTCAATTCCTTTTGCGTCACAAATGAAGGCAAGCAAAGGTGAGGCAGCATCAAATGTTTTTGCGACTTCATCAAGAAAATCAGCGGACTGTGTTCTTTTGAAATCCTTTTCTTCTTTCATTGCGAAAAAGCTTTTTCTTTTGATATCTTCGATATATTTATGATCGCCATCATATCCCCGTGGTGGACGTTTTAAGCCATCGCCATGAAGTTCGCCAAAGGTATTAATGATATGGACGTTTTCAATAACGGCTTGCCATTTTTTAGGGTAATAACAAATTCGGTCACGTATATCGCCAAGGGTGCCGCTTTCCGGCAACCAAATACCATCGCCATAAAAGATACTGTCTTTTTTAAGATTAAGATAAAAGCCGGGCGCATGGGCGTTTTTACCAAGTTTATGACGAAATTGTATGCCTGCGTTTTCTTTATATGGGTTTTTATTTTTTGAAAAACGGGCATCACGATAAATACGGAACATTGAACCGCCGCTTTTTTTCGGAATTGCGGTATAATGCGGCGATATTTCCTTTAACCGTTCCCCCATGTCAACAATGAAATCCATGCATGGTGTGACAACATCTGCTTCATAGCGGGGTTTGTTTTTAGTAAACCATTCGCGGTTATTATTTTCTTTTATTTCATCAAAAAATTGCCAAAATTCGGGCTTAAAACCCTTAAAATAAGCTATTTATTACTCCGCATTTATTCCAAAGTCTAATGGATCTTTAACGATGATACTGAAATCACCAAAGTTATACGTTCTTCGGTTACGTCCCTGTTCGAATGGTGTGGTTGGGTTTATGACCGCCATGGTCGCGGCTCTTAGCTCATCTAGATAACTGGCTGGTTGCATGGTTTCATTGTGGCCGGGCATAAGGTAATCAACATCATTTCGGTATCCGAACATAATTTGCGAGGTAATGAAGAAATCCTCGAAACTAGTGGTTTCAGAATAAACATAAATTGGGGCAGGGTAGAATGTATCACCGGTGAACATCATCCGGTTTGCTTTATCAACTAATATAACACTATCTGGGGAATGGCCGGGCGTAAAAATTACCTGAATTTCGCGACTGCCTATATCAATTATTTCACCGTCATTGACAAATTTATCGATTTCATAGGCTTTGCTTTCATATTTTGTAATGTCGAATTCTTCGGGTAAGTTTTTCCAAATGGTATCCATTGTCATGCTGCTGCCAATATCAGCATTACTATGCCCTTTTGCGTTTCCTGCTGTATAAGGTGTATCCAATCCGTAAATAGTTTCAAATTGGTAATTGCTGCTTACGTGATCATAGTGACTGTGGGTATTCATTACAATAATGGGTAGGTTGGTAAGTTGATCAACAACTGACTTAAGATCACCAACCCCTTGTAACGTGTCGACAAGCAGTGCGTTATCTGAACCTAGCAATAAATAACTTATCGCCTCTTGCCATTGGAAAGGTTCATAAATGGCATATGTGTTGTCTGTGACTTTGTAAACTTCAAACCAGCTATTTCCCACATCAACTTTTTCAAATTGTGACCAGATTTCCCGCGGTAAGGCGTCATGCCATTTAGGTTCAGCTGGGGCTTCTGGCTGCTTGTCGCAGGAGCTCATGAAAAGGATGGAGAATAATGTTAGCGCGATTTTTTTGATCATAATATAGCCTTTTTAAGGTGAGCTCTTAAATCTTCTTTTTCCAATTTTGTAATATCAATGGAAAGCATTTTTTCAATTCGTACATTTAAAACGGAAAACACTTTATTGAAATTGTCTTCCATATTACCGAATTTGGTTGAAGGGTCGTCCATGCCCCAATGGACGTGTACGGATTTTCCGACATATGTCGGGCATTTCTCTTTTAATACTTTGTTACAAAGCGTTATGACGATATCCGCGCCCCACGTATCAAAGGTGTTCCATGATTTTCTTACTAGGCTTACAGAACTAAAGTGATTATCTTTTAAGACACGATGAGCAACAACATGAATGTCATCACCAGGTTTGCTTCCGCCACTTGCTGCTTTGATACCCATATGAGCATATTTTCGAGTAATAGATTCCGCAATAATACTGCGTCCCATATTATTTGTGCTTAAATATAATATTTTCATTTTATTCTGGTGGATCTTTCACAAGAGCGGCAAAACCATCAAATTCCTACCTGCGGCGTGCTTCCTGTTTTTCAAATGGTGTATTTGGATCGCGCATTGCTTCAAATGCTTTATACAATTCCCACAAAAAGTTTGGATTTGCAACAATTTCTCCATGACCGGGAAGGATATATTTAACATCATTTTCCATTTCAGCCATTTTCTTTGCTGATGTAATATAGACTTTGAAATCTGCATCACTTCTATGGGC